>PVMK01133699.1_pt1 | contig 15604 bp, 15 predicted proteins | sample 1853481 | NCBI WGS metagenome assembly PVMK01 (sample SAMN08533507, study PRJNA380276) | Marine sediment metagenome, whole genome shotgun sequencing project.
TGAAAGGATTGAACCACATGCAACTGCCAACGCCAGGCGTACCTGTAGCGGTATCGCAACTCGGGCCACCCAGACCTCTCAGTCCATCGCCAAATTGTTGTTGAAGGACGGTCGGGGACGAATCGAAGACATCGTTGCTGCTGTAGCTGACCGATGTATCCAGATCCCAGCTGTTGGCAAAATCGAATCGGACGCCGCCGACAACCCGATAGGTTTCGTATTCGCGCGTCGCCGGCATCGTCGGGAAGTTCTGACCGAATGGCCGGCCGAGATAAATCCCCGGCACGCCATGCGGGTTGGCGGGGTGCGTGGCCGGGATCACTTCGAACCGCAGCACCGGGAAGGATGGCGAGTTGCCGATGTTGCTGACATCGACCGAGTAATAGGCGGCTTCGCCATAAAACTCGGCACTGTCACCGATATCGCTTCGCAACGTCGCCCACAGATTAATCTTCTCCTGGTCATCGGCGAGGTCATAATGCTCCACGAAACTATAGCCGCAACGACCGAATTCGGCGGGCAATCCGAGATCGGCCGTAGTGCCGGCAACATTAAACCGAAGTCCCTGTGGGTCTGCATCGCAGCCGGGATCTATGTTGGGATAACCGTTTGCGATCGCGAACTGGGCAACCGGCGCAAGTGCGCCAAAAGACGCAATATATGCGCCTAGATTCGCCAACTGCGTTTGATTTCTGGGAGGCAAAATAATCAAGGCGCCGGGGCCAGCCAACGTCGATACACCGCGATTCGCATCCAACTGACTTCGGGACCGATCCATCGCAAACGGCATGTCGCTCGCCACCAGTTTCTCGACTTCGCTGTAGGCGGCCGCGACCACCAGATTGGTGCCGTCATTACCCCAGCCCCAGATACCGCTGACGTCCCAATTACTTTGATTTGGGGACTCCGCCCGATCGCGATAACTGGTGGAGACCTCGAGGCCCTCAAACCGGGTGCGGGTAATCAGGTTGACAACACCGGCGACAGCATCAGATCCATAGGTCGCGGCTGCGCCGTCTTTCAGGACTTCCAGGCGTTCCAGCGCAATGCCGGGAATCAGGTTGATATCGACGAATGACGCCCCGGACCCAGCCGAGGTCGAATGGATCACCTGGCGCTTGCCGTTAAACAGCACCAATGTTTTATCCAGGCCCAGGCCACGTAAATTAATATTGGCAGTACCGGTGTTGCGGTTCTGCCCGCCGAGCGGATTCGAGCGGTTCTCGGAACCGGCGTTAATCACCATATCATTGACGATGTCGGTTGTAGTGGGTGCGCCCAGCGCTTCGAAATCGTCGCGGTCGAATATGGAAATTGGCAGCGCACCAGTGGTAGTAGATCCTTTGATGTGCGAGCCGGTAATAATGATTTCTTCCAAGGCCTCATCATCTGCCGCATCCTGTGCATAGGTCAGACCACTGACAGCCAGTACCGTGACAAAAGAGAAGCAGGATATGAATTGGGCCACCCGGCCAGCCTGTGTGTAATTACGCATAAGGTTTCTCCCCTTTTTTCGTAAGAAGTGTCGTTGCGGCCACAACAAATATCAAAGGCCGGGACTGAACGTCAGCTTTTATTCTTATTGGGCATATCGTGCTGAAAATTCACGAATATTGATATTTCGGCTAATACGTAGTTGCCGCAAGAAAAACGAGCCTGCCTTGATTTGTGGCGGAAAAGATACGCTTTGCAGAGAACGGACCGAACGTCCGTAAGCCGTTAATTTGCCGAATATTGTTGCGTGGTCGACGCGGATTCGTGGGCCTGGGTACGGCACTAATTCGACCGTTTTACGCTAGTTCTCAAGGGCTTGCGTTGGTCCGATCCCTTATGTCAAATGTTCAGTTATTGAGCGGCAGGAAACTGTAGCGCTTGTCCAGTTCCAGCATCCGGCCTACGAAATCATCCGGGTGCTCGACTATCACGTCGACGATCTCACCGTTTTCTTCGACTGCTACTATGCGTGGCTCAATAAATCCTTTGTAAGGGGGCGATATTCAACGGCTGCGACGCGCGCCAGAACTTCCTCGTGAATGGTCTGGTCAACCCTCACACCGTAGGTTTCGACGAGCGCTTTGCCTGCTTCATAGTCTCCCTCGGATTTGATGCGCTGAATCTCTTGCAGGAGTTCACCGAACAGGCCGCGCAACATTTCGTAGTCACGAATCACGAAATAGGTCTTGCCGTCATCTTCGACCTTTTCGATGATATTGTTCTCACGTCCTTGTTCATAAGCCCAGCCAGCAATGATCTGGCGATTACGCATGTGAGCTTCTTCGATGTCGTCACCCGGCTTGATACGACGTAGCTGCATCAGGAGGCCGTTGCGAATAGCGATGTCATACACCACCTTGCCGACATCCAGTGATGGCATCAGACCAAGCTCGATGAGCTTGGGATCCATGATGTAATAAAGTGCGACAAGATCCGCGCGCGCTTCTTCGAGCGTTGACCTGTAGCTCTTTCAGGGTCTCCTTCGGCGTACCGACGCCCGGATTGATCTGGCCGGATGCGTGGCCGATAACCTCATGCATATCGACGTCCAGTAAAGAGGCGAGGGCGCCGTATTCGGCGTTGCGGGCCTTCTCTTCATCGGTATGGGTGAATTCGTCGTGCAGTCCGCTGGCCTTTGACGAGATCTCGAACGCCTCCATGATGTTGCCAAGCGTTACAGACTTGGAGCCATGTTCCTTGCGAATCCAGTTGGCGTTCGGCAAATTGATGCCGATCACCGATGTATGCGCCACGTCGCCGCCTTCCATGACGACGGTGATTACCTTGGCCGAGATGCCGACGACGTTTTTCTTCTTGTGTTCGTCCCTTATTGGTGCATTGTCTTCAAACCATTGCGCGTTGTCACCGATCGTTGAAATGCGGCGTGTCGCGACGAGATCTCGAATAGACACCACCGACTCCCAGGAGCCGCGATAAGCGAGTGGATCGCCGTAGACCTCGGTGAAGCCGTTGACGGCATCAATCCGTGAATCTGTGTCGGCAACCCAGGCGATGTTGTAATCGTCGTAGTCCTTGAGGTCGCCGCTCTTGTAGTGCTTGATAAGTTTATCGATCCAGGCCTTCTGCAAATCGTTTTCGGCAACCCTGGCTGCTTTTTCGAGCCAATAGATAATCTGTTCGATCGCCGGGCCATACATGCCATCGATTTTCCAGATCCTTTCGACCAGCTTGCCGTCGACCTTGACGAGTTGCGAGTTCAGGCCCCATGAAACAGGCCGTTCCGGGTCGGCGTCTTCCTTTGCGGCATAGAATGAGGCCACCTCGGCTGCTGTTACATCCCGGTAATAGTTGGTTGCAGAATTGACGACCTGATCGACGTCGGGATCGAGAGTAACCTTTTTCGGTGCGGTGTCCGGGTCGAAGATGGGTGCCTGCAGCATCGCCATCAGCTCCTCGATAGTTTGTCCTTCATCCAGCGGCAACTCCGAGGAATCACTCTTCGCCACCATTGCGGCAAGCTCATCGGCTGTGAAGTCTGGCAGCATCTTGTCCGTCGAGTAATGGTGGTGAATGCCATGCGCATACCACACGCGCTTCGCGTACTCGAGTAAGCTGGCAAAATCCTCCCCATTGCGATCACCACTGTAGGTGCCAACGACGGCGGACAACAACTTACGAACGCGGAGATTGTGCTCGTAGTTCTGGTCAAAGATGATGTCGCGGCCCGATAAAGCGGCCTGCGACAGATAATACGCCAGCTTCTTTTCCTGCAAAGACAGCTCTTCGAAACCCGGCACCTCGTAACGCAGGACCTCGATATCGGCGAAACGATCGACATGGACCTGGAACTCAAGTGTGGCAGGATGGTCATTGGCGGCGTCTGTGGCATCAACCGGCGCCCGTTCCTGACCACAGGCTGTAAGCAACAATGCCGCCGAAACGGCTATAAATCTATGCACGGGGCTTCCCTCTCGTTAAATCAGCAGCCTCGCCTGAGGCTGAAAAGGGCCATATTGTCCGCGAAAAGTCCCGCTCTTCCAAGCAGAATAAGCAAGGTGCCGGTTTACACCGGTACCGTTATTTCACTCAGGCTCGAGAAGAGCCTCCAGGTCGTCTCTGTGGCCGCAGAAACACTTGGTAGTGTGGCCGATCCGCTCTACGCACACCGCGGTTTTGTAAGTCGGACATGACAATTTCTGAAGTTCTTCTCGCGAATCCACGCGATATTCAGCGTTGCCATGATCCGCGCTCGCACAGCCTGCCAGGAACGCGAGACATACTACGGCGAGAAAATAGGATTTATCTCCCATTGCTTTGAATTCGGTATGAAGCATTACGAGCCCCTGAATGATGGGAAATTCTGCTCTTCGAACTGTTGATCTGGCGCTTCGGTTCCGCCCTGATGTCACATCGATTACCGGTGCAGTGTATATCATGGTCGCCCTGCAAAAGGCCCCATATTGCGAGGCGTGTGGGCATGCCGAAAAGGCGGACAGAACACCAGGTTATAAACATAGAACACATCGGTCTTGGCCAGATATTGCTGCCCCGGCAGCAGCATCAGTAACATGTGCCGATGTCGGAAATCTACGTAATTCACGAAAACGACGAGTGGACTGAACCCCTGAAGATTCAGCTTCAGACGATGGGGCTGCCATTCGAGGAGTGGTACCTGCACGAGGGCCAGCTGGACCTGTCCGCGCCCCCACCATCCGGCGTTTTCTACAATCGCATGAGCGCCTCATCGCATACCAGAGATCATCGATTCGCTGCCGAGTACACAGCGGCAGTACTGTCCTGGCTGGAAGGACATGGGCGGCGCGTTATCAACTCGAGCCGCGCACTGCAACTCGAGGTCAGCAAAGTGGCCCAATACGCAGCGCTCCATGCACATGGCATTCGGACTCCGCGTACCGTCGCCGCCATCGGCCGGGATGAGATACTGGCAGCAGCACGCAGCTTCGATGGGCCATTTATCACCAAGCACAACCGTGGTGGAAAGGGCCTTGGTGTCAGACTGTTCCAGAACACTATCGCGTTGCGGGATTACGTCGATGGACCGGAATTCGAGGCCCCGATTGATGGCATAACACTCGTTCAGGCGTACATTGAGTCTCCGGAGCCCTTCATCACACGATGTGAATTTATCGGCGGTGAGTTCCTGTACGCGCTACGTGCCGATACTTCCGACGGTTTCTTACTTTGCCCTGCCGACGAATGTCAGACGGATGACGCGTACTGCCCGACAGCGCCCACAACGAAATTCCACATCGTCAAGGACTTCGATCATCCGATTCTCGAGCGATACCGGAACTTCCTCGATGATAACGGCACCCACATCGCTGGTATCGAGTTTATCCTCGATAAGAACGGTGAGCTTTATACCTACGACATCAACACCAACACTAATTACAATGCAACTGCGGAAGCCGAAGCCGGGGTTTCAGGCATGCGCAGAATCGCCGAGTATCTGGGCGATCAGCTCGCAGAAGTCACCGGATTCGGAGTGAATCAACGACAAGTTGCCGCAAGATAGCGCCGTCCGCGCGTTCATAATTCGTCGCAAGCTCAACCTGCGCAATTGCAATTAAATACCGGGAACCAATCTCTCGATGTTTCTTCTAACGATGCGGGTTCGATCGACTTGCAGAGAGGAGATTCGTGAGAGTAACAATAGTTTCGATTATCTTAGCGGCGATAGCCTGGTCTATGCCTGCATTGGCAGTGGAACAGGGAGACGTTGCACCGAAGTGGCAGGCAGTAAGTCTCCAGGGCGAAACCGTGTTGTTTCCCGAGGTATCCGAGGGCAGACCGACTGTTCTTATTTTCTGGGCGACCTGGTGCCCATACTGCAAGGCGTTTATGCCCTATTTGAAGAAAATCCATGAAGACTATGGGTCCGAGCGCATCCTGATTGTTGCGGTAAACGCCAAGGATAAAGACGGCGACAAAGACGCGTACGTCGATGCGCTGGGTTTTCCGGTCGTGGCGATCCGGGAGGGCGACGCTATAGCGGCAGAATACGGCATCAGATTTATTCCCGGACTGATGGTCGTGGACGGTAACGGTACGGTATCCTATCGGCGAAGCTCGACGGAGTTACCGCCGGGACAGACCCTTGCACAGCTCTGGTCGGATCAGGTGAGGGCAGCACTCGACCAGGCGCTTTGATTTCTGCACTTGATTACACAATGAACGAATCCTGGGGACCCCATGACATCGGCGGCCAGATGGCCGGCCCAATCGATCTCGGCGAGCACGATATTGCTCACTGGGAATGGCAGATCGATGCCATGCTGCGCCTTGCCCTCAAAAAAGGCCTGATCAGCGACTTTGCAGAACTTCGCGATGGCATCGAGCAGCTCTCGGCGGACGACTATGATCGCTTGAGCTATTACGAGCGCTGGGCGAAGTCACTCGCATACACATTGCTCGACAGGAGGGCGATCACCGATCAGGCGCTCAATGAAAAAGTGGCAGAGATTCGCGCCCGCCAGGAAGCGGAGGGCCTGCGATGAGCGAGCCGCGTTTTTCGGTTGGACAGCGCGTGCAAATCGCAGACCGCACGCCACCGGTACATCACCGCGTACCTTCCTATGCCAAAGGGCATGTTGGTGTCGTCGAGCGGGTTTGCGGTATGCATGCCAATCCCGAGCTATGCATCCGCGGCGACGGCAAACCTTTTCAGCGAATCTACCGTGTACGCATTCCGCAGACTGATTTATGGGCACCGTACGAGGGGTCCGACGGCGACAAGCTCGAGATCGAGATCTTCGAGCACTGGCTGGAGTCGGCACAATGACCGACCACGACGATCATGATCATGGACGTACGTTTCAGGCCGATCACCCGGAGCCGACCAGCGATGCTGCACTGGTAGGACTGGCCCTGCGGGCGCTCCTGATCGAAGGCGGACATTACACCGCCGAAGAGGAGTTGGCCGTCATCGCCGAAATGCAGGGTGCTTCTCCCGAGAACGGTGGGAAAATAGTTGCCCGCGCATGGACAGATCCCGAATATAAGAAACGCCTGCTGAAAAACGGCAAAGACTCAATTAAGGAACTCGGATTCGATCTCGAGCCGTACGAGTTCACTGTCATGGAGAATACTGAGGACATTCATAACGTCATCGTCTGCACCCTCTGCTCCTGTTATCCACGTGCACTCCTGGGTATGTCACCGGCGTGGTACAAATCAAAGAACTATCGATCCCGTGTCGTGCGAGAGCCACGATCAGTGCTCTCCGAGTTCGGTGTAGATCTGTCAGACGATGTCGATGTTCGCGTGCATGACTCCACAGCGGAATTGCGTTACATGGTCCTGCCGCAACGGCCGACCGGTACGGATAACTGGTCAGAAGATGATCTTGCCGCACTGATTACTCGCGACTCGTTAATCGGCACCCAACGCGACCTGAGTACCAAATAACAAAGTCACGAATCGCGGTGAGCCTCACCGGCTTCCGATAACACCGGACTCTTCGGGTAAAGAAACGCGCAGGGCACCCAGCCCTCCTTGATCGGCACATCGGCTGAGTGCGTTAGATTCAGGCCCAATAATTCGGGTAATAGATGCGTATGCGGGCCCTCCGGCGTTTTGTCATCGGTGTGTTCACCACCGATCGCCTGGTAGACCTCAATTCTTCCCAGGCGAGTGATTACTACACGCTGCGGCTGAGCTTCCAGTAGCCTGGGAAATACCGGTGAGCCATGCTCGAAGATGCTCGACCCGCAATGTTCACGCAGGAATTCAACCAGGTCCAAATCACTCGTTCGAACGCAGAAATCGAGTTGAAAGCAGCCGCTGCCTAATGAAGAGACACCAAGATCGAAAAGGAAAGCATCGCGATCGTCGGCACTAAGCGCAGAAACATCCTGCCCCAACTCGGTCAGAACCTCGTTATTCGACATTCCTGACGAGTCCTCCGGCAGACACAACGCAATATGTTGTCGTGCAGTACCGTGGCTGCTCGTATTCTCATACGCGCAGATACCGATATCCTCTTGCAGCTCAATGCGGATACCGCCACGCGGAGTGAGGCGGATCAGATCATCTGAACTGTCCGTATCAATCACTTCGCCAGCATCCTGAAAGAACTCGGCTACGGCGCCATAGCTACCCATGCTCCAGGAACTCTCGGGATTGCTGAGATGCTCAAGCAAAAGTTCGGCAAGGTCTGTCACGGGCGGATATCAGCGGCGACTCTATTGATGGCAGCAATCTAGCCAGCGGCAGTCTGCTCCTCACGAAGCTCTGCGATCCGTCTCTGGACTTCGGTAAACAAGGCCTCCCGAAGACCCAGAAGTTTGAACACTTCGACGATGGTGAAGAAGGGAGCCGCAAGGTTCGCCTGTAGCGGATGTTTCAAAAGAACAGGCATGGACTTTTCAATGGCATGGCCGACAAACTGGGCGGCGTATCCGCCGAAGAACGCCACGGCCGCAACGATTGCCGCGGTGGATCGTGGGAAGTCGCCGAGGTATGCGGCTAACTGGGCTATGGCAAACGCAAAGACGACGAACACGACGGCGAAAACCCAGTCGAGCGTCAGATAGAAGATGAACATGGTGATCAAAGTGATCTGCGCCAGGTTTAAGCCAATGCCGTCGACTTCGATGGAGAGCCAGGTCATCGGGATGAATATGCCCAACATGATTGTTGGAATGCCGATCAGATGGACCGCGATGTTGACCGGATGCTGATGTGCAGCAGCGTAACCGGTCAGCATGTCCATTAACCTGGAGTCAGTGTTCATCGGGCTATTCGCCTGGGCGTGAGATCGAGATTTTCGTCAATTTACCATGAGAAATGAGGCAGTATTGGAGCGATGTCCTCAGACCAGCCAAATAACTACAGCCGGCTTTGGCACGGCAGACTGAGCCTGACGGTCCTCGTGCTGCTGGTTCTGGGCCTGACCATGGGTATCCCGGCTGCGGGCGTGATTGGCGCTTTTGTCATTGCGATTGTTGTTTCCGTGACCGCCAGGAAGCATGGCAGTTTCCGGGATATGGGCTTCCGGTCTCCGGAATCCTGGCCCAGGTTGCTCGGCACGACCCTGGTGTATGGGCTGATCATTCAATTGACCTTCACCATCATTATCGAACCCGGGCTGGAGCGCCTGACAGGCGATGCCGTGGACATCAGTTCATTCGACGGCGTGCGCGGGAACTTCGTGAACTTCCTGTTGCTGATGGGACTGGGCTGGATAGTCGGAGGATTTCTTGAGGAACTTACCTTTCGCGGCTTTATCGTCGGCCGGGTCCGTTGGTTGCTCGGCTCCGGTGCTGCAGCCACCTGGGCTGCCGTGCTGGTGGGGGCAGTCCCGTTCGGCGTTGCCCATCTGTATCAGGGCCTCACCGGCATGATTGCGACCGGGATGATCGGGTTCGTGCTCGGCGCGGTCTACGTCCGTCACGGGTTCAACCTGTGGTATGCCGTGTTCACGCACGGCTTCATCAACACGGTCGGCATCATCACACTCTATCTGGATGTCGATCGTGCGATGAATCGCTGGTTTTTCTAGTATCTGTTGAGCAGGATTGCTGTGACAACCTGGTTTCGTTGTCACGGAAATTGCGTTAGCTTTGTGTTTCTTCAAATCGGAAATTTCAGATCATGAAAATACGTCTGCCGTCGTTGGTGACGGCCCTCGCTTTCTGCTTCATTGCTGCAAACGCGCAGAGCCAGGTACTGGTTGCCGAGTTTCATGGTAGCCGCAACACGACTACGAGGGAGTTCGAGGTACAGGGGCCGTGGATTCTCGACTGGCGGGTCACTGGTGACTACAGCACCTCGATCGGATTTGAACTCATGCTGCTCGATGGCAAGACGAGGATGCACAAAGGTGTGGTGCTGCGCCTGAAAAGAGCGGCGAATGGAGTCAAACTTTTCAATGAAGGCGGAACCTATCGATTCAGAATCAGCTCAGGCCTTGCGAAATATCATTTAAAAGTAGAAGAGATCAGCGCGGAAGAGGCGAAGCTCTACACGCCGAGGGGAGGCAGTTGAGAAACTGCACCACAGCAGGACGCCGCCGGGCGTTCAAAGAGAAATCCGTCGGGTCATCGCCCCGGCTTCGTACAAATTACGAAATCACACCGGCAATCAGAAAGCCAAGCGTCGCGATTCCGGCAGCGAGCAAAGCGTAGGGCAGCTGCGTGCGAACATGGTCGATGTGGTCGGTGGCCGCGGCCATGGAGGCCACCACGGTCGTGTCACTGATCGGCGAGGCGTGATCGCCGAAAATCGCGCCGGATACGGCTGCACCCAGCAACAGCGGCACAGGCAGGCCGAGCGTCGTCGCCATGGGCACTGCGATCGGGATCATGATTGCGAATGTGCCCCAGCTCGAACCGACAGAAAAAGCGATGAAGGCCGAGACCAGAAAAACCAACGGCGCCAGAAAGATCACCGGAATATTCTCACCGACCAGGTTCGCCACATAAATACCGGTGCCGAGAGTCCGGGCCACATCTCCGAGAGCGAGTGCCAGTAGCAATATTGCTGCGATAGGGAGTAGGGCACCGGCGCCCTTTCATAAAGTCCTGCATTAACTCGCTGACCGAGCAGTCTCCCTTAATCAGTGTCATCGCCCATGCAACGAGAATTGCGAAACTCACGGACCATAAGACCGACACCGAGCCCGAACCCTTGATGATGTCGCCATCGCCGGTGATATAGAGCCCGATCGGCATCATGAATATCATCGCCAGAATCGGCAACGCCATCAGCCATGCCGATGGAATATCCGCTTCGGGTTCTTCAGCGTCCTGCTGCTCTGCGGATACATCGACAAGCGGTATGGCGCCTGGCCACAAAATGTCGCCGCCCTGTGTTCTTTCCTCCGCCTTTTTCATCGGGCCGAGATTGATGTTCTTAAAAATAACAACGCCGGCCAGCAGGATGGCCGCGATGGAATAGAAGTTATAAGGAACAGATGCGATAAATATTTTCAGTGGGTTCTCCGCTCCCGTCGAAGCAACGAGGCTGACGATAACGGCGCCCCACGCATTTAGGGGGATCATCACGCAGACGGGCGCCGAAGTTGCATCGATCAGATAAGCAAGTTTTTCCCGCGAGACTTTGTAACGGTCGAAGAGAGGCCGGCTGACGGAACCGGCAACCAGAAGTGTGATGTTGGATTCGACGAAAATGACCAGGCCGGTCATCCAGGCCAGAAGCTGAGCACGAAAACCGTTGTGAACCCAGCGCCTCGTTTCCAGATAGTGCACAAATCCCCTGATACCGCCGGATCGCTCTATCGTGGCTATCAGGGAGCCGATCAACAGAGTGAAAATAATAACCCGGGCATCTCCCGGATCCGTAAAGACATCAATCACGCCATCCAGCCCCCGAGTAATGCCTGTCAGGGGATTGAATTGATTCAGTAGCGTATGCCCCATCCAGATACCGGCAAAGAGCGACAGGATGACCTGCTTGCTCCAGATGGCGAGGATGATTGCAATAACCGGCGGAAGGACGGAATACCAGCCTGGATCAGCCATTATTCATTCTCAATCGCGGGCGCGGAAAACTCTTGTCTCCGGATAGAAGCCATAGCAGGCAAACCAATACGCAATTACGCCGGGTAGCGGCTTTCCCTCGTCTTCGGGGATACCTGTGATGGTGCTGTAATGTCGTTTTGGATTCGGCCACTGAGTCAGATTGTTGTTGTTGTGATCGGTTTCTCTGGCGTACCCGGTACCTGATCTTAATATGAATTCGCAACCATTACAGTTTGGCCATCGCGGGGATTAAGGAATACGATACGCAGGGCGGCCAGAAACCTAAAGATCAGAGCCGGAAGTCAATGATTCGCTCGCATTCAAACCTTTTCGAAAAGGCCCTTGGCAGAAATTCCCCGGTCGTGCTTGATGGCGGACTGGCTACCGAGCTTGAGTCGCAGGGTTTCGATATCGGGACCAGGCTATGGTCGGCTGGTCTTCTTCAATCAGACCCGTCGGCAATCGTCGCTGCACATCGCGCCTATCTTGAAGCTGGCGCAGAAATCATTATCAGCGCGAGCTATCAGGCGAGTCAGGCGGGGCTGATGTCGCTCGGATTATCGGAACAGCAGGCGGACGATCTCATTGTCAGTTCTGTTGAGTTGGCATGCACCGCGAGGAAGCAATTCCTCGATAAGCATCCGGAGACGACTTTCACGCCGATCGTGGCAGCGAGCATCGGCCCTTACGGTGCAGTGCTTCACGATGGGTCGGAGTACACAGGTAATTACGACATCGATGAGGCCGGCCTGCGGCGCTTTCATGAACGTCGTCTGACTTTGCTCGATCAAACAGATGCCGACGTTCTGGCGTGCGAGACCATCCCTAATAATCTCGAAGTCAGCGTGCTATGCGAGCTGCTTACAAACGTTCGCCTACCAGCATGGGTAAGCTTTTCCTGCCGCGATGGGCGCTGTATTAGTGACGGAACGCCGCTGCAACAGATGGCTGCAAGTTTCCGTGGGCACCCAAGGGTTCTCGCTCTCGGTGTCAATTGCACCGCACCGCACTTTATTACGTCATTGATTGGGGAAATAAAGGCAGGCGCAGCCGATAAGGCCGTTATCGTTTATCCAAATTCAGGGGAAACATACGATGTCTGCTCCAATTCGTGGCTCGGCAGTTCAAGTCCCGTCGAGTGTGCTGCAGCAGCGCAGAGCTGGCGTGACGCAGGCGCCAAAATTATCGGTGGCTGCTGCCGAATCGGGCCGCGACACATTGCTACGCTGCGCGAACAGTTGACTGCGTAAGTGGACAGTCAGGCTGCAGCCCGGTATCAGAGAACGGCGTCGGATAGTGCATCAAGAAACTCGTACTCATCTACGCCGGTTTTACCCTCCGGCTCGGTTGCTGTAGTTTACTAAAACCGGCATTTCTTAATGGACCTGACGTGAAGGGGGCTCAACCGAATGCTGAAACGTGTGCATCACATCAACTTCCTGGTCGCGGATCTCGACAAATCCATTGAACGATACAAGGATCTGTTCGAATTGGAGTCGGTCGAGGTCGAGATGTTGCCCGAACGTGGTGTCGCAACAGCCAGATTCGATGTCGGCGGCGTCTGGATAGTGCTTGTGCAACCTGTCGATGACGCATCTGAGCCGGCCCGGATACTGCGGGAGCAAGGAGAAGGCGTATTTCTGATCTCATTTGCTGTTGACGACCTGGAAGATGCGAGAGAGAAACTCGTCGCGAGAGGCGCGATCGGCCGGTCGGCAATGGCGCGGGACGGCTTGCTGAACTGGCGGGTTATCGACCTGAATCCGGAAGCTGTCTTTGGTGCGCCAGTGCAACTGACCGAAGAAGTCTGACGGGCTTCGGCCCATTCAATCCCAGTCCAGGCCTCATATCCGGCAAATAATTGAAGCGAACGGAATAAGATCGTATTATGCTAATGTACCAACATTAAGACATTTGAACCTGCGACCATCGGGGGATTTGGCATCGCTGCAGTTCCGTGCAGCGCAGCAAAAAGTGAGAGGGGCAGATCATGATTTCATCCCGGCGTAATTTCACACACTGGTTTCTTTTGGTAGCTATCGCCCTTAGTCCGGCGTACACGGCAACGCCGACACTCGGTGCCGAGCTGGAGGAAATCATCGTTACCGCAAGAAAACGTACGGAAAGCCTGCAGGACGTGCCGATTGCGGTCACGGCATTCACAGAGAGTCAGATCGAAAGTGCCGGCATGCGGCGACCGGTTGACTTCATTAGCACGATTCCGAACGTTACTATCGTTGATACAGCCAACGTCGGTGATACGCAAGTCAGCATTCGTGGAATCGTGTCGACGCGGGACGCCGAGTCGACATTCGCATATGTCGTCGACGGCGTGTTGATCACCAATCCGAATGGCTTCAACGAAGAACTGCTGGATATCGCCCAAATCGAGGTGCTGAAGGGCCCGCAGGGCGCACTATATGGCCGCAACGCGGTGGCCGGTGCGATCCTGGTTACGACAAAGGAACCAACCGAGGAATTCGAAGGCAGAATCAGAGCGGGCTTCGGTAATAATTCGTCGAGCGAATTCAGTGGTGTGCTAAGCGGGCCACTGGGCGATTCTGCGCGCGGACGCATAACCGCGAGCTATCGGAGCACCGACGGTTTCTATGACAATGTCTATGAAGGCGTCACTCACGAAGTTGATTATCTGGAAGACCTGTCGGTAAAGGGCCGCGTGATGTTCGATATCAGCGATACTTTTTCGCTGGACGTTCGTGGTGGAGTAAGCGCAGTTGAAGGCGGTGCCATTAACTTTAATGCGGTCTTCGCAATCCCTGCGTTTGCGGATGCCAATGGGCCTGCATTCTTTGCCGACGTCAACGAGCACAACTTTATCTACTCCTTCAATGTGCCCGGTGAGAACGAGCAGGACACCATCGAGTTTTCAGTCAAAGGAGACTGGGCGCTCGATAACATGGACCTGACAGCGACTCTCGCCTACAACGATGTTGACGAGTTCTTGCTGTCCGATGGAACGAGTGCGACATTTTTCGGCTACACGTTCCTTGCTTCGTGTCAGACAGACCGGACGACGCTGAACAACGATCCAGCAGCAGCTGACCGATCTGATCTTTTCGGGCCGTTCTTCCAACCGTTCGGCGTGTTTGCACCAGACCCGGGGTTTGACTTCGAAGGCGTTTATGGACCATACACGCCCACTGCCTGCGACGGCTATCAGTACCAGGAGCGCAATCAGGAAGACCTGAGTTTCGAGCTTAGACTGACGTCCGCCGAGGATCAGGCGCTGCGCTGGATTGCAGGCGTATACTTTCTCGATATCGAACGCGAGGTTGTCGTGACCTATGGTGCCGATACCGGACAGGGTTTTCTGCGTCAGCCTTACGTAGACCCGACTGGCCCGAATCCGACAGACCTGATGTTCCACGACGTCTTCGATACCCAGGTGTTCGCGGTTTTCGGTCAGCTCGAATACGACATGTCGGATACGGTCGAATTGGCACTTGCCCTTCGGTACGACACCGAAGACAGGGAGGTAAGTAATCGGGTACCGAATGTGTCGGCATCCGGACTGAATATCAATACCCTGGACGGGCTGGGTCAGCCAGGTCCAATAAACCCGGCGTTCACTGCCAACCCGGGTGGCATTCCTGCCCGAAGCCGCGATTTCGACCAGCTTCAGCCCAAGGTCAGTCTGAGCTGGCGACCCAATGACACAACGAATATCTACGCAAGCTATGGCGTGGGATTCCGCAGCGGCGGTTTCAATTCACTGGGCAGTGAGGCGTTGCTGAACTTCTGGTTCAACGCCCTCGGAAACGGCGACCCCGGTGATCTGGTTGACGCAGGGCTCACCATCAGGGATGAGTACGACAAAGAAGTAACCGACAGCTTTGAGCTGGGAGGGAAATTCATCTTGATGAATAACCGGCTCCGTATCAATGCTGCGGTATTTCGCAATGAAGTTGAGGACAATCAGTTCTTCGAATTTTTCGCCGGACCGTTCGGCTTGCTGCGCGTTGTAACGACAATTGAAGATGTCGAAATAAGCGGCTTCGAACTGGATTTCAACGCCGTCTTAAGCGATAACTTTTCGGTTTTTGGCGGCATCGGTCTCCTCGATAGTGAAATCAAGCAAAACCTGAACCGGCCGTTGAGCGTTGGTAACGATGCCCCGCAAGCGC
>PVMK01119096.1_pt1 | contig 15602 bp, 18 predicted proteins | sample 1853481 | NCBI WGS metagenome assembly PVMK01 (sample SAMN08533507, study PRJNA380276) | Marine sediment metagenome, whole genome shotgun sequencing project.
GAACAAGTCTTAGTGCAAATTGCCGCGGCTCAGGTTCTTTATCAATTGGGTAAGAAACAGTTATGGGCACGATTAGAGCAAGCAGCAAAAGGCGAGGAAGGCTATGAGCGGGGAGGAGCGATCCGTGCCTTTGGAGCCATCAAGGATCGTCGCGCTCTTCCCTTGTTAGAAAAAACGGCGCGGGATACACAGCCCTCTATACGGGCCGCCGCTATTGGGTCATTGGGGAAGCTACAGGCTCCGGAAAGCTTACCCACTCTCAAAGCTGCCCTGTTCGATCCTGTCCCCGGGGTACGAAATAAAGCGGCCTTTAGCATGGGGTACTATGAATCTCACCAGGTCTTAGCACCCTTGACCAAGGCCTTGCTGGATACTGATCCTGGGGTTCAAGCCGCAGCCAGTGCGTCGTTGTTGCGTGTGGGCGTTCCGTTTTCAGTAGTGGAGGGGACGCTTCATAAATTGCTCCAAGATCAAAATCCTGCTCTTCGATCCATTGCGGTCAAAGCTTTGGGCAATGGGAAGGGTGGGAAAGTTATCGCCACGCTGAAGCTTATGTTAAATGACCCCATTCCGCGCCCACGGATTGTGGCTGTCCGTTCATTGGGTCGAATGGGAGAACACGAGCTGCTCCCCATCTTAAAGCGCACTCTTCGGGATACGGATGATGCGGTGAGGGTTACGGCGGCCGCAGCGATCGTGAAAGTTCTTGATGCTAAAATTGGCACCTGATTACCAGTAATATTGCCATTGGCATATTGCGGGCTTTGTTGAATTCTCTCCGTTTCCCTCACAGGTTGTCCAGGTTGTGATGAAAATTGCCATTATTTTCTGTTTGACATTTTCCCTTTTCTTGAATGGGGGAAATGCCGCGTTATCCCACCAGCCTGAACCGGATCATCAATCTGGTATTCAATGGTATGAATGGGGAGAAGAGGCCTTTGATCGGGCTCAGGCTGAGGATAAACTCATCCTTTTAGATTTGACGGCTGTGTGGTGCCATGCCTGCCATGTGATGGATCAAACAACGTATGCCGACCCACAGGTTCTCGCATTGCTACAGGGCAATTTTATTGCTGTTCGAGTCGACACCGATCAACGACCGGACCTTGAAGCTCGCTATCGAACAGGCGGGTGGCCAACGACCAGTCTTCTCTTGCCAACGGGAGAAATTCTTTTTCAGGCCAATTCTCTGGAGCCAGATGCGATGGTCGAGCTGCTTCAAGAGGCCAAGGTCTTGTATGAATCAGAAAAAGAAGATTTACGTAAACAAGCGGCTCAGTTGTGGAATCGAGTGAGGGAACATGCCCACGCGAATCAATCCTCAGATGCAGTGCTTCGTCCTGCTATGGCAAGGCAGAGCGTTGAAATGATGAAAAGGGAGTTTGATGCGGTGAATGGGGGATTTCGAGATCACCCGAAATTTTTTGAACCGGAAGCTATTCAGATGGCTCTGGTTTATGGGTTTTTTGAAAATGACGTAGAGCTGCTCAACATGGGTTTGACCACATTAGATAAGCAAGTCGTATTGCTTGATCCGGTCTGGGGTGGGTTTTATCGCTATGCCGAACAAGCCGACTGGAGTCAGCCTCATTATGAAAAAATGCTGACGGTTCAAGCTCAGAATTTACACAATTATGTGCAAGCCTTCCAACTTACGGGGAATTCAGAATACAAACACATTGCCTTACGCATCATTGATTATGTGGAGAGGTTTTTAACTGATTCTCAAACAGGCCAGTTCTTTGAGAGCCAGGATGCCGATGTAAGGGGCCAGGACGGCAAGACTCTGGTCTCGGGAACTGAATATTTTTCTTGGGATAGAATTCATCGTAAGGCTAAGGGAATGCCTCTGGTGGATGGGAGAAGGTATACGGGTAGCAATGCCGACATGGCATGGGCCTATCTTCACGCCTCGCAGGTGCTTAGAAAGGCTGAGTTACAGGATAGGGCCCTCAATGTCCTTATGCGGATTGTTAGCGAGCGGTTTAATAAGAAAATGGGAGTGGTCCATGGAGCGATCAATGATTTGCCAAGGATCTATGGAATGTTATCGGACCATATTCGATTGGGTCGAGCTTTGGTGGAGGCGTTTCGTATCACAAGGGAGCGGAAATTTTTACAGGATGCCGAAGACATTGCTCAGACCAGTCAAGAGTTGTTGTATGATTTAAAAGGTGGTGGGTTTTTTGATCTCCCACATTCGTCAGGCAATTTTGGTCTGTTAAAAGTCCCCACTAAGCCGGCGCGGGAGAATATTCAGGCTGTCCGATTCTATCTGGATCTTTTTCATCTCACGAACAAGGAGGAGTATCGATCGACGGCTGAGCAAACGTTGCTGTTCGTCGTGGGAACCCCACAACCACTTCCCATTGCGTTGATTGGATTAGCTGTTGATCAATGGTATCGTCCACCGGTTCATATTGCCATTGTGGGGCTACCTGAGGATATTGGAACTCAAGCCCTGTGGCTGGAAGGGCAACAGCTTTATTGTCCTGGAAAAATTATAAGAAGGTTCGATCCCCGGGAAGGCCAGGCGAAGTGGGGAGATATTACGTTTCCCTATGATGGGCCGTTCCGTGGCTTTTGTCTGTACGGACCAGATATGTTTGGCTCCCGTCTTTCAGGCTAAAAAGGTAAAGGGGAGTGTGGAAGAATTAATCTCGGTCCTCAAAAAACAAGCTGCATAAGGTTAAGGTTGGTGCGCCATAGAGAGGTGAATAGGTCTAACGGTTGGTTGGGTTCCTTTTTTTGTTGAAATACTGGAGTTAGTTATCACCCTAAAGGACCTAATGGATGGCCCGAATGGCCTAATATGCGCATGTTTTCTTGACAGGTTTTTTTTATTCCTGATATATACGGAAGTGGATACTGTAACTCAATCATACCAAGGTTGTCTGTCTGAATCTGGCCGGGATAAAGATGACAGCCTGATTTCACTCAAATCCAATTTGTTCATTATCCCTCGTCAACGGAACGAATTTTCTTAACTTTAGGAGGAAGAATCATGAGGAATCGTCAGTCTTTAACCTTGTCTTTGCTAGTCGGTGGCATATTGCTCGCTGCCCCGCTAGTGGCTCAAGCAGGGTGGTACGATTAAAGGAAAAGTCACTTTTACGGGGAAAAGTACCACCCCCCAAAGAATTTGTATTTTCCAAATTCCCGAACGTCGGATTTTTGCAAAAAAAATACGAACAAAAGTGCCGATGGTGAAACTCGCCTGTTGAAGGAAGTCGAAGTGGATGGCAACAAAGGATTGAAACATGCGGTTGTGCTTGTCACGAGTATCACGGATAAGGATTGGATGAAAGGGCTTTAAAAATGAGCCTGCACAAAAGGTCATGGCGGAGCTTTGCGAATTCCTGCCGTTTACGGGAGTGTCAGTGAGTAAGGGCCTATTTTATGTGGAAAATAACGATGCCGATCCTGACGATCCCAAATCTAAGGAAGGGGTCTTGCACAATCCTCACAGCTTTGATCAGCTAGGTGCCCGATCCAGTACGGAGTTCAATATCGGGTTGGCTAAAAAGGGCTCTTCGTTAACAAAGAGAGTGAAAGTGAAAATGTATAAAAAAGGATCGGTCTTGCGCTTGCAATGCGATCAACACGAGTTCATGCAGGGCTGGTATGTTCCTGTCACGAATCCCTTTCATGGTACCTCTGGAGCGGATGGCACATATGAAATTAAAGATGTGCCAGCCGGAAAGCATACCGTTGCGGTTTTTCATCCTAAAGTTGCCAAAATGGCACGTGGGAAAAAGGCGATGACGATGGAAGTCGAAGTCACTGATGGTGGAACCGCCGAAGCCAATTTCGAGATCAAATAAGGTCGGCAATTCTGTAAAACGAGTGCGGTTTTCGAGGGCAACTAGTAGCGTGCTAGTTGCCCTCGTTTTTTATGCCTTCCTTCGACGGTGTTCCTTGCCTTTGCACAATTGTCCCCGTTAAGATCGACAACGAACGTCAATGATTATGCACTATTTTGACCTTGAGGCCTGGTGTGCCACGTGAGTTGTCCCTCGCCGATATTTTCCAGATAGGTTATTACTGGGAAACCAAAATTCTCCTCACCGCTGTTCAGCTTGATCTGTTTCTCCACACTCAAGGGAGATTCATTGACCATCAATCAGATAGCCGAAGCGCGTGGTTGGAACCTGCGTGCCTTGGAACTGGTGATGAATGCGTTGGTGGCGATGCGTGTGGTGACCAAAGAAGAAAAATTGTATGCTAACACAGCTGTGGCCGAACGATATCTGGTACAATCCAACCCCGAGTACGTGGGGCATTTGCTGACTTTACATGATGCTGAATGGAATCATTGGGGACAGTTAGAGCAGGTCGTTAAAACGGGAGAGTCTCCCGTGAAGCAACATGTGTTTGAGACGAATCCGGAGTTGGGGGCACAGGTGCTGACGGTATTGGATCGGATTGGTCGTGGGAGCGGTCCTGCCCTGGCTCAACGGTTGAACCTCAGTGGAGCGAATCGAATGTTGGATATCGGAGGCGGAGCTGGCACTAATGCGATCGCATTTTGTCGAGAATATCCAGAGCTGACCGCGACGGTATTTGATCTTCCGTCAACTTTGAAAGTGACGAAGCAATGTGTAGACGAGGCCGGGTTAACCGCTCGCATTCAACTGCAGGCAGGAGATTTTCATGAAGATGCATTCCAAGGTTCCTATGATGTCGCGCTCATGTCCGATATTCTGCATTATCAAGATGGGAAGACGAATGCGGCGTTAGTAGAGAAAGTCTACGGCTGTTTGAATGAAGGGGGACGATTGATTATTAAAGATCGGTTTTTAGACCCCTCGCGAACGAGCCCGGCATGGACCACAGCCTTTGCTGTTCATATATTGGTAAATACCGAAAAAGGGGAATGCTTTACGATTGAGGATGCTCATCGTTGGATGGAGCAAGCCGGATTTCGCCATGTCGAAGAATTAGAGCCCTGCGCCATGATTCAAGGCACAAAATAATGAAGGGATACGCACAAGTATTATGTATGAATTAGCCGAATGGTTGCGGGAGCCCGGGTTTGTTGGCACGCATGCGACGATGGGAGCGGATATTAGTCAGTTGATGGCCACCGTGTTTACCACATTGTTTATTGTGGGATGGATTCAGGCGAAAAAACATAAGACAGATCATCATCACTGGCTGATGTTTGGCGGCATGGTAGCGATGTTGGCATTTTTTATCAGCTACTATCTTTTTCGGAATCTCGGGGTCTTGGCGTTTGAAGGCAAGGAAGGGTTCGGTGGCTCACAGGCTTTGTATGATAATGTGTTTATCCCTTTGTTGACCGTCCATATTATCTTGGTCGTGATTGGTTTGATCATGGCCATTTATATGCTTGTACTAGGGTTTCGATCTCAGGCTTTTGTAGAAGGTCGACGAGTTTTGAACGATGCATTGTTGCAGACTTCCGGGCGTCGGATTGCGACTATCTTGGGAGGCATTACGACGTTGGTCATGTTGTTCTTTCTCTCTCGCGTGATGACGTCAGGATTTTCTTTAGGGAAGCTGAGTGTCTATTTCGCTTTGGCTCTTATTATCGCGATGGTGTTTGGGATTGAAATATTGATTCAACGGATATGGCCGAATGGGGCACGGCGTCATCGTATATTGGGGAAATTTACGATGGTGATCTATTGTGTGTTATTTGTGACAGGAACGGCGACCTATACCATGTTGTATATTCTCTATCCTGGTAAAATCGGCTGACGTTACTATGTGTTTTAGCTATCACCTAAATCTTCACCCCCACCCCCTCCCTCAAGGGCGAGGGAGCTCTGAAATGTCTTAATTGAAAATACTATATGAAGTGTGGATGCCAACAGTCTTTCCATGTGGAAGAGGTTGAAGAATTAGAATCTGATGAAGTGTTTGCCCGTTTTCAATGTGATGGGTGTGGATGGACTGTCGGTGCCGAAGGGCCGCCCAAAGAAATCGATCCTCTTGTTCCTTCAATCACATGGAGCGATGAGGCGGACTACCATCTTTCGCGGTTGCCGCCATACTTGGCATTTTTGGTTCGTGATGAAGTTGAGGCCTTGTCCAGTGATCAACACTACCGGATTGTGACCTATGCTCGTATGGTCACTGCCCGAAACAAGGGGCAGGTGGAATGGAGTCCTGACGCTGAGCGACGTTTGGCCAATGTGCCTTCAGGCATTCGCACCATGGCCAAAACCGAATTGGAGCGTACCGCCCTTGATCGTGGCATGCCGGAAGTGACGGTTGCCCTGATGGAAGAAGTGAAGACTCGATATTTCGGTATGGCAACAGGGCGGTCATAAGCGATGAATGCCTTGGCTTCTGCTTCGCTTGAAAACAATCACTGAACATCTGAACCAATGTTACATCGATTATCTTTACGAGTCCTTCCGCAATTAAACCTTCTGGTGACGGACCAGCCCGTGCGAAAACGCAAGCGGCTGGTGATGTTGGCTCCCGGGCTTGTGGCGTTTGGGATTTACCGTCTTCTCAAAGATGTTTTGCCGTTATCTGAACCGTTGGTGTTATTAGGGTTGAGTGGATGTGTGTCAGCACTTGCGGCGATCTGGGCGTATCGGCAAGGGCGCGGGCTTTCTCTTCAAGAGTCTTTTCACCAGGATGGATTACGGCAGTGGGCCTGGATCGTGGGTTGGATAGGGATCGCGTATGGCATGCAGCTCTCTCTTTTAGTCTTGGCCATTCTGCAAGTCTTTGTAGGCTATGATTTCCTCCTCCATCCTGAAGGTCCTGCCATGATGGCGATGATCATACCCCTGTACCTCGGTCACTCGAGATGCGTTTGAGATTGGGCTGGTGCAACGCTTGGCTCACGAAGGAACAGTCGTGCCAACCTTCCCGAATGGAGATGCGTTGCGAGCATGGATTCCGCAACAGTCGGCTATTGTGATGAAATGGGGAGGGCTGGCGATTTTTGGAGGTATCTTCAGTTCCTGGATGCTATTTGGGTTGGGTCCTGGTCCTTGGCAGCCGATCCTCCAATCGGTACTGGTTCCTGTGATCGTGGCATCCATCAGTTTGCTGGCGTTTTTTGCTGGAGAGGCTTTATTTGAGCAGGGAGAGGGGCGGCGGAAGCCTCATACATGGTTGTCCTGTCTGTGGTTTTGGCTTTGGCCAAGTTTGACGTTTGCTCTTACCTATTTTCTCGTTCTGATCGGGATGGCATCCTATGTGTTCCGAATTGAACAGATCTCGCAGTTGGGGTTTGTGGCTATTGCCGCCAGTACGGGGTTGGTGATGACGCTGTATTCCCTTTATCTAGGATGGCGGAAATCCTATGAAGAACGGCTGGTCACCATTCCGGAAAACATTCAACGATGTCCGTTTGTGATGGGGATGCTTCAGCAATCCAAAACCCCTGAATCGGTTCCTCCTGTGCTTCCACATGGCGATTTGGTGAAATAATTCATGATGATACGCCAATCATTCTGGTTTCTCTTGCTTCTTCTTCTTCTCTTTGTTGGTTTGGCTTTGGCTGTAGAGCCCGACCACATGAGCGTTGTGGAAAAAGGGCAGGATCTTTATTACCAAACACCCGGGACCATTGAGGGCCCGGCCGCTGGAGAAAGCCTACGGAGTTATTCCAGCATTCCTTATGTGAATAATCGTTTAGTTGTCTGGTTTGTGACTCAACAACATACCTACTTTGGCGGGTTTGTGTTAGCCCTCCCGATATTTAGCCTCCTCCTGGAGTTTTTAGGGGTTACTCGGAAGCAAGAGATGGCTCGACTACAGTACGATGGGTTAGCACAGGACATTTTACGCGTGGGATTACTATCTCTTTCGATTACGGCTGTCCTGGGTTCTGTGATGCTGGGTTTATTTATCGTCCTCTATCCAGGGTTCATGAATTATATGGGGTCCACGTTTAAATCGTTGATGCCGGTGTATGCGGGGGTGTTTGTTGGGGAAGCGTTTTTGCTTGCTCTGTATTATTACACCTGGGAGTATTTGAAGAATCCGTCAGCCAAGTGGGTACATATGTCTATTGGCATGTTAGCGAATGCTATGGGTGTGATCCTCTTATTGTCTGCCAATGCCTGGGCTTCATTTATGATGGCACCCTCAGGGGTTGATGCTGAAGGGCGCTTCTTGGGAAACGTGTGGAATTTGCTGCACTCGCCTTTATGGAATCCCCTCAATGCGCATCGATTTTTGGCAGATATTATGTCTGGTGGCGCGGTAGTTGTCGCTTATGCCGCTTATCGGTTTTTTAGGTCAAAGACTATCGAAGATCGCGCGTATTATGATTGGGTCGGCTATGTGTTTATGGTGGTGATGGTTTGTGCTCTGCTCCCCATGCCGATTGCGGGCTATTGGTTGATGCGAGCGGTCTTTGAATTCCGCCAGCAAATGGGTGTAACCATGATGGGGGGGATGTTGTCGTGGCTATTTGTCCTTCAGGCCATCACGGTCGGTATCTTGTTTTTAGGGATCAATTATTATATTTGGCAATCCTTAGCCCGACTGCAGGGAGGTGAGCGATATCATTCTTATTTTAAGGCCATTGTCTTTGCCTTAATGGCGTGTTTCCTCGTATGGTTTACGCCTCATACGTTAGCGACGAGTGCCAGTGAGATGAAGGCGATGGGTGCCGCCCAGCATCCGGTTATCGGACAATTCGGTGTAATGTCGGCAAAAAATGGTGCTATTAATGTCATGATTTGTTTGACGGCTCTGAGTTTTATCCTCTATCGCCGAGCCAATAAAATCGTCACGGCGCCATGGGCATCTTGGGGTAATATTCTTCTTGGCCTGTTGTTTGTCTTGGGTATTGGGAATATTGTCTGGCTAGCCATTTATGGGTTTTATATTCCGGCGAATGTGCGGGTTGGTCTGTCTATTCCTCAAGGGGTGACAACCGCGACTGTGGTGATTGGCGGGCTCCTCCTCAATCACCTGCTGCTACGGGGCTCGAAAGTGATCGGCCCCGTTCAATGGGGAAAAATTACACCACGCGGAATGGTAGCGTTGCTTATTGTCGCAGCAGCCTTTTCTTGGGTGATGGGGTTAATGGGATATATTCGATCGGCTGGTCGATTGGAATGGCATGTCAATGAATTGATGCAGGATCAGTCTCCATGGGCCTTCACGCCATCGTTAGGGTTTGCAGCGAAGATGGTGACTATTAATATGATTTCGTTTTGGTCGGCGGTGTTTTTCGTATTTTGGCTCAGCCGTTGGGATCATCGAGTGAGCGAACAACGAACGATGCAGTCAGTTCGGTCTACACCTGTGGTTCAAGTCCTTTCACAAGAGGAATCAGCATGACCCTAGCTTTAAATGAACAGCGACATCATAGCATTGAATTATGGATTCGTACGGTGTGTACTTCTTTAGCGTGCATTGTGATGATATTGGGTGTGAGTGACAATGGTCTGGTCTGGGCGGAAGGATCTGAAGCCCAGGGATCTTCAGGTGATTCGATCCTTATCGAAGATTTTCGAAATCCGGATGAAAGAGGGTTTCCTCAAGGATGGGGAGCACAACGGAGTACCGTGACTGCTCATGAAACGTATACGATTCAGGAGGAAGAAGGGGTTTCATTTCTCAGGGCCAAGAAGGCCAGTCAACGTGTCTATACGAAACAGATGACATGGGATCCCAAGAAACATCCGGTGTTGGTTTGGCGTTGGCGGCTCCAGGCGATTCCAGAGGGAGAAGAATTTATTGCGGCGGTTTATCCGTCGTTAGACACGGATTTGATGTTTATTCCCGTCAATACCAAATATGTATGGAGCGCGACCTTGCCGGTGGGATCGATTAAAGAAGGCGGGATGTTTAGTTCTACTGAAATGGTGATACAAAGCGGAACAGAGCCTATTGGCGAGTGGGTGGAAGAACGCGTCAATGTTTATGAAGATTTTTTAAAGATACATAATCATGAACCTGCTGCCCTGGCTTGGGGAATTTCGTTGTTAGGAGGTTCTGCTGTAGAGATTGATTTTGGTTCGCTCCGAGTTGAAACCCAATGAGTTAGAAATTTTCATTTTCATATTGAGAGAATCTGATGGCCGCATCAAAAATATTTGATGTTATATTAGGAGCCGTAGTTTTAGGGGCCGTTGGAGTGTTGGTTGGCCTGTCCATGGGCATCGGGTTTCTTCCGGCAGCCCTTTTGCTCGGGATGTGTTTGGGAGCAGGAGTTGGGTTTTTCGGAGGGCGGCGATTTTTTTTGAGTATCTTTGTATGTACGATTGTAGGGGGATTGCTAGCTTGGAATTTAGGTGGGGTTGATACCATTACCGTCGGTGCTTCTTCAGGCGCGGCGATGGGTGGATTTTTGGGAGTCTGGATTTCGATGCTGTTAGATCTGTTGCAACAACGAAATCAATCGGCATCGGATTCGTCTGTAGAGCAACCGGGAAATCCTCAATCATGATGATGTATAACGTCCTGCCTGTGCCTTTAGAGGCAAATCAGCAAAGGTAAACCGATGGAGAATCAACGGGTTCTAATAGGTTCGATTATTTTTGTGTTTGCGTCTTTTATTGGGATGATGGCGTTGTTTGTGTGGGAGACCTATAAGAGTAAGCGGGATTTGGACGCGATTATGGCTGGGCGACCTGCCAAGGTACGTGTCCTTCAGCCCATGCCCACACAGGATTTTTCCATGTATAAAACTCTTGTTGGGGATGATAATCGGGAAATGGTGGAAATCCCTGAAGGTCCTTTTACGATGGGCATTGGCGATGGAGATCCTGATGAAGGGCCAGCCCATCCTGTGTATCTTCAGACCTTTTATATGGACGTGAAAGAAGTGACCCAAGAGGATTATGAGCGATTTGTAAAAATGACAAAACGGAAAGAACCGAAAGTGCCGGTATTTGAAGATAAGGTCGAAAAGTTAGTCAGCCCTGATTTCCCCGTGGTGGGTTTAACCTGGAATGATGCCTTTGGCTATTGCCGCTGGGCGGGTAAGCGGCTACCGACAGAAGCCGAATGGGAAAAAGCTGCCCGCGGTGAAGGCGAGCGGCGCTACCCCTGGGGGAATAAATTTGAGCATACATTTGCGAATGTGGATGGAATAGAGGATGGATTCCAATACTTGGCGCCTGTTGGATCGTTTGAAGTCGGGCGTAGCCCTTTCGGGCTCTATGATGCCACGGGCAATGTCGCCGAATGGGTGATGGACGATTATACGGCAGATTATTATCAGAAAGCCTCATACCGTGATCCCCCGGGTCCTAAAACTGATGACGTGTTTAAAGTCATTCGGGGTGGGTCTTGGCGTGAATCCCGGTTAGGCGCGCGTGTCACCAAGCGATTTTCGGCCAAGATGTGGCGAACCGATGCGACGATAGGGTTTCGTTGCGCAAAAGATCCTCCAACTGTAAATGTGCCTTCGACCTAGGCGGGGCTCTTCAGGTTTACCATTGTGGTTGTTGCGCCTATAAAATTGGTGAAGGTTGTTGATCTCGGTAAAGGCATCGTATGGATACTCGTTTTAAAGTAGTTTTTCTCATTGCGGTCCTGGTGATGTGCAGTTTGCCCATCATGGGAATTTTGAAAGGCCCGCCTCTCCCCGTCAACGATCCCGAGCCTCTATCTCGTCCTGCTTCGCACCCGTTAACATCCGCCCAACAATTAATAAATTCTTCGGACGATGCGATGGTCGAAATTCCCGCTGGCGAATTTATTCTTGGCAGCAATCAAGGGGGTTACAATGAAAAGCCCCAGCATGTCTCAATGTTAGACGCCTATTGGATTGATCGGTATGAAGTTACCTACCAACAATATATGGAGTTCGTCGAAGAGACGGGGCATCGACAGCCTGGTCCCCCATCTCGCTATGCCAGGAAACTTGAAGCCCTTCGTGGATTCAATCAACCCGTGACCTATGTATCCTGGAGTGATTCTGCGGCCTATTGTGAATGGAAAGGTAAGAGGCTTCCCACGGAAAAAGAATGGGAGAAGGCGATTCGAGGTTCAGATGGTCGAACGTGGCCTTGGGGCGAAGGAAGAGAGGGGTTTCCGGCAAACTTTGATGGGGAGGCCGATGGCTATGAAGTCACGGCACCTGTGGGAACATTTTCGCAAGATCAAAGTATGTATGGAGTGTATGACGGGGCAGGAAACGTCATGGAGTGGGTGGATGATTGGTATGTCGAAGATATTTATAGTAGGGCCGTGAAGCCAGGCATTGTACGCCCAAAAATTGTTTCAATGTACAAAACGATGCGCGGCGCAGGTTATACGAGTCAAGGAGTTGACCTGCGCATTACCAACCGAAGTTTTATCGTTCCGGACTTCAGAGATGAATCTATTGGGTTCAGATGTGCAAGGTCAAAGCAAGGTAAAGAGTCAGCTGCCTTGCCCCCTGGATTACGGGACGTTATCCGAGAAAATCGAAGTAGTAAAGGATAAGAAACACGGCCAGGAGAATATTGACAACCATTCCGGCCAAAACTATAATGTCGAACAATTTTGCATTGGTACGCATCGCATATGCCTCTTTCATCGAAAACAATAATTGTTGAAATACCATGAATTTTAAGAACCTGTCAACGGAATACTTTAGGTGTATCTATCTAAATAAAACATTGTATTAACGAAGAGGTGATGGAAAATGGCTGAGGCAGGACCAGTACGAGAAGCAACGGTGTTAGAGACCAAAATCGGGAAAGCAATATTTTATGTGACTTGCGCTGTGGGCCTGTGGTTTTTTTACTGGTTTGCCGGCATTCAATGCCCTTGCTGAGTTACATGTCCTTCCACCAAAAAAAAGAAATTCTGATTAAATTCTCTAAGTGAAGGAGGAGTTTAATGACTGCTGTCTATGTCATAGTTTCCCTTTTGATTTGTTTTGGGTATTTCCAGTTTTTGGATTGGCTCTTAATGGACGCCCAGGGTTTAGACTATTTTTATATGTTTCGGTAAGGGTCTAAGTCTTGTCATGCATGAAGGACCAAGCTTGAATGGGAATGAGAGAATGTCAAAAAAATTGAATGGTTATACAAACAACACGTTTTCAAAGGAGGTAGGTCAATGGGTCGCTTGTTCACACCAATGACCCGAGGTAAAAAGAAAGTTTTTGCCGGCATCGCATTGCTGGTGGCTGGAGTATTTTTAACGCTCCCCATCTTATTGTCAGTCACGGCTTTGGCTAGTGGGGGTGGAGGTTCTGCTGGAGGCCCCCCTCCGGAGGTTTTAGCTGCCCAGGAAGCTGCTGCAGCTGCAGGTGGCGGAGAAGGCGCAGAAGAAGAGAAAATTGAAATGGGCCGTGATATTTATTACAAAATTGAAGGTCCGGTTGTCGGAATGCCCGCTCCTGTTACTGCGGATAATGAAACCTTTTATCCTCGGTATAACTTTGAAAGCCGGGTTCTTCTGTGGGTAGCCAACCAGCAGCATCTTTATTACGGCAGTTTCGTCTTGGCGGTCCCTATCTTTTGTATGTGTATCGAATTTGCCGGAATGATCAGTAAAGATAAGGCCATGGCCAGGAAGTATGATCAATTGGCCTATGATTTTATCAGGATCAGCTTGACGGCATATTCCCTGACCGCAATCCTAGGCGGTATTCTGATCTTTACCTTCCTGACTCTCTACCCGGCCTTTTTTGGCTATTTGTCCAGTATTTTCCGACCAGTCATGCACATTTATGCGCTGACGTTCGTGGCGGAAAGTGGAGTCCTCTACATCTATTACTATGGATGGGACAAAATGAGGGAAGGCGTATTGAAGTGGGTTCATTTGAGCATGTGCGTAGTCCTGAATGTCATCGGGACTGTCCTGATGATGTTGGCCAATTCCTGGATTGCGTTCATGATGTCTCCTGCTGGGGTAGACGAGCAAGGCCGTTATCTAGGGAATATTTGGCATGTGTTGCATACGGCCCTTTGGAATCCATTGAATGTCCATAGAATTCTGGGGAATATGGCATTTGGTGGTGGTGTCGTGGCAGCCTACGCAGCCTATCGATTCCTCTCTTCAAAGACTGATGAAGAGCGGGCTCATTATGATTGGATGGGATACATCGCCATGAGTTTGGGTGTGGCTTTCCTGATTCCTCTGCCATTTGCGGGTTATTGGTTGATGCGTGAGGTGTACGCCTATCGGCAGCAAATGGGAATTACCTTGATGGGTGGTTTGTTGGCTTGGCTGTTTATCATTCAGGCAACCATGATTGGAATTTTATTCCTGACGACAAATTACTACCTATGGCAAGCCTTAGGAAGAATGACCGGGGGAGAAAGATTCCAGAAATATATTAAGTATCTGGTGTTTATATTGGTCGTAGGGCTTCTCGTGTTCATAACGCCACATACCATTGTGATGTCTCCTGCTGAGTTGAAAGCCATGGGTGGTCAACAGCATCCGGTTTTGGGGAATTATGGTGTGATGTCAGCCAAAAATGGTGGAATTAATGCCATTATTATGACAACGATTCTTAGTTTTATTTGGTATCAGCGTGGGAATAGGGTTCCCGCGGTCAGTTGGTCCAAATTCGGAAATATATTTATGGGGTGTTTTTTCGTCGTTGCCCAGCTAAACAATATCTGGTTGGCGTGCTATGGATACTTCATCCCGGCAAACGTACGGATTGGTTTATCTGTACCTCAGGTAGCAGGAACGTTGTCATGCTTGTTTCTTATGACTCCACTCAATTTGGCCATGTTGAAAGGGGCAAAAGAGCTTGGTCCCATTAGATGGGGTCAAATTGCTCCGCGTTCCCAGTATGCGATTATCATGTTGGCTACGGCATTCACATGGATGATGGGCTTGATGGGCTATATTCGTTCATCGGTTAGATTGTTCTGGCACGTCAACGAAGTGATGCGGGACAATTCGCCATGGGCCTATACCCATACCATTGGATTTGCGGCCAATGTCATTTCCTTTAACGTGCTATTTTTCTGGATCAGTATTATGTTTGTATTCTGGCTGGGAACGTTAGGTGCCAAGAAAGTAGTGTTAAAGGGGCCTGTTGCACAGCCTGTTCTTGGTGGAGCCTCTCCGCAGCCTGCAACTGGTCATTAATGAAAAAAGGTTTTAACCAATAATTATAGGGCCTCTTCTGGAGGCCCAAAGTTGGAGGAGTGAACTGTGGTTGAATTAATAGGAAGAGCATGGGACTTGGGATGGCCGGTGTTGGTAATGCTGGTCGGCCTCCTAATCTACTTTCAGGCGACCATTAAGGATCCAGAGCAAAAAAAACGTGCAACGTTTCAGACAATGATTGGCATTTTGTGCATGTTTTTGGTCTTTATCGCTGTTTCAAACTATACGCATAATTTTGCATTTAATGATGGAATGCTCCCGATTTCACTGGTCATGATTACGATCATGGCATTTATTGGTGGCTTGTATTTTCCAGGTGTCAGTGCCCTGATGAAAATTGGTGGCTTTATGTTTCTAGTGGCTGCCGGATTGTCTGGCTATGGGAATTGGTTACCACAAGTAGAGGGAGGATTTCCTCCTCCAGTAGTGAAATTAGATTTTGCCAGTATGTCCCCTCAACAGTTAGGTGATGAGGGAGAAAAAATTATTTTCGGGGGAATTGGTCAAAGCAAAACCCAGGGAGCCATTGGAAAAGGGCAATGTCCCCTGTGCCATGGTTTTCAAAAGGGGTTTTTAAGCGAACG
>PVMK01123102.1_pt1 | contig 15602 bp, 14 predicted proteins | sample 1853481 | NCBI WGS metagenome assembly PVMK01 (sample SAMN08533507, study PRJNA380276) | Marine sediment metagenome, whole genome shotgun sequencing project.
GAAAGAAACAAGGCAACCTTTGCCGGGACCTTGCAATTAAACGGGATTCGGCTCAATTCCACACCCTTTATGGCCGGACTTCTGAACATGATGGGCATCAGCGAACGGCAGTTAAGTTTGGCTGATCAGGACATAGATTTTGAGGCTAAAAATGGCCGGATTGCACTGTCCCCCGTGACACTGGATGCTGAAGGCTATCAACTGAAGATGCACGGATCCATCGGCTTTGACCAAACCCTTGATTTTATCGCCCGGCTTCCGGTCACAAAAAAGATGGTCGGCAAAGATGCCTACCGATTCCTGCAGGGAATGACCATTAAAGTTCCCATCCGCGGTACGACCTCCCAACCTCGGATCGATGAAGCCGCGTTTCAGGAGGCCGCCGACGACCTGATGCAGCAGGCCCTGCGCAAAAACCTGCAGAACGGTGTCCAGGACCTGTTGAAAAATCTTTTTAGAAAAAGTGAATAACATGGCAACTCATTGAGCAAGAAATGCTCAATGAGTCGTTAATGGTTATTCGTTATTCGAATTAATTGATAGTGTCTTTTTCAAATAAAAGCGAGTTATGATCCTCTTTACCTATTAACGATTAACAAATAGCCAATAACTTTTATTAAAGTACTACCGTGCCCTCACACCGCCACCTTTACCATCCGGTCCCCAGAGAAAAGGGGTGCCGGGGATAACGCTAATTTGGTTGTCACCGTGAAATTTTATGGTGGTTTCGTTAATCGCGGTATAAAGAACCCCGACTTTATTTCCATTGGGATCCAGGATGTCGGCGCCGAATTTATAATATCCGTAATCCTCCCAGATCCAGCGGGTCATTTCTTGAAACTCAGACGTATCCGGAGTCGCCTCCTTCCACATTCTGGAATTCATTTCATATTTTGTTTCAACCCCAAAAATTACATAAGGTCGGGTGTCAAAACCGTAATAAAAGTATTTATATTCCGCCGGCACCTGATTGGATTCAAAGGATTGCTGCACCCCGGGATCGCGCCGGTAACTTCCATATTTGGTTGAACAACCGGCAACCAGGATCAGTATAATAATTCCCAGCGCGCCTGCCCATAAGATTTTGTTATTATTTATTTTTAAAATATCCATATCGCCTCGCATTTCAAAAAAAATAGTCTGGAAAAGTGCCCGTCCCTTTCATAGAAGTGGTTTCTGAAACTAATCATAGTGTAAAACCCGTGTGACTAAAGTCAAGGGCCGGGGCACTTCCAACCGCTTTGCTTGATGGACGGACCTAAATCGCGGGGTGACCCGGCCGCTTAAGCAACACTTAACTAATCAGTCGTAAAAGAAATAATAAAATGACAGAAGAACAAAAGCTTTTCTTATTGCAGCAATTATTGCGGGACAAAACCGTCGACTATATATTCAAACTCATCGTAGACCTGTCAGACAATCAGCGTCTGGTCCTAATGAAACAGCTGGAAGACATCCAAGTGTTTACGCGCAACAAACCGCGGGTGTATGAAATAAACAGCTGAAAACGCTAGCGTGTTTCTAAGGATTCGAAACACGGAATGCAAAACGTTCTTTCCTGATATTTCCGGGTGCGGGTTTCCATGGTGGCCTCGCCGCAGGATTCGCATATCAGGCTGTTAAGAATTCGGGCTCTTTCCGGTGCCGCTGCGGTTGGTTTTTGGGTCTCAAACAAATCCTTTAAATCGGCTGCCATGATATGGGAAGACATTTTTTCACGGACGTCGTTCCATTCCTTTTCCTCCTCGATCGTCAGGCCCTGGGCCTGTCTTTTTAAATGCAACCGGCTCAAGGTTTCCCTGCTTGCAGTATAAATGTCAGGTCGCGACACAAGACGTGCGGCTTTGCCGTCGCGGCGGCGGTAAAAGGTAAAGGCGTTTTTACCGTAATCCTTATGGATCAAGTTGCCTTTGCCGAAAGTACAGCCGGTTAAAAACTGGACGGCATCCACGCCACACATGTCGGTTTCCACTACAGAAACGATGTCCTCATCCTGGGCTCGGCCCAGATTGATGAGCACCCATTCTGCCGCACGTATACCGATGGCAAGACCGGGACACCAATGACCATGGAAAGAAATCGTCTGATTGATCTGTTCCTTTGACAGCGTACAAGACATTTCCGGCTCCTTCTAATTACTCCGCCCTGAAAAATAGCGATATCAGGTACAGGTAAAATATTTTTGTACTTTGAAATCTGATGAGGCTATGTTGACGCTGATCCGGGCGGAGTAATTAATTATTATTGAAAATCAATCGGACAACGGCTCATAAATGCGGAATCTATCTTATCGTAAATGAAAAATTATAAATGGCTTCAGTCATATAATTTCTGCTATGTTTCTTTAGACCCAAGCAGATACAATGAATTAAAAGACAAAAATATAAAAATTAAATGCGCAGCATTAAGTAATTAATCCGCCGGACCTAGGGCCATAAAACAATTTTCAGTTTTGAAAGAAATATTTTTCACCCTGAATATGCTATTTTTCAGGGCGGATTAATTAGGAATGACAATCGGGTATCCATTGTAGTAATGAATGTCTGCGGTGATGCCATAAACCTGGTTGATAATTTCAGCACTAACCTTTTGCGGTGATATGACCGCATGTATGCTGCCGTCTTTTAGAAATAGGCATTTATCGGCAAAACGCAGGGCTGTGGAAAGATCGTGAAGCGTCATTACGGCGCAAACTGCATGCTCTTTAACTATCCGGCGAATTAGCTTAAGGATTTCCAGCTGGTTTTTTAGATCCAGACTGCTGGTGGGTTCATCCAATAGCAGCAAATTCGGTTCCTGGACCAGTGCCCGTCCCAGCGCTACTTTTTGCAGTTCACCGCCACTCATTTGATCGATGCTGCGCATGGCCAGTTTTTCCAGGTTAAGACTTTTGATAGCGCCGTCTACGATGCGCAAATCCTGGTCTGAAACACGATAACGGATATGTGGCCGGCGGCCCATGAGAATCGCATCAAAGGCGGTTATTCGCCCAGCTGTTTGATGCTGAGCGACATACCCGATGCGCCTGGCGACAGCCATGGCATTTAACTTGAGAACATTTCGATTATCGACCATCACCGCACCGGCAGATGGCCTCAATATGGCATTCATACAACGTAACAGGGTGGTCTTGCCCGCACCATTGGGACCGAGAATCGCCAGAATCTCTCCTTTATCAATGCTAAAGGAAAGATGATTCAAAACCGGGTGCCCATTATAACTGAATTGGATTCCATTGACATCAAGAATCATCGTCTGTGCCCCTTTATAATCAGGAATATAAAAACCGGTGCCCCCATGAAGGCCGTAATGATTGACACCGGCAGCAGGTGAGGCGACAACACCAACCTGGCGGCCGTGTCCGAGACCAGCAGCAAAACGGCGCCCACAAGGGCTGTTGCCGGAAGCAGAAACCGATTGTCGCCACCGATCAGGCGGCGCACCATATGCGGGCACACCAATCCCACAAATCCGATAATACCCAGGAAAGACACGATCACCGCGGTCACCAGAGACGCCGCCAACATGCCCAGAAGACGCACGCGTTCCACCCTTACGCCCAGTCCTTTGGCGGTTTCATCACCGGCATCCATGGCGTTGTAGTTCCATGCGTTTAACAGAAAATAAAGGGTCGCCGCAAGGGTCACTGTTGCCAATACGGCCAACTCCTTCCAACTCGCCCGGGCGATATCACCAAAGGTCCAAAAAACCATGGCCGCCAACTGATTGTCATCGGCGAAAAATTGCAGGAACATGGTCCCGGCTGTAAACAGCGCCCCCAAAGCCACACCCGCCAAAATCATGGATTCCGGTGAAGCCCCGCGCATCCTGGCTATGGCAACAATGAAGAAGGATGCCAGCAGGCAACATAAGAATGCCATGCCGGTGGTAAGATAGGGGTGGGAAATGGTAACCGCGCCCACATGAGAACTGGCCATGGTCCCGCTATCCAAAATCATCAGGGCAAAAGCTGCGCCGAAGGCCGCCGCGTGGGAAATGCCCAGGGTAAAAGGAGAACCCAGCGGATTGCGCAGGATGGACTGCATGACGGCTCCGGCAATCGCAAGTCCGCTGCCCGCTACCACCGCAGCCAACACTTGAGGCAAACGTATCTGCCGGACAATAATGCTGAACCGATTGGATTCGGTGGTTCCGGCAAGCGCCCGGGCAACTTCGAGCATCGGAATATTCGCGGCCCCCTTAGAGAGGCTGTAAATAATCAGAAAACCCAGCATCAGCAAAGCTATAATTATAAAAACGGTTTTGCGACCGATATAACGCGAATATTCGGTATTTAAAGAACCTTCGGCAAAGTGCATGGCAATATTCTCTAGTTTAATGGAATCGGCTGAAAAACAAAATTTCCGAAAGCGGCATTCATAGCGGCAAAAACCGGTTGGCCGACAAGAAACACATATATTTCGTCTGCCCTGGCAGCCGGCTCGATATCTTTAAACTGCCCGGGATATAAAAGTTTACCGATAAAATAAGCATTTGCCAAAATGGAGCCAAAATTTTGGGTGTACCAGTTGTATGGCAGGACACCAAATACATTTCCGTTTTGGACAGCTGTCAGGCTTTGGTAAGCCGGATCGGTTTTAAGTTCAAACAGCCCACCGGCCCTATCACCCATCTGAAGGGTGGCAAGATCCAGAAAAAGAAAATCAGGGTCCCAGGCCACAATCTTTTCTTTGGCAATATTGCTGTGGCGCAAGGCTTCACCGGCCATTGATCCCTCGTGAGCCAGATTGCGGGCCTTTATAAATGCGAATGGAGGATAGGCCGGTTCCGTGGATTGAAAGCCGTGAGGACCGCGAAAAGCAATTCCACCCATAAAACAGCCCGGGCGTTTATCAGCCGAAATCCCGGCCACGCGAGTTCCGAGATCGGCAATCATACGATCGAAAAAGAAAATCACAGCCTCGGCCCGCTTCTCTTTTCCGATCACCTTGGCCATGATTCGCAGTGATTGGTAAAAAGCAGGTCGATTTTTTCCAAGATCACCGTAATTCAATATAATAACCGGTATGCCGGTTTTCCGGGAAAGCTCCACCGGATCGTGGCCCATGGAGGGATAGGTTTTAAAAATCACCTGGGGCAGCGGATCAAGCGTTAGAATGCGTTCCGGATGATCATGTCCGCGAAACTCGCCGAAAATGGGGTAATCCCTGAACTGGGGATTGGCCAAGGCATAGGGGCGGGCGTCAAATTGGGGACGTTGTTTTTCCATATCATCTACGGCTACGATTTTATCCTGGGCCTCGAGATAGGTTAAAAGACGCAGCGCGCCGGGACCCGAACAAATCACATACTCAATGGTTGGCGGTATTTCCACCGGTCTGCCGGCAGCATCAGCTATGATACGATTTGAAGCCAGCGCTGATGACAGTATAAAAAAATACGGCAATATACCGATCATCGCCATCCACCTGAAAAAGCGGTATCTGTCCATTGGCACCCTCCTTTTAACAAAAAAAGCCACGAAACCTTTACTCCTTTACCCGGAGCAATTGACCTTCGTGGCTTAATTAATATGCGAATTGGTTTTGGTGCTAACCTGCCTGCAGGCAGGAATTATGTTTTTATTTATAGCGATTAACAGCGTGATCTGTCAAGTCAAAATTGGCGCTTGTGATATTGCATCTTTGGGTGCACTTTGCCGGCTATTGCTGTTTCCCATTTAAGGATTCAGAATATCCTCTATCATTTTTCAATATTTCTGAAATTATCCCTTCCGCAAAACCTCTTGCGTGCAGAAACCGATAAATTTTATCCCGCTGCTTGAGAGGATCTTTTTCTCTTTTAAATCGTTTGATGTTCTTTTTTACAACACGATCGGCGCCCTCCCTTTCATCCTTCTCGGAAACGCTTTCATTCAAAACACCCTGTATGCGGGTACCTTTTAGACCTTTCTTATTGAGTTCAAGCCGAATGCGCTTTTTGCCGTACCCTTTGCGTTTCAGCTGCCGGATATACACCTGTGCCGTTCGTTCGTCATTGATATAATCAAATCGTTCGCAGGATGAGATGGCAGCGTCGATAACTTCTCTGCTGAAACCACGCTGTTTTAATTTCTGAACAAGCTCATATTTGGAGTGATCCCTCGGGGTCAGTATGCGAAGCGCGGTATTGAGCGCTTTTTTCTGGGAGGGTTCTAATAGGGTATCAGGTTTGTCGCCGGTCACTGGATATCAATGGTTTAAGGTTAAGGGTATAAGGTTTAAGGTAAGACAGTGATTACGGACCTCGTCATTAACTCTAAAAATGAGTCGATTTTTTGGACACTATTTACATTTATTAACGCCAAATTGGTGAATTTAGAATCTTAATTGTTATTTCTTTGCATTTGATTTTAATAGAAAAGACAGAGCGAAGCGATTCCTTCATTCGTCAATAGTCATTTTCTTGGTTCCGGTTTGTCCGGGTTAGGGTTACAGCACCCTGCCCGCTAGTTCCGATTCCTCTACGATACCATTGGCCAGGACTTGTCGGCCGTTGACAAACACAGCATCTATGCCCGTGGGGGCCCGGTCGGCAGCCTCCGGTGTATTGTTATTTTTGATTGTTTGCCAGTCAAATACCGTGATGTCGGCGGCGTAGCCTTTTTTAAGTATCCCCCGCTCTTTGATTTGAAATCGCGCGGCCGAAGCACCGGTCATCTTGTGAACGGCCTCTTCCAGGGTCTGCAAACGATTATCCCGGGCAAATTCTAAGAATTTTGGGAAGTTACCATAGGCCGCAGGATTTTGGGCACCTTTGGCAAAGATAGTTGCATCGGTCATATACAGGGATGCCGGATGCTTCATTAATTCCATCACAATTTCAGGATTGCTGTAACGATGATTGAGAACACTGGCCCGGCCCTGGCTTTCTTGGGCAATATCAACAAAATTTGCAAATTGACTCATGTCTCGTTTGGCCGCAATGTCTTTTAGGAACATTCCGTTGTATTGATCCAGTTCCGGATGGTTGGCATTGACAACTTGAATGTCCTCATAACCGAATCCAAGCAGTGCTTTGATCAATTGAAGCTCCCAGTATAATCGTGAACGATCTTCTCTGCTGTCATAAGCCTGGGGAATTTTGGCCAGAAACCATTCCGGAAAAAATACATTGATGATGGAGGTGCCGCAGTGATAGGCATAGGTGTCGAATTTCACATCGAGACCTTCGGCAGTCGCCTGATCAACCAACGTCAAGGCTTCTTCATATGTTTTCCAGGTGCGCGAACCCACAAAAATAAGATGCGATAATTGAAGCCGTACACCGGTCTCTCGAGCCAGATTCAGCATGTCGTCAATGGCCAGCAAGTTGTGCGGCCGACCGAAAAACTTGAGCGGATAGGTGCCGGAAAGCGAAGAATAGGCCTTCATGTGGACGGTAAGGATCTTATCCTTTTTCTTTACCAGTGCTGCCACCTGCTTCAGTTCGTCCATGGTGGCAAATATGCCGGGTTCATACTGCAAACCCAACGATACGCCGTAAGCACCCTGATCCATGGCCTCTTCGAGCAGCAGGAGCAACTCGCGCATTTCATCAGGGCTGAGAGGTGTCGGCTTAAACCCTCGAATCGAGGTCCGGGTAGTACCGTGGCCAGCCAGATTCACCAAATTGTGGGTGATTCCCTGACGGCTGATGCGGGTGAAATACTGGTCCATGGTATCCCAATCGAGGCTGTACATGCCGTCTAATCTCATTACCAGCATATCGTGAAAATTACTTTGGGGTCGGAAACCCGCTACGCCGAAGCCGCAGTTGCCCCCAACAAAAGTGGTGATCCCCTGGGCCGTGTAAGGTGCTTTCATCCAGCTGTGGCCTTTGACCGGCAGTACCCAGTCCATATGGGAATGCATATCGATAAATCCGGGGGCAATAACTTTGCCGGTGCAATCCAGGGCTTGGCCGTCAAAGGCCACCGCCCGGGGTGTGACCAGTTCGATCTTGTCACCTTCAACCAGGACATCACCGTAAAAAGCACGCTTCCCGCTGCCGTCAACGATCAAACCGTTTTTTAAAAGCAGGCGTGAACCGCTGCGGCCCCCAACGGCCACTGCCGGTGTCCGCTCTGACGGCTGCCAGTTCTGGGGTGCGACCGGTGTCCAATCTTTTTGACTTTTCGTTTTTGTGGAACTGCTGCAGCCCGCCACCGGATATAACGCCGATACGGCCGCCGCTTTGGCCAGCCAATTTAAAAAGTTGCGTCTGGTTATTTTCTCCCCGACTAGTTGTTCAATTAGGTTCATAACGCAATTTCCTCATTTCAGCAAAATGGTCAATGGCATCCGGGGGCAGGCTATCAATATCCAGACCGGTTGCCAGGGCATGATAATATATCCGGGCCACATTTTCCAGCAGCTCGGCATTTTTCAGGGCCCGCTCCATGTCGGACCCCAGGCTCAACGCGCCATGGTTTTGAATCAGATAGCAGTGGCATTGGTTGCCCAGTTTGCCGACCACATTTTGCACGAGCTCAGCACTGCCCGAAAAGGCATAGGGTATGACCTCGACCACAGAGCCGATTTCAACGATGATTTCATCAAATAAAGCCGGAATCGGCCGGTTGGTGATGGCAAGCGCACTGGCATAGGTCTGATGGGTGTGAATAACGGCCTTCACATCCGGGCGATGCTTGTAAACGCCGATGTGCATGCCGGCTTCAATGGAAGGATCCAGCTTGCTGTCCAGGGGCTTGCGGTCAAAATCAACGACACAAACATCCTCGACTGCCATTTTAAGATACGGTCTTCCGGAAGGTGTTATCGCAACCGCGTCTTGATTGGCAATTTTTAAGGAAACATTTCCCCCGCTGCTTATCTTTCCCAGATACCCATGCTCGGCCAACCAGTGGGTAGCGGCTAAAACGGTCCGCTTTTCAGGATCATATTTGCCCATCTGTAAAATATCGCCTCTCTGAACGGAATCGGTGGTATTAATGCTAAACGTATTTTAGGCTCTTTTACTAATAACAGCAATACTATTCCTACTGAACCTTCCCCATTGCAGAAATGGAAATAAAAACCCCACTCTCACAAAGAGAAGCGGGGTTATCACTAATTTGGAAGTGGCGCCAAATCAGGCCATCATCAGGACAGATTTAAAGTGGGGACTTGTGAAGGCTTTGCCAGATTCCTGTTTTACAGCTGTCACTGGCGTATTTACTTGCCCAGATCGGGTGCAGCAATTGGTTGATTTTTTGCTGAAACTGCAGGATCAGACCGCCTTCGGTGTAGTTGCGCATAAAATATTTTAACTGGGCCTTTTGAGCGGGTCGCAGGTTACCAAATTTTATACCGTAACGGCGTCCATCCATAAGGTTGGAGGTATTGTCCGGAAACGCCCTGACATTGGCAACAATTTGAAAAGGAAGTTTTTCCAGGTAAAAACTGCAATCCGCCACCATAATTTCCAATTTGGACGATGTGTCCATCCATCGAGCGCCGTCATCCAGATAAATCCCAAGCCCTCCCATACCGATATCTATAATCGGAACCACTTTGACGGGATCCGAATTAATCACCGTAAAGGCATTATCCTTAACCTGGAACCGACGGTCTTTTCTGCGCTCAATTGGCATGATTATTACCTCCTATAGCTTAATCAGAAAAAATCTAGCGATGATTACAATCGTGAGCGCAACCGCAGAAAAATCATTGAGAAGGTGTGGTTGTTTGGATGGTCGATGGAGGTTGCCGCTTTGATCTTATCATATATGCATTGATAGATAATACCACAATGTAGCAATGTCAATGGTTTCTATAAAAAATCTATAGGTAACGCAGGATCCCCCATGACCGGGTCTTTTTGATTTGACCGTACCAGCGGCAAAGGGGATAAAGTACGAGTAACGTCAGGATAGCGGCAGCAAAGGTTTCTTTCAACCCTCCGGTTTTATGCATCCCAAGTAAATAGGCAGCAGCTGTGAGAAGGTGCACATGGATCACATAAAAGAAAAGCGGGGTGCGGCCAAAGACCAGCAGGGGGTTGGCCGGTGAGCCTGCCCGCTTTTTATACCAGGCGCAAAGAAACGCCAGAAGTAAAAACATCAGCCCCAGTTCCAGGGCCGAAAAGGATATGCCGGGCGGGTATTTGCTGACATGCAGCCATTGGAGGATTGATAACCCGTCTCTGAAAAGCCCCATGTTGCCGTATCCATTTATACCTCGAACCACTCCGAACACCACTATAGATACAAGGCCGGCCTTTACAAAAAAGCCGGTGGGTGCATCACCTGTTTTAAGCAACATGTATCTGCCGCAAACCCATCCCAGAATCATAAACGCCAGCCAGGGCAAAAGAGGATACAACACATAGACCTTTTTAACGATGGGCCCGCCCGTTATAAACAAGGCCCCGAAGAAACCGGGCCTTCCGCCACCTACCCGAAGGGCCAGGGCGGCAAATACCGGATCGAGCAGGATAATTGCCAGCCCGATTGCGAGCAGGATCCGATCTCCAAATCTTCGCAAAAGAATCATACAGCAAAAACTCGCGCCGATGGCGTACAACACCTGGAAGAAGATCCCTTCCCCGAAGCCGAAACTCATCCAGAGGGGGTCAAGCAACAGGATAAATATGCCGCGTTTTAAAATAAAACCGTCGATGGTGCCCTCCGAATCTCCCCGGGTCTGTTGCCGGGCAATGCTCAGCGCCAGCACGAGGCCGGCCAGAAAAAGAAAGGTGGGGGCGCAAAGGTGGGTGACCCAGCGCAGCAGAAATTGAACGGCCGGTATTTCAGTACCCGGTACCCACCAGGCGACAGAATCCCTGGCAAAGCGTCCGGCATTGAAAGCATGGGAGGCATGGTCCAGGGCCATTAACACCATCACGATCCCGCGCATGGCATCTATGGCCGTCAAGCGCTCGGAAAATGGCAATTGTGGATTTGTATATTGAGCATTAGACGTCATGGTTCTTTTGGTAGAAAGGTTTGGGGCTTCGCGCTCCGCGCTACGACCCCACAGGCAGGGTTCAAAGGTTTCGGGATTGCTTCAAATTGACGCCAATAAAACTACGGCACTCTTTGCTCAGCCGCTTCTTATTTCAACAAAAAGGCCTGGATCCACCTTTTAAGCATCACATCCTGGATTTTATAGTCATTGTTTTTAAGCACTATGTCGTCACCAACGAGTTTTTCTAAAGACCGGGTAACTTGTGAACCGGCGTTTAAGGCAACGGCCTGCAGAGCACGGGCATAAAACATTTCCCTGCCACCGGTGAGAAGGATCAGTTTGAGCGTTTTTTTCTGGTTCAAAGTCAAGGAATCCCAGAGATTCAAAAATTCGTTCTGGCTGCTTTGAAGGATTCTTAGTTCTATCTCATCGACCGTGTCTATAGAGAGCTCCGTAACTTTGTCTTCCCATAGATAAAATAAAAATTGCTGCACATACATGGGGTGGTTTTCACATCGGGCGACGATCTCTTCGACGAGTTGCGCTTCGATCTTGTGGCCTGCTTTTAAAAAGAGCTTCTGCGCCCAGGGTACATATTGGTCGGTCTGAATTTTATCCAGCGGGTAACTTTGGGCCAGCTTATAAAATGCACGGTTCTTATTGGCAAAAATTTCAGTGAGAATGTGGCGCTGGCTGCCGCAAAAAAAGTAACTGATATTTTCGTGCTGCTGGATTATCGCTCTAAGCCTTTTTTCAAATCCCTCCTGCTTGTAATTGGCGATTTCCTGAAACTCATCAAACACCACCATGAGTTTGCGTTTTTCTGAAAAACGGCCAAGCAGCCCCAGAACATTGCTCAACATCGCTTCATTGTAGCCGGAATCAAATGAAACTGAAACGCCCGCTGAACCCGTGATCGGGTCGATCGACATTCCTAACTTAACTGATCTAATAGCGCTTCGAACCAGTTTTACAAGCTTTTCAAGCTTGGATTCGATTTGATTCAAGCTCGCCAGGATGGGCGCTAACGAAATCCTTTTCGGACAAAGTACCATATAATTCAACGTAAAGCGTATCTATTTTGGGTCGCTGCCGCTCGAGTCGCTTAAAAAGTTTATATATGAGCGAGCTTTTTCCCATAACGGCGGTGAGAATATAGGAGCACATTTTGAGACCCTTTTATAAACTTCAGCAACTCCGCCTGCTCGGTTTGCCGGTTACAAAATGCGTCCCCTCTTACAATGCCGGTATAACTGAAAGGGTTATCCATGTTTATAAGTTGTTAGTAATTTTATGGGAAATCATTATAAATATTATGTTAGTAACAATTTATTAATCATATAGTACGCAAAATGTTATTTGTCAAACGATATTGAGCATTTGTTTGAAATCCAGCATCGTCTGGAGGAAATCATCGGTGTGCCTAAAATCGACCTGATTCAGAAGGGCGCAATGCTTGATCCCTTTTTTTTCACCGTAACAACAGAAAAATTAGGGGAAAAAAACGGGATTGTATGGCTGGCGTTCAAAAGGCAGGCTGGAAATCGATCTACTGGTGGATCGCAACAGTATGCTATCTATCCGGGTGGGATGCCCCGATTGCGGAATTCGGACCCGGCGTCGGTCTGCTGGTAGCCGAACTTCCGTCTTCGTTTCAACTTCGCCGGGACAAGATGCCGCAGCTATCGATGTGGAAGTCGGAAGGGAAAAAAGATCACCGGTCAAGGTCGGCTTCCTCTTGCTGCAGGCCGGTTTCAACTTCTGGCCGTTCAGAGACCGGAGCACACGGTTTGCCTTTGATAATTTCTGCCAGCATGTTGACCACGGGCGCCCTGTCTTTGATGATCAGGGTGTTGCTCGTTTTATAGGGAACGATACTGCCTTCCGTTGACAGAAACGGCTTTAGAACGGAAGCCAGGTATTCGGCGTCAGCGTGTTCGAGCTGGATCATGCAGACGATGATATGCCCGCCGGGCGAGGTTGTCTTTTCCTGGGCCCGGGAAAAACCCGGAGCCAGCAGCACCAGGAGAAGAATCAGGAAAACCCTACCTCCCTCGGGGAAGCAGCCATCCTTTGAAGAAAGGATTAACAAATCTAATTTCCTTTCCGCTTTTAAACAGGATGTTGATGTCGATCATTCGTGTAATCGCCCGGTTCACAGATGCAGTACTGTGCAGCCCGACTGCTTTCACAAAGTCCATAGAATAAACACTTTTTCCGCTTTCCCTTGCTAAAGCCGAAAGGCACTTGAACTGAAAATCAGTCAGAAGACTGACAAAAGCTTCGTAAGACTTTTGCTCCCTGGTGAATATCAACTCGAGGGCGGCCTTCAAATTGTCCGGGGAAACGGCGTCATTTACCGAAGTGACCTCCCACAAGACCTCACAAAGCTGCTGAATGTCTCCGGTCACATTATTGGCAATATTGAATACATGCTTCAAGGTCTCCGGCAATACTTTACGCTTTCCACTTTCAAACTTGTTTATCAAAAACTTTGAGAATTCTTCAATTGGCAGCGGGTCAACGGTGATCGGAATCGCCGATTTAAAAAAGGCTGAGCTCGGAGAAATAAATATTTCATCCATTTTATGTCGTATGCTCCCCACAAAGCCATAGGCAATATTGCTGTGAAACTGAATCTTGCTCCTTAAAAGGGCAATGGCCTCGTCGGCTTCCTTGATTTTTAGAATGTCCTGGAATTCATCAAAGACGACCACAAAACATTTTTTCTGCGCCAGAGATTCAATCAAATCAAGCACCTCCTGGATTGAACCAGCCTTCAGTTCCACCGAGGCGTCAAAGGTAACTACCGGCATTGATGTTATAGGATCTACAGAAATTGTCGGCCTGAGGTACGCCAGGGTCTGAATCATTTTAGCCGTCCAGCTCGCTTTTTTTTCCAGGGTAACGATTGCCCTGAGCATCCTCTTGCACAACGCATCAACAGACTTTATGCCAAGAAGATCCATATACAAGATATCGGTTCCCTTTAGCTTTCTGACCGCCTCATATACAAGAGATGACTTTCCGATACGTCTTTCTCCGATCACCACGATGTTCTGGGATGCTTCCATGTGAGCGGCAATTTGTTTCAACAGGTCTTTTCTGCCACAGAAATCCTTTCCCAGAACTATCGACCCATATTTGAAAGGGTTCATGAAACACCACCTTTCATCATAACGTAATTACTCCGCCCTGAAAAATAGCATATTCAGGGTGATAAATAGTTCTTGGAAAACTGAAGTTTGTTTTTTAACCATAGGTCCGGATCAGCGTTAACATAGCCTAATAAGGTTTCACAGGACAAAAATATTTTACCTGCTCCTGATATTGTTATTTTTCAGGGCGGAGTAATTAGCACTTTTGTTTTTAGCACAATTGTTAGTAACACAACTGTTATAAAATTGCAACGGCTCAATTAAAAAAGGTGCAATATAGGGGACATCCTAATATGAATGAAGATACCGTATTTGATGAATACCGTAAACCCGGCTTAAAAAAAAGCTAAAGTTTTGGCCGTAATTACCGATAATATTAATGAAAACAAATTTGACAGGTATTCGGAACTGAGTTAAGCTTATTAAGGAAGATGCAGGAGAAGTGACAATGGAAATAGATAAAAATGCGGGTATTCAAGTTGATACCTATGTGAACCAGGTTCACGATAAAAATAAAGGCGAATCAGCCGCTGAAAAAGCGGATAACACGGCAGCAAAGACGGATACGGTTGTAATCTCTGACGCCGCCAAAAGAATTCAGGACGCCCGTGCGCAGTTAGACGAAATACCGGACGTGCGGGAAGACAAAGTCGCTGAGCTTAGAAATCAAATCCTAAACGGTACTTACCAGGCAGACCCTGAAAAGACAGCAACTAATTTGCTCAAAGAGCATCTGTTCAATGATCAATTTCAAAAATAAGCCCGGCTGGGCCTGCAAAGGCGGAGGCTATTACAACCTAACGCATTCATAGGGCCGTAGTCGGAAAAAAGAAATACAAAATCCCGGGAAAATCCCGGGATTTTTTTTATACGTCTCGGAATTTCTATAGTATAAAGATTTAAACAGTCCGCCTTTATTGAATCTCACACATCATGCAGTAGGAATAAATTCCCCTGGGATCATTAAATTCCAATATCTGCTTTAATTTTCCGTCGAAACTCCCGTAAAGCTGAACCAGCGGGTGGGTGCCCCGCCCGGAAGTATTGCTGAAAACGGCAGCCAGAAATCGATTCAGCCCTCTGATCAGTTTTTCCCTGGCGGTCAGGGCCTGCTCGACGTAAATGACATCGTAATCCTCAAGGGCGGCCATATCAGCAGCCGACTGGATGGCGTCCTGCAGGTTGCCGAATTTATCGACCAGGCCCAGTTCCCTGGCTGTTTTTCCAGCCCACACCCGGCCCTGGGCGATTTTTTCAACATCTTGCATTTCCAGATTTCGGCCTTCCGACACCAGTCGTATAAAGCGACGGTAATTATTTTCAATGATTTGCTGCATGGAATCCGCAACAGTTGGATTGAGTGGACGCGTGGGGTCAAAGGCACCGGCCAATCGTGTAGTACCGACACCATCGCTGTGAATGCCCAGAGAATCAAGACTCTTTTCAAGTGTTACAAAGGCCCCGTAGATCCCTATGGAGCCGGTAATGGTGGTGGGCGAGGCCCAAATTTCATCCGCTGCCGATGAAATCCAATAGCCCCCGGAGGCAGAAACAG
>PVMK01132405.1_pt1 | contig 15601 bp, 11 predicted proteins | sample 1853481 | NCBI WGS metagenome assembly PVMK01 (sample SAMN08533507, study PRJNA380276) | Marine sediment metagenome, whole genome shotgun sequencing project.
GCAGCGGGTCGGTGAAATGCTTATTAAGATGCATTTGCTTGGCTGAGAAGCTCAGGGCAAGCCCTATAAGCTGTGTGAAAAACAGCACAGGCATCTCAAAATCGTCACGATATACCTTTTTCATGTCTTTCTGATATGCGTCCAGGTTGTTATGGCACATGGGGCACGCTACCGCGATACAGTCGGCACCCGCCTGCTTTGCCTGCGATAGGATCCGATGTGAGAGCTTTAATACCATTTCAGTTTTAGTGATGGGGAGGCTGGCACCGCAGCACTCCGTTTTAAAACCCCATTCAACAGTTTCAGCGCCCAGTTTCTCCATCAGCCGGTCCATAATCTGCGGGTTCTCAACATCATCGAAATCTGTTATTGCCCTCGGGCGGACCAGCACACAGCCGTAATAGCAGGCTATTTTCAAGCCGCTGAGACGCTTCCTCGGAATTATGTCGTCCCTTCTCTCGTATAAGACCTTAAGCAGGTGATAAACCTCGGTGGTGTTGTGAAAATCGCTGCCGAGAAGGTTATTAACGAGATCAAGCTTATCTTTATCTACGAGGTCGTGCGCGGTATGCTTCAAACGTGAGCAGCATAATGCACAGGCAGCCACAATGGGAAGACCCATTTTCTCTGCCTTCTGGAGATCACGGGCGGGTAGGGCGATGCTGAGAAGTTCATTAATTGTATGGGCTGAGGATGCTCCACAGCAGGTCCAATCTTCCAGTTCCTTTAGTGTAATACCTAGCTTCTGGCAAACCAAACGGGTCGATATGTCGTATTCCTTCTCTGTGGACTGAAGGGTACAGCCCGGATAATATGCGTATGTATCCGGTATCATTCTACTCTACTTCTCCTTTAGCGGTCTCTTTTTCTATAGCTCTTACCTTGGCGTACAGACCTCTGATTTCAGCCGCCCCTTTAACTCTTGGTGGCAAAATGGGTACCTTGCCTCTGGCCAACATTGCGGGTATAGAAGTAATTTTGGCGAAGGGCTGCATTCCCAGCATATTGTATGAAACACCGAGGGAAAGCTCATGGATACGACCGAAGCGCTGGATAATGGTGAGGAAGAGACGGTGGAAGCGTTCGATGCCTTTTTCAGCCGGATCGCTTTTCTCAGTGGCAGCAAGCCACCGTAGCGATTCCATTACCCGGGCAATATCGATCTCGTTGGGGCAACGGGCTGAGCAGGTTTGGCAGGAGATACAGAGCCATATAGTAGAGCTCCCCAGGACAAGCTCCTTTTGCCCGAGCTGGATGAAATGCATAATCTGGCGTGGGCCCATATCCATGACATAAGCCGCAGGACATCCAGCGGTGCATTTGCCGCATTGATAACAGCGAAACACCTTCTCCCCGCTTCGGCTTTCCACGAAATCCCGCAGATCGCTTGAGGGCGAAGGTGTAATCTTATCAACCGTAATCATTCAGTTAGTCTTTATTATCACAGTGTCGAGTAAAGTGATGAGTGGAAATCGTTTGCACTATATCAAAGAAAGACCGACACCTGAATCCCAATAATGCAGTGTCGGTCACAATATTGTTACTTTCTTCACATACTAATTCTAGCATTGTGGAAATGAGTCGTCAATGCTACCTGCTATTGTATAAGACATTGAATGCTTTGCACACCATAACGACCATGTGCATGGCAGTTACAAAGTGGTGAGTATGCTTTTTATAGCTAAAGCGGTGTTAAGGTAGGTTGTTTGGGGGCATAAAAAAGGGGCCACCTATTACGGGTAGCCCCTTCTATAACGTAACTATCCTTGGCCCTGAGCCTTTTTGGCTTCCTTAAGGGCTTCCTCCAGTTCATCAAGCCGCTCGAGCATTTGCGGCGGTACTGAGTGAGGAGGCCAGCGGCGCTTTAGATCTGCTATTTCCTGTTCAATCGCTTTGACTCTCTCCGAGGTCAATTGCACACCCCTCAGGTGTCAGGACTGGGCGTAGGACAACAGTCACCTATGCTTAATGAGTTGACCGCACTAGGGTTGCAGAAAGTAGAAATAAGCTTTGTAGGTTTAGCTGCATTACATCTAGGACATCTCAAACTGGATCCATCCTCGCCCATAGCCTGGCGAACCTCGAACTGCTCGTCACACTTACAACAGCGATACTCATACAGTGGCATAGTCTCGCATTAACCTCCCTTCTGTAGTTCCTCTAACCTGTCTACGGTTATTGTACCACGCCCAGAGTTAGACTTTCAGGTATATAGAAAGGCTTTATAGCTTGCTCGGTTCGCACAATGTTGGTTATGCTAGTAGAAGCCATTAAGGATGATTGTAGGTGTTGTCAATGGGCGTGGTCGTCAGGCAGCGCTGCCGCAGCCGCCTTGATTAACTCACCGTCTTCGGGCATTAAAAAGCCGGCTTGGACAGCTGCATCTGTGGCGTTTTCAACAGCCGTCACATAGGCGCCATGATCGGGGTACAGTGTTGCGAGTGTCGTGTCATCGAACAGTCTAGTTGTTCCGAAAAGAGAGACGACTATTGATGCGTCTGGTTGACCCAGGCCGGAAAGCCTGGCGATAGGTACATCGACATAGGGGGTGCGGATGCCACCCTTTACATTGCCAAACGCATCGAGCACAAATGCAGGGGGATCGCCAGCGATTTCGAGGCGGTCAGCGACGGTCGGGGCAACACCGGTACGCACCCAATTATCGAGTTGGTGAATCGCCGCTTTTGCAATGAAATGCTGCGGCCCATCATTGATCGGCAGGCCGCATTCGATAACTCCAGGATAAGGGCTTAATACTTCAACCACATTGGCAATCGATGGATCATTACCGGTGTCGCTGCCGCCTTTAGCAACCAAATAGAGGTCGGCGTGTGCAGTACCCGCCATTTCCCACAGCCGGATTCTATCCGTATCGTCCTGCCTTGCTCTATAATAGCCAAGTTTCAGAACATCTGTTTCCGACTCTAATATCAGAACGGGAACGTCGATGTCAGTGCGAAGAAAAACCGGAGTTATATTTGATAAATCGCCCCCGTGCAGTGCATCACTTCCCAATGATGCTGCGGTACATAGCCTGCCGTGCACAAGAAAACCATCGAAGAGTTGAACGCGGGGCAGGATCGCATTGATATAGGTAGTGAGCCGCATAGCGGATTGTGATTCACCTACCGCCAGTATTCGTTCGACATGGCACCCGGCGAGCGGATTGACGCTGCCTGGGTTGCGAATGGCGCTGGCGACTTGCGAATAAATATCGTAGGAGTATTCGTCTCCGGGATGGCTCAGTGACCCATACCGCTGCGGATTCGCTGTTTTCAGATCCAGTTTAATAATGTCTAACGAAGTGGCACCATAGCCTTCAACTCCTCCGTATTGTGCCGATACGCCAATCCACGCGTAACCGCGGCGGAGCAATTCGTTGTGCATGAACGTCCAATCAGGTCCGGCCTCGAGTCCGCCCGATACATTGAACCACTCCACCACCACAGTACCGTTGAACTTGGCAGCATCCACAGGCCGGTAAACCAGAATGCGGGTCTTGTAGGCGGCGGATTCCGCCGATTCTACTTCCCACATCCCGTTGGCCGGCAAGTCATTGACACTACGGTATGACGTGGCGGTGCCGGAGACAAAATATTCCTTTGCTTCGTATCCCGCGGCTGCCAATGCCTGATCTGAAGATGTGTTTATCAGAAATGGCGCGCCGGGACCAGTGATAGTGCCCTCGATAATGGGAACGTTGACCATGACTTCTTTCTCCAGTTCTATCCTCGGGTGCGGAATCCTTCGAATAGATCTCTCTCCTTATGGTCGGACGCATTGCAGCCATTAACACAGACGAAATACTCATATCCTAAAGCCTCATCTCTCCATTCCTTTGGCAGACGTGCGAAAAAGCTATTAGGACCGATCTGACTTTGGTGGCAGTTAAGGGCCTGCCACTTCTGAGGAACGTACTCTCTGACATCAATAATTGTAGTTATCTCATCTTCGGGGGTTCCCAGAGCTTCGGGATCCAGACTCGGCTCTTCGCCGCGTTCCAACGCTAGTCTATACATCATGCGTAATCTTTCCATGGGAACAGCTATGTAATATAGCTTGGTGGGCCGCCAAGGATTGAGCCCTTTTCTACCTACAAATTCTGGATCTCCTGCGCTGTGAAATGCCCTCTGAGTCACCTTGTTCGCCATTATATGGTCTGGATGTCCGTAGAATCCTCTTTCGTTATATGTCACAATAACATGGGGATGGACACGGCGTATGATATTCACAAGCCTTCGCGTGGCCTCTTTCATGTCTGCTTGGGCAAAGGCCTGTGGATGATGATTTTCTGGAGTTCCTTGCATCCCGGAATCTCGGTAACCCAAAAAATATACTGATTTCACCCCTAGTACCTTCACAGCCTTCCTCAGCTCCCGTGCCCTGATATCTTTTATTTGCATACCTGGAGAGGGAGGAATAAAGTCTGGATTCAGTATTTCGCCAACTTCCCCTCTTGTACCATACACTAGAACGGTAGTTGCCCCCTGCGCAGAGTATTTTGCGAGTATTCCACCAGTTCCAATAGACTCATCATCGGGATGTGCGTGAACCACCATTAAATTGAACTTTGTATTCATCTTACCCGAAATAATAGCAAATTGAGGGATGAACTGCTACATGGGGAGATCTTTACCACATTGCTAGAGGCGAAGGCGTTGCTCGCAAAACAGCAATCCTTACCTTTTTCATAGCAACACCCTATGTGTCAGCGATAATACTCCCATGGAGCTGAGCTGTCAATGCTATGGGCTATAGAAGAGGGGCCACCCATTATCGGGTAACCCACATAATTCGCCTGGGTGAGCTTTAATAGTGTCACCACTTCGAATTACTACTGGACCTCTACAAATCCCGGTTATCCAAAAAAAGGATTCGTCACGATAATAGAATTAAGGATATGAACTCCCTCAATGAAGTTCAGAGAAACCGAGTTTATCAAGGCGGTCAAAGTTGTGCCAGGAATCTATCCAGCGGACGGTGCCAGAACGGCAGCGCATCGCTATAGACTGAGTCTGTGCCCCGCCGCTAAAATAACGTACTCCCTTCAGGAATTCGCCGCTACTAACCCCGGTGGCAGCAAAAAACACATCACCACTATCTATCAGATCACCCGTCTTGTATACTTTATCAACATCAACTCCCGCGGCTATGACGGCCTTTCTTTCGCTGTCATCGCGGGGCCAAGCCTTACATTGAATACCGCCTCCAATGCAGTGTATCGCCGCAGCGGATAGGACTCCCTCTGTGGTGCCCCCGATGCCCATAAGCGCATCAACCTCTCTTTCAGGAAGAGCTGCCTCTATGCTCGCCGCAACATCACCGTCAGAAATCAATTTGACCCTGGCGCCAGCACTTCTAATATCCGATAACAACTGTTCGTGCCGTGGCCTGTCCAAAACTACTACTGTAAGTTCCGATATCTTCCTCTGCTTAGCTTTGGCTATGTTCTTTAAGTTTTCCGCCACCGGTGCGTTGATATCTATACAGTCTTTTGCTTCCGGTCCGGTAACAATTTTATTCATATATACGAACTGCATGGGGCAGTGTATGCTCCCCTTGGCCGCAAGCGCTACTACAGAAATAGCTCCGGGAAGACCTCTGGCGACAAGGGTAGTCCCGTCAATGGGATCAACAGCAATATCAACCTGTAAATCTGAGCCATTACCAATGCGCTCTCCTATATATAACATGGGAGCGTGGTCCTTTTCTCCTTCCCCAATGACTACGATTCCGTCCATCTGGATATAGCCCAGTATATGACGCATGGCAGCTACCGCTGCCTCGTCGACCAGTGTCTTATTACCCCTACCCAAATAACGAGCGGCAGCCATGGCCGCCGCTTCGGTGACCCGCACTAGTTCCATCGCAATATTGCGTTCAATCGGCTGGTGAGAATGCGCTATTTTCATATTCAATTGTCCACGCTCCCGTAAAATAAAAAGAAAGAATGACTAATTAGTTGTACTGCTATGTTAATTCAAATATGCGACAACGTCAAAAATAAATCAACCAAGGCTGCGTCCCATAACTGGCTCAAGAGACTGGGAACTACCTGTACCGCTATTCTTTCCAAGGGTCACCATAAATATGATATTTAAGAGACTCACAGAAGCCTAGTCTACCCATACCCACTACCAACCCCGAGTGCTCATCTTCAGGCCGTCTGTAACTGAGCAACTCGATATTTAAGTTATATCAAATTTGCCAATGGCAATAGAAAAGCTCATTAGCGCTTAGTAAGAGCATTGCGCAGCGACTTGGTTACCTGAGGGTGGTTCATAGAGCCGGCCCCATTATTCATATCACGACTAATAATCTACAAACTGGCTCACTATGTCCATCGTGCCAACCACTTTCAAGTTATGGAATAGCAGGGAAAAGCGTTCTTCAAGTGTGTTTCCAATTCCCCTCAGATTTTCTCCAGACAGGTTCCACAGTTCTTTCTTGAAATCGCCAAATGCTCTTTTGCGGGTCTTGTAGAGGAATTGTTCTGATGTGTCCCCCTGCTTAATTTCACTTGCGTATTTATCCAGAAGATGCCGGTAAATTCTGTCCAGCAACTCTTTGGGGAAATAGGGGCTGTCAAAGACAATATTTTGAAATCCGGTAGCCAGATGCACTTCCAGTGTTTCCGCCTGTGTGAAGAGGTCAAAAGCTTCATCAGGAAGAGTGGAGGCTCCATGCTGCACTGCCCCACCCATACCGTATTCTTTCCGTGCTGCTCGAGATAATTCTTTTAGAGCTTTGAAATCAATGTCAACGCTCGCCACTGACCCGTCAGACAAAACTACTCCCCCGTGCGTCGTCCCGGTTTGAACGCTGATTTTGGAGAGTCCCTTGACGTTCGGCCCTAGCAGCCTGAGATATCCTATCATAAAGGCCCGAAGGTCTGCCACCGTGCTGTTGTATCCGCCTACTTCGCCGATTTCACCACCAACCGAGATTGTTATCCCCTCGGGCTCAATCTCCCGTATAAATTTGGTCATATCCGCAGTGACTTGGCAATTCTCTTTCTGCTGTTCCTCAAAGTCTGCCTTTTCCAAGTCAACGATAGTGGAGGCGTCAATATCAATGTTCAGAAAGCCGGCGCCTACCGCTTCACGTACCAGATCCCTGATACTGTTCAATTCTCGTTCTGGTTCTGAATTGTATTTCGCGCGGTTAACCTGGAAGTGGTCTCCTTGGAGGAAAACTGGTCCTCTGAACCCCTCCGTGACTGCCGCCGCAAGTACGCAGGCGGCATACTCACCCGGCCTTTGCGCGGTATAGCCTATCTCAGAACGAGCAATTTCGAAAATAAAAGCACCAACTCTATCCTTCAGGGCAGCTCTAAATACCGCCCTAGCCACTTGATAAGTGATACCGCGAATGTTTATTGCTGGAACAGTGATACCAGTGTACAGTCCTTTGCCAGCAGACCGGTACAGGCCGTCAATACTTGCCAAAACTACACCCTGTGCCGAAGCGAATTGCTGGATTTTCTCGCGGCTATGTTCCCTCACCTCATCAGCACCAAAGACGGCGTTTTCTACCAGGGTATCAACCTCGCTCGGTGTCGCAGACAGGCCTTTTCTCAGCCTGGTATTTCCTGACTGTTCCGCAGAAGTCATTTCATCTTTTGATCGGCCATGGTTTCGGTACATCTTGTTATTCCTCCCCAGAATAGACCGGCGCCCGTTGTATCTCTCGACATCATACATAGTCTTGATGTCGACGTACTTCAGCTTACCGATGACCTTTTCCAGCGGGCATGCTGTGATCCTACCATTCTTATAACACACCATCTTCCCAAAGTCCCTCATCATAACCAGGTTCATGGCGGCAATACCAAAGTACCGCCCCATTCTTCGGTCGTAGGCACATGGCACTCCCCCCCGCTGCAGGTGGCTTAGGACAACCCATCGTGTTTCTAGTTCGGTACCCTTCTGGATCTCATCAGCTAAAAACTCGCCAATTCCACCCAGAGCCTTGTGGCCGAAGCTATCAACGCGTTGCTCCCTCGTAAATTGGGCGTATCCCGCTGGCTTAGCTCCTTCCGCCACGATGATAATATCGTATCTGGTATTGGCTCTCCGACCTTCGAGCACCAACTCATTCACCTTTTCAATTGAAAAACCATGCTCTGGGATCAGGATAATGTAGGCGCCACTTGACTCTCCGCCTTCAAGAGCGAGCCAGCCAGTTTCCCTCCCCATTGTCTCCACAACAAATATTCTCTTGTGTGAACCGGCGGTTGTCCTCAGCCGGTCAACCTCCTGCGTGATAGTGTCCAAAGCTGTCTCAAATCCCAGAGTATAGTCGGTCTCACACAAATCTTTGTCAATAGTCTTGGGAATGCCAACTACATTGACACCTTCATGTGCCAGCTTATGAGCCACACCCAGGGTGTCATCCCCTCCAATGACTATCAGGGCGTCTAAGCCAAGCGTTTCTATGTTGGTTAATACCAGTTTCGATTGGACATCCTTAGGATCATAGGGATTGGTTCGTGAGGTGCCAAGCATAGTGCCGCCGTACCTGTCCCAGGTCCTTACGGTTTCCTGAGTCAGGGGTATGATGTACTGTTCAGTCTGCTTGGGATCAGCGTGCATCAGACCCTTCCAGCCATCCTTGATTCCCAACATCTCATATTGGATTCCAGTGTCCCGCTGCACCCTCTCATCAAGGGAGGTTTTCACTGCCCATTTTATCGCTGGATTAATACCAGCGCAGTCTCCGCCACCGGTAAGTATGCCTATTCTGCTTTTCTTCATCGATAACCATTCCCCTTTCTTAAGGCTTAAATATGAAAAACCGGCGGTGTATTTTGTGGTTGTGAGCATACTCCTAGGGGGCTTCACCTGTCAATTTACGTTTCTTCCTTGCTGTCACGATTCAACAACCTTCTGCTGTCACGTTTCGATTACGAAATCTCTCGATACCCAGGGTTTCCCTACAAAAAAATCCTTTGTGATCTGCCTGACCCTTATCTAGTATGGTTTCACCGGAACGGTTTTCCTCAGGGGAAAATGGGCATGCTCTTGGCTGCTCCTTATGAAATCAAACTTAACGGATTGGAATATCTTCTGAAGCCAATCAGGAAAAAGCCGTGATGCAGGCGGAAAACTGAAAATGTTATTTACCCCTCGACCTCTTTGATTATTACTTCAATATGTTCATTGGTTCTTATCAGGTCTTCTTTCCTCTTCTTTGACAGTCTCTTGACCTTACTTTCCACAGCAAGTGCCAAGCTTCTACTCCCCAATTTCTTTTGGAAAACTAACATCAGAGGTCTCCTACCTCGCAGGTACTTTGCTCCTATACACCTGTTTTCCCGATGCTCAGCAAACCTGCGGGCAACATTAGTCGTAATTCCAGTATACAAACTTCCATCGCTACATCTTAACAGATACAAGTACCAGTCAGACATTGTGGTGATTTACTTTCAGTATTCTCTCACGGCGCCAAGTTCGTATCATGGCAATGATTCCAGACAGGTTTGGAGAGAGGAGGCAACCACATTGCGCTGCCACCGACGGATGTTATCGTAGGTAAGCTCGACTTTTAGAGTATCAGGCGCTTTGGCAAGCCGTTCCAGGCTGGTTAAGGGCCAGAGGAGCGAAGGATCAAGGGAAAAACTGGAGCCTAGCGATGTGCGCCACTCTTTAAGGCGACTCAGACGCTGCACCTGCTTTTTGCTGGCTCGTTCGGCCTTAATAGGATGTGGCCGGTGTATCAGTGGCGCAGTCATGCCGTTGTGTAGTGCCTGCTGCAGGCCCTGCCCGAACCGTTTCAACCCAGTTTGTCCAAGACCGGGAACCTTCGAGATTGTGGCTGTGGGAGTAGTGGCGAGAAAGATGAGGGCAGCATTGGGTATTACAAAGAAGGGTGGCCGGTGCTGGCGTCGGGCTTCTTCTTCCCGAAATCGAAAAAGACTTTGCATAATCGCCAGGCCGCGTCCGTCTAGGTTCTTAGCCCCTTTGACGGAGAGGTATGCCGTCTCTGAATCTGGTGCGGTATATCTCACCTCTTCGAGCCGAGCGCACTCTTCGGCAACCCATTCCGTACGACCCAGGGTCTGGAGTCGTTGGTTAAGAGTCTCTTGCAGAGCGAGAAGGTAGCTGACGTCGGTAGCTGCGTAGTCGAGAGCCTCCGTGGAGAGCGGACGATGCCCCCAGTCGGCTCGCTGGAGTCGCTTGCTCTTGGGGATAGTTACGCCCAGTAGGTCCTCGATAAGGGCTGCCAAGCTAACGCGTGTCATGCCGGCAAAGCGGGCAGCAATGTTAGTATCGTACAGGTTGCGGATATGAAATCCGCAATGCCGGTCAAGGCTACGGATGTCGTAGTCCGCGCCATGAACGACTTTCTTGGTGGAGTCGTCTCCCAAGACTTCTTTGAGGGAGTCAAGCTCCTTCAAGACGATCGTATCGATGATGTAGACTCTGTAGCGGGTGGCGATCTGAATGAGGCAGAGCTGCTCGGGATAGTGGTGGAAGCTGTTGGACTCGGTATCGAGGGCGATGCATCGAGAGCCGAGCATCGCCTTGACAGCGACGCCGAGTTGAAAAGACTGACTAACGATTTCGATGGTAAGCGGTAGCGAGACTGCCATAAGTCTAGTATACCGCCTCATAACTAGCCTTACAACGAGCGAACCCCAAAGTCATCAAGGGTTTATGTAATAGCACCACCTCCATTGCTTGATATATTGTAGATTAGTAATAGACTAACGTGGGGGCAAAATGATACTTCGTTATTCTATCCCTGTCAAGCGGGCATTTTGTCGGGTTCTGTTTGGTTGGAGTTGGTGAATCTGAGGGGCAACTTTAACAGGAATGTGTGAGTATCACCATGTAGATTTACAAATGACTTAGCTCCCAGCGATACGCCATTTATGCCCCGAGCGTAGGGAGGTGACTCTTTTTTTCCTCAATAAAAATACTTGAACGACCCTTATCTTTCGTCGAGATGCAAGCGGTTATTTTCCGCAATTCCTCCAATATAAGGTCAAGCTTCTCACTAATATTTATTAGCTCGATTTCTTTCATTATCATATCCTCTATATCTGAGTTTTCTCTAAGAGAATATATGTTCACAATAACAACACTCATATCTATTTGCTGGTCTACTCTTAAGATAATTTGAACCACAACGGGGACAACAGATTGTAGGATGAGGTTTGCCCCCCTTTTTTCTACGGCGAGTATATATCGGTTTGTTATATTTCCCTTGCTTTCCCTGTAACCACTTCTCTACATCGCGAACAAGCTTCAACTCACTCTTCTTGCTCATTATTCTCTCGCTCCTATTGTTGGGCAAGCATACTCCTGGGGAGCTGAGCTGTCAAGAAGGGACTCTTGTCGCAGTACCGCTAATCGGGCTATGCATGGCAGTTACAAAGTGGTGAGTATGCTTTTTATAGCTAAAGCGGTGTTAGGGTAGGCTAGATGAAGGGGGATAGAAAAGGGGCCACCCATTATCGGGTAGCCCCAATAGTCTACCTGGCTGAGTTGACTCTAGCCTTCTTGATTTAAGGCACAGAGAACGAAGTATCCTTGAAGAGAGTATTCCTTCCCCCAGAGGAATTTATGATGACCTTGACCGAGAAAAACACCTTCATCAATCTTTCTCAGTTGGTCAATCAGGCCAAACAGACTTGAGGGAAAGCGGGGGTATGCTACAGTAAGACATAGGTTCTGGTCAAAAAGTGACTTATTAACATAGGTGTAAATTGGAAACCGCTCGGGAAGAATCGATTCTGGAATAGATTGATGCCTTTCCCCCATTCTCTTGTCATCGAAGGGAGTGCTGAACCGCTTCCCTGTCCAGCGGGCCAGAGAATTATCGAAGAAAATCGTAAGCCCCAGTTTTCTCCACCACCCTGTATTTTCAAACCTGGATTGATACTGATGGTCGTTTACGCCAAAACCCCTATTTCTACAAACCCCGCCGTACAAGCTATAATGATAGGGGTAAGATAAATACATGCTCAGTGTCACCAATATTTCCAAGTCCTATGCCAGCCGCGAGCTTTTCAGCGGGGTCAGTCTCACCATCGGCATGAGCGACCGCATCGCGGTCATTGGCCGGAATGGTGTCGGCAAGACTACTCTTTTCGAGATCATCGCAGGCAACATCATGCCGGATTCCGGCAGCATATCCCTGCGGCGTGGCACCACAATCGGCTACCTTCGCCAGGATATCCGGGCATCGTCTGAATACACATTGCTCGAAGAGGTTTCCCGCTCATCCGATGTCATGAACAACCTCGCGCATAAAATCAGCCTCCTGCACGAAGACCTCGCCGATGAAAAGGATGAGGAAACTGTTTCCGAATTGCTTACAGAATTGGGCGAACTTCAGGACCTATACGAGTCGAAGGGGGGCTACAATTCAGAGCACGAAGCAAAGATTATTCTCTCTGGACTGGGTTTCTCCGAATACGATTTCGGACGTAGGCTGTCCGAGTTCAGCGGCGGCTGGCAGACCCGTATCGAACTGGCCAAGCTCCTTTTCCTTAATCCGGATATCCTTTTGCTCGATGAGCCGACAAACTATCTTGACCTGGAAGCGCAGCGCTGGTTTGAGAGCTATCTGAAACGCTATCACGGCGCCGTCCTTGTCACCTCGCATGACCGCGCTTTTCTCAACGATGTCGTCCGTAAAATCATTTCCATCGAGGCTGATGATGTCATCTTCTACCACGGCGACTATGATAGCTACGTTCTTGCCCGACAGAAGGATATTGAAACACGGCAAGCCTCTGCCCGGAGGCAGGAACTTAAAACCAGCCGCGAGATGCGCTTCATCGAGCGCTTCCGCGCCAAGGCCACTAAGGCAACCCAGGTCCAGAGCCGCATCAAGAAGCTGGGAAAAATCGAACGGATCACGGTTCCCCACTCGACGAAGAGGATTCATTTCAAGTTTCCAGAGCCTCCACGGAGCGGCCACACCGTAATCGAACTCAAGCAAGTTGGCAAGTCGTATGGCGAACATATTGTTTACCGCGAACTCAACCTGGTATTGGAGCGCGGCGACCGTGCCGCCATCATCGGTGTGAACGGGGCGGGTAAGACGACCCTCCTGCGGATGCTGGCGGGTGTCCTGCCGTTTGAGAGAGGGAAGTGCGTTCTCGGTCACAATGTCACTACCGCTTACTTCGCACAGTATTACATTGAATCTCTCAATCCGCGCAACACCATCATCGAAGAGCTTCGGAGCGTGGCACCGGACGAACCGGAGCAATATTTGCGCGGACTACTGGGGGCCTTTCTTTTCAGTGGTGACGAGGTCACTAAACACATTTCCGTGCTCTCCGGTGGGGAAAAGACACGCGTCGCTATTGCCAGGATGCTCACTAGGCCGGCTAATTTTCTCCTTCTAGACGAGCCAACTAATCACCTGGATATTCCGTCCCGCGAGATTTTAACCTATGCGTTGGATGCTTACAAAGGTACCATTAGTTTCATCACCCACGACCGCACGCTCATCCGGGAAATTGCCAATAAAATCATCGAGGTACGGGATGGACAGATAAAAGTTTTCCCGGGTAATTACGACGATTATCTCCGGCAGGATGAAGCCTCCGGCGCAGAAACGAGCGCGACAGTAACTCTGCGTGACCTCCAGCAGTCAAGCCGTCCGTCAAGCGCCGGGGGAAACCGCCAGCGTAAGGCGCTCGAAGGCCATCTCCGGAACGAACACTACCGCGCCATGGCGCCGGTAACCAAACGCATAGAAGAAATCGAACAGGAATCCGCATCGGCTGCGGAGCGAATTAAAGAAATCGATGCTATGATAGCCGACCCTTCACACTATAAAGACTCTAAGAACGTCGTGGCTGTGAACCGTGAATACCTGGCGTTGCGAGAACGTGTGGTGGACCTGACCGCCAAATGGGACGGTCTTACCGCCGAGGCGGAGCGGTTAAAGCTGGATTTCCTCCGGGCGAAGGAAGCCTTGTGAGGACGGTTAGGTATAATATTCAGTAGCCGTCACCCTACGATAGAAGTTGACTAGCAATCTGTCAAACAGATAAACTAACATCGACATCGCAAGAATCAATACAGACTTACCTTCTTCCCGACTAGACTTCTAGGTGCCGCTCCACAATCTCTGCGGCTGCTCGATCCTCACCCAAAGCGTCCAGGGCCTCGGCTTTGGTCATGTCTACGAGATACGAAACCTGCTGCCCACCTATGAAAAGTAGCCCCCATAATTATTCCTGATTAGGTCTAGGTCTTTATGCTCTTTGCATGTTCCCCAGCACCTGTCGCGTCCTTAGTAGCACTTCAAATTGATCCAACTCTAACATTTTACCTGGACCGATTTCTTGGAGGGCAGGTCACATTACGAAGATCGCTTTTGTCTGTAGGGAAAGTTTGACACTTTGTGTGGGGAGGCTGCTTTATGTGAATCTCGCAAGGTAGCGGGGTGCTGGAACAGGCTATCGGGCTTATGCATGGCAGTTACAAAGTGGTGAGTATGCTTTTCATAGCTAAAGTGGTGTTAAGGTAGGTTTCTTGGGGTATATAGAAAGGGGCCACCCATTACGGGTAGCCCCTGTAATCTCTTGATAGGTAGAACTATATTAGCTTTTACTAGCTCTTGCCAGCGCTGACAACCAACCGCCTCCTCACCGTCCATATAAGGGCGGCAGCCAGTATTATAGCCATTCCAATCATGCCCCACTGAGATAGTGTGGGAACGCTCGTCGGGGGGTACTCATAGGTTACAACAAGCTTGGGGTAAAAATCACTGCCTCCGCCAAAGTCGCCTCCGCCATAGTCGGATGAGTAAACCACTACATATTCATGGTCTTCCGGAAAGGTGCCGTCGGCGGCAATGTCACGGGAACTTCTGAGTCCAAACTGGGTCATTCCCGTTTTTGAAATCCATCCCATTCCGGCTGCGTTTAGCTGAATGTCATTGTAAACAGTTTCCAAGAAGCCTGACGTGTTGAATGCTCCTCCACTTATGTCCTTACCTCTCAAGAGGCCGTAATCACTATCTGCCAGGGGGGGAGTAAGCGAAGAACCGTCCACTACAGTAATGTTAAAGTCAGTATCGCTGCTATCACCATCATCATCGTCACCAAATAGAGATAACGTGGCCGATGTTATAACCGCACTGTCAGGTAATGAACTGGTATCGAAAAACACTGCGCTACGAAAAATATGAAAAATGCTTGACACGTCGTACAATTGCCCTATGATTAACTCGTATTCACCATCACTCCGGTTAAAAGCGCTATCCGCATCATGCACAGTATTATAAGCATCGCTCCAACTTTCTAGCCAACCATCCGAGGCGGTTGAATAAAAGGTACCCTCGTCAGCCAATGCTTTCTGCTGCCCCAATGATACAGAAGCGAAGGCTAGCGCCCCAAATACCAGTAATGCACAAAGTGCTACAACCATTACTTTTTTACCACGCATTTATTATTCTCCTCTCTCCATTGTTAGGAATAACGATTGCAGAAGATTAGCACAATTCACGCTTGGTGTCAATCCCGTAAGGTAGCGGGGCGTCAGAACAGGCTGTAAGACTCAAGGATGAGGGCAATTCAGGCAGCAATGGTAGCTGCACAGATGGGCGTGCAGAATGTAGTTGAAAAAAT
>PVMK01127165.1_pt1 | contig 15595 bp, 14 predicted proteins | sample 1853481 | NCBI WGS metagenome assembly PVMK01 (sample SAMN08533507, study PRJNA380276) | Marine sediment metagenome, whole genome shotgun sequencing project.
ACGTACACATAATCCGCTATTTTAAGCGCTTTCCGGATTTCCTGGTCCACCAGCACGATGGTCATGCCGAAGTCGTCGCGAAGGCTGACCAACGTATCGTAGACCTCTTGGGATAGCAGCTTGGCCAGGCCGGCTGTTGGCTCGTCGACCAGGATCACTTTGGGGTCGGTCATCAAGGTCCGGGCCACTTCGACCATCCGCTGCTGGCCTCCAGATAATTCACCGGCTTCTTGTTTTCGCTTATCCTTAAGGTCCGGAAAGCGAGAATAGCTCTTCTCCATCTCCCGCCGTAGGCGAGCCTTATCTTTCCGAAATGTCCAGCCGCCCATCATGAGGTTCTCTTCTACAGACATCCAGCGAAAGATGCCTGTGTGCTGGGGGATGTAGGCCAGGCCAATATCGATTAGCTTGTGCGTTGGAACTCCGGTGACGTCTTCCCCGTCAAGCACGACCTCACCCTGGTTAGGTTTGAGGAAGCCATAGATGCCTTTTAGCAAAGTGGATTTACCCACACCATTGGCCCCGAGAACCGCGGTTATCTTCCCCTCTTCGGCTGTCAGATCAACGCCCTGGAGGATGTTGAGATCTTTGTAGTAGCCCACGTAAAGATCATGCACTTCCAGCATGAGCTTCCTCCTCCTCCTCTTCGCCCAGATAGGCGGCTATCACCTTCGGGTCTTGTTTGACATCGTCCGGATGGCCGTCGGCGATAACCTTCCCAAAATCGAGCACAACCAGCCGCTCACTCAGCGTGAAAATAGATTCCATGTCGTGGCTGATCAGGATGATGGCCTTGCCATCGGTCCGAGCTTTCATGATGTACTCGTAAATGGTTTCCTGCAGTTTGGGGTGGACACCGGCAAAGGGCTCGTCCAGGATAATGATGTCGGGGTCTAACATCAGCAGCCGGCCCAACTCCAAAAGTTTCTGCTGGCCGCCGGATAGACCCCGGCCATATTCGTTGGCCAGGTGATCAATGGTAAGGCCCTCGAGAATCTCGTAAGCTTTTTCCTCCACTTTGTGTCGCCTTGCCCCGGAGTGAACGGCCATCGCCGGCACCAGCATATTCTCCATAACTGTCATGCGCCGGAATGCGCGTGTTACCTGGAAGGTGCGGCCAAAACCTCGCCTGGCGATCTGGTATGGTTTCATGCCATCGATCCGCTCCCCCTTGAGCCACACCTCGCCCTTGCTAGGCTTGTACATGCCATCCATGACATTGGTTAGGGTGGTCTTACCGGCGCCGTTCGGACCGATCAGGCCTATTAATTGGGGCTCCTCGATGGCCATGTTTACGTCAATGAGAGCCTGTAGGCCACCGAAATGTTTGTAGACGTTTTTTACCTCTAGGATCAACGCAGTACTCCTACTGACTCTCCGTTTTACTGGCGGCCTGCCGCTTAGCCACAGTTTCGGCGGCAAAGCCACCCCGGTTTAGGCGCTGGAGTATGGGGTAAAGCAAACCATTCTGGAAAAACCGCAACGTAATCATCAGTAGCGCGCCGAAGGCGACTAGCCGCCAGCTCCCTAAAGGGCGCATAAGCTCTAAGCCGTATTCGATCACAATAGCTCCGATGGCCGCCGCGAATAGACTCTCGATGCCACCGATAACGGCCATGGTGATGACAATGCTCATTTGGCGGATCAGTAAGTCATTAGGCGTAATAATACTGATGTAGTGCCACTGGACAGCGCCGGCTAACCCGGCGATCATGGCCGTAATCACAAAGACCATGATCTTGTAACGAACCACGTGAACACCCATGGCCGCCGCTGCCTCCTCGTCTTCCCGAATGGAGCGCCAGAACAGACCGAACCGGGAATTGACCAGGATGTACATAAAGATTAGAACGCCAATCAGCAAGAACAGATGGATGTAATATGGAGGGACATTGGACGTGGTTCCGGAAACCAACGGCTCGAACGACATCCCATCCGGTCCACCGGTTAGCTGTCGTTCCGCGTTCAAGACGAGGCGGAGGATTTCCGAAAAGGCGATGGTAAACAGAGCCAGGTATGTCCGGCGCAGACGCAGGCAGAGCGCACCGATAATAAACCCCCAAACCCCGGCAATCACCACGCCGATGACGATGCCGGTCACGACGGAGGTGCCGAACTGCTGCCCCAATACGCCGGCCGTGTAGGCGCCAATGGCCATGAAAGCCATATGCGCGAACGAGAATTGTCCGGCATATCCGGCCAGCAAGGCCCAACTTGAGGCCAGAATGGCGAAATAGTAGCCCACGATGAGGACGTGAATCTGGTATGGTGGAACTCCCAGGGTGCTCACCATTAACGGAGCGATTAAGGCTGCGACTAGCAAGACTAATCCCAACATGACAGGAAGTCGCAGCACTCTCCGTTTGAGCGACGCAAGATCGATCATAGTTTCCTGCCAAAGAAACCTTGGGGACGGAATAACAAGATCAGGGCAAAGATAATCAATCCGAATGCGTCTCTATAGGCCAGACTGCGGGCCGGATCTGGGAAGCAGCCGGTGCCGAGCGCCTCGACTACGCCGATAATGAGCCCACCGATCAATGCGCCAGGGATGGAACCCAAACCGCCCAATACGACGATGACGAACGATTTTGCCGAGGCCACGACACCGACGTCAAATACCCAGGAGAACACCTGTACAAGGGTAGCCCCGGCCATTCCGGCCAGCATACAGCCGATACCGAAGGCCAACCAGTTCATCCGTTCGGGGTTAATGCCGGTAACAGAGGCCGCGTCCTTATCCTGGCTTACGGCCCGCAATGCCCGCCCGGTCCACGTACGCTGGATAAAATAAAACAGGCCGACGATGGCCGCGATGGCCACCGTGGCCGCAACGGCTCTGTTCGAGGGAATGGTAATTCGCCCAAGAATCTTGGGTATCTGGATATCCACAAAGCGATCCGCTTTCAATGGAAACGGGCCCACTATCGCTAGGGTCAAGTATTGCAAGAAGAAGCCCAGGCCAAAAGTCACCAGGATGGCGTACTCGCCCGGCCGTTCCACCTTGCCGCTGGTCATAGGCTTTAAGAACATCACCTCAAACAAGGCGCCCAGCGCAAAAGTTACCAATCCAGAAAGCAAGATGGCTATGAACCAGGGCATGCCCGTGATGTTCTCGAGCAGGAAATAAGTGACGAATCCCCCGATCATGTAGAATTCGCCGTGGGCGAAGCTGACAATGCCTAGAACTGAGAAGATGAGGGTTAATCCTATGGCCATGAGGGCGTATATGGCCCCGATGATCAGACCGCTGATGATCAACCCCAATAAGTAATGAATATTGTTAAGACAGGCCTCGAAGATAAAGCTGTCCATAGGGAAGTTTCCTGGAGGGACCGCACACCTCCCGGAGGCCTAAGCCTCCGGGAGGTTAGGGATGTACATTAACCACCGGGGGAGACGATTGGTCCTTCAGTGGTGCGGAACAACTCTGGCCAGATAACTTCGATATCGTCGGAGCTCTGGTTAGATGCCGTATACTGCAAGAAAAGCAGCGGCACTTCCGGCCATTGGTGCCACATATAATCGGGTTCTCCTGAATCCTGCGGTGGGTTATCGATTCCGTAGGGGAAGTAGTAGTGTCCGGCGGCGCCATCTAGGTCAGTTGCCTCTATGGCGGCAATGATGGCATCCGGATCGAGGGAACCGGCCCGGTTGATGGCATCGGCCATAAGCAGCAAAGTATCGTAGGCTTCGAAGGCGTAGGCCTCGGGGAAACGACCCATAACGCCCCGATAATTTTCGGCGAACTCAAGACCTACTGTATTCGCGGTCGCGGGCAAGGGACCGATCCTTGGCACCACAGCAAAAGCGCCATCGGGGACGTTCTCCCAATACTCATCGTGATTCAAGGCCACCTGGTTGGCAACCATGATCGTCTGAGTCGGATCGACGCCGCCCTCGTACAGCTGTTGCTGTAAGTTGTAGGACTGTTCTCCGGTCACTTTGATCAGAATGGCGTCAGGCAAATGCTCGCCCGCCAGAATTCGCTGGGCGACAGACGAGAAGTCCTGCGTCGTCTGCTCTGTCAAGTACACTTCTGGCTCGCCCAGACCGAATTCTGGGAACCAGAGCATCGCTTTATCAACCTGTCCCGTCCCATAGCCGGTGTTCTCGGCCACGATGACGATGAGTATTTCACCATCGCCATTGTAGTCACCCACTTCAGTTAGCCACTGGGCGTCCATCTGGGCCGTGAAGGTGGACGTCGGAGCGATGCGGAAGATCTCAGGATACTGGACGGCGGTGATGGTGTCGTTGTAAGTTTCGGCGAAGATGGTCGGCATGTGGTATTTGTTGGAGACCTCCTTCATGGTCATGCCAACGGCGCTGTGATATTCGCCGACGATGGCCACGACACAATCCTGGGTGATCAGGCGCTCAGCCACGGCCGTGCCTCGCTCTGGCAAACCTTCGGTGTCGTACAGGATTATGTTTACCGGTTTGCCAAGAATACCCCCGGCGTCATTGATGTCGTCCACGGCGATATTAAAGGCCGCTTGCATCACCATGCCGCCGGTAACTGAACCGGGCTTCGATAATGGCGCCGACGCGCCAATAAGGATCTCTTCCACTTCATCGACGCTGGTGGGAGCGCAGCGACCAGGCACGGCTGCTGCCACCTCTACCGGTACCTCTACCACCCGGGTCACTTCGACTTCGACCTGTTCGGTAACCGTCTCCTGAACAATACGGGTCACCTCTACTTGTTGTTCTTGAATCCGCTCGACGATTTTGGTGACGATAACCTCCACCTGTTCAGGATCAGCATCGCAAGCTGACAGGACTAAGACGAACAGAACCAATAGAACGATATATTTGAGTTTAATCATGATCTCCTCCTGGGGAAGTAATATAGTATTAAACTATTACGGTGCACTTTGCGGCATGTGCCTCCTTTTTGTTGAAGGGGGCGACGCGCCTTGGGTACACTCAACCTAGCGCAATTTAAGGCGCTAACCCTATCTTTGTTTTTTCAACACCACCTCCTCACACATGTCCAGGGTCCGATTGAGGCACATTGTCTCCTGATTGGATAGGAAATGGAAAGAATAATGTAATCAATGCCAAGTTGCGTCCCATTTACATCCATTCCAACGCGATGTCCTGTACCTGGATCAGTCCAAGCCAATACATTAAATTCGCACAACGCCATCCTCGACTATTACCCGGTCGTCAAGGCGTACTGTGGGCCGATAGAGCACCATATCCATATGAACGGGGCTGCGCACCTCGCCGCCATAGAAGACATTGTCTCCAATGGCCACGTGGACGTTTCCCCGCCCTTTCTTCTCCTCTTCAAAGTCGCCATTCTGCCGGCAGGCTGGGTTAAGGCCAAGACCGATCTCGGCGATATTGTCTGCGTTATCGACATGCTCGATGATCTGGCGCAATTCATTGGCTTGACCGGAAATCCCGTCCACGGCCGCTACGCGTCCGTCCCTAACATGCAACCGGATCGGTTCGTCTGGTAGACCAACGTGCGCTATGGGACCATCTACTACGATCATGCCTTGGGCAGTACCCTGGCGTGGCATCTGCGATACTTCGCCATCGGAAAAAGCTGCCTCCTGCCCAGGCTTAGTTGCGAAACCACATTCGACGAAGACTGCTTCCCCGCTGATTGGAGCAGACAGCTCCGTGCCTGCCGGTGTGCTAAGATGAATCTGATTCGCGGCTTGCCAGAACGTCGCCAGTCGTTGTCCTTCCTCATAAAGCGCCTCATAATCGGCCAAAGCGCCGCCCTGGGTGAAATTGTCTAGATCGCGCATAACCATGGAGATAGTTCGAAGCTTTTTCTGGTCATAGAGTCTCTTTACGGCCGCTGAATACGTCGGCGCGCCGCATGAACCAGTCAACCCGATAAGACAATCAGCCGCTTCTAGTCCTTGCTCAATCACCGTCGTTAGATCGTTCTTTCGCTCAGTATCCCGCGTCGGCATCATCATAATGGTATATTCAGCGCCCACATTCTGGGTGGCTCCAGCCAGCGCATACACCATGTTCATCTCACTATGCGGATCGCAGACCAGGGCTACCTGCTCGCCCGGTTTTACCGCTAAGAGTTTGCTGACTATCAGGTTGGCGCTGCGGGCTACGTCAATGCTCCTTGGATTCAATTATGCCTCCTGATGTAAGCGCCGGCTGATTCCAAGCACCCACACAGCACAGACAAGAGGAGTGATCTTTCCATGCTTCTCATTCTTAGATCCTCAGTACCTGGTGCTTAACTATGCTCATAGTTGTTCCTATATGATTCCTTCTTCTTTGAGTCTGGTGATGTCCTCCGGCGTGTACTGAAGCCGATCGCCCAAGATCGCCTCGGAATCAGCTCCTAATACCGGAGGCGCCTGGCGAATTTCGGCCGGTGTACGAGACATCTTGGCCACCGGACCCAACATCTGGATCGGGCCAGCGCTGGCATGATCTACCACCTGGACCATCTCCCGAGCGACTATCTGCGGATCGGCTAAGATCGCCGGTATGTCGTTGATAGGACTGACGGGGATATTCACCGCAACCAGCAACTCAATCCAATCACTAGTGCAACGGCCTCGAACCAATTCCTGTAGCAATGGGACAAGCTCATCACGATGCTCGACCCTGCCGGCGTTGCTTCGGAAGCGTCTGTCGTCCCATAGCTCTGGTCGATCTACAGTATCACAAAAGCGGCGGTATTGTCCGTCAGTCCCGATTGCCAGGGCCAGGTATCCGTCCGAAGTGGCAAAAGTCTCATAGGGCACGATGTTGGGATGCCCGTTTCCATACCGTCGCGGGGGTTCACCGGTAGCGAAATAATTATGGGCCACATTCGTTAGCCAGGCCACCTGGCTGTCCAGCAAGGCAACGTCGATGTACTGGCCCCGGCTGCTTTGTGACCGTTCATGCAGCGCTGCCAGGATTGCACCGTAAGCGAATAATCCGGCCGTAATATCAACGATGGCCACGCTCACCTTAAAAGGCTCTCCTTCCGGGGGGCCGTTCAGAGACATGATGCCACCTTGAGCCTGGATCATGAAATCATATCCTGGCCGGTCCCGGTACGGTCCTGTCTGGCCGTAACCGGTGATAGAACAGTAAATTAGACCTGGATTTTGAGCTGACAAGGTCTCATAGTCGATGCCCATTCTCTCTGTGGTGCCCGGAATGAAGTTCTCGATAAGCACATCGGCTTCGATGGCCAGTCGTTTTAAGATCTCCTGGCCTTTGGATGTCTTGAGATTTAGCGTGAGGCTCTTCTTATTGCGATTAACACTGAGAAAATAAGCGCTTTCGCCTTCCACCCACGGCGGACCCCATTGACGGGTCCCGTCTCCCACCGCCGGTTGTTCGATCTTCAGAACCTCTGCGCCATAATCGGCCAGAAGCATCGTGCAATACGGCCCCGCCAAAACCCGAGACAGGTCAACCACCAGGATGTCGCCTAAAGCATCTTTAGACAAAAGCACTCTCTCCTGTCAGGTGCCGGCCGATGATTAGCTTCTGTATCTGGCTGGTGCCCTCGTAGATCGTTGTGGCCAGCGCATCTCGCAGGTGGCGCTCCACGGAGTAAGCGTCTGTGTAACCAACCGCTCCATGCACCTGTACTGCCTGTCGCGCGACCTCAACCGCCGTCTCCGTAGCCACCAATTTGGCCATTGACGTTTCATAGGTATTACGAACGCCCTGATTCTTCTTGTGCCCGGCCAGATAAACCAGCAGCCGGGCGGATTCAACGGCCACAGCCATATCGGCCAGCATCTCCTGGACGAGCTGTTTGGAAGCGATCGGTTTTCCAAAAGCCACCCGCTCCTGGGCATAGGAGATCGACGCATCCAGGCAAGATTGCGCCTGGCCGACGCAACCAGCCGCCACGCCATATCGACCATTGTCCAAAGCGCTCATCGCTATCTTGAAACCGTCGCCTACCCGGCCTAATAGCTGCTCTTCGCCTAACACCACGTTGACCAAGCTGAGGTGCGCCGTATGCGCAGCCCTCAGGCCGGTCTTGCCCGTGACCTTTTCGGTCGAGAATCCCGATACCTCTGTCGGGACAAGGAAAGCTGTTATCCCCTTATATCCCTTTTCTGGTTCGGTTTGGGCAAATAGCAGGCAGATATCGGCCTCACTGCCGCTGGATACCCACGCCTTTCGACCGTTTAACATCCAGCCACCGGTCACCCGCTGAGCGGAAAGGTTCTGTTTTGTGGCTTCGGAACCAGCGCTAAACTCCGTTAAGGCAAAACATCCCAGCGTTCGGCCGTGCCCCATCTCCGGTAAGTATCGAGCTTTTTGTTCTTCAGTGCCCCACCGCTGAATGCTGAGGGTACACAGAGAGTTGTGCACCGTTAGAATCGTGCGTACTGATGAACACTCCTTCCCTATTTCCTCGAACACCAACGCCTCGCCGATAAAATCCCCACCGGAACCACCCAGCGCCGGTTCTAACGTTGGAGTCATAAGGCCCGACGGTCCCAACGCTTCCAGCACATCGCGCGGGAATATCTCATCCCTGTCATAGCGGTGGGCCACAGGCTTAATATGTTCCTCGGAAAAAACCCGCGCTTCTTCTTTTAGCGCTAGTTGCTCGGGCGTCAAATCAAAATTCATTCTTTTCTATTAAACAAGGACTCGGGAATTGGCAAATGGTTACCGTCTTCCCCAGACTCGACACATCCTTCTTGGTTTCTGAAATTAACCCGTGTTATTGCGGTCGCTATAACCCAGAGCTTGAGATATCAGCTCGCCTGTGTCACGTACCTGGGGCATCAGCTCGTTCATCAGGCGATCAGAAGATATCGTGCGCACCGAGCCGCTAACGTTGATAGCCGCCACGACCTGGTCGCTGTGGTTCCAGATGGGTGCAGCGACAGCGCGAAGCCCTATCTCTAGCTCCTCGTTATTGGTAGCAAATCCCTGCTTGCGAACCAGCTCTAATTCGGTTTCTATCTCCGGTTCAGCGACGATGCTCATCGGCGTACAAGGATTCAATACCGCCTTGTGAAGCCGTTCTGAAAGCTCACTAGCTGGCAGATGAGCCAGCATCACTTTGCCCATCGAGCCGCAATGGGCAGGAATTCGAGATCCGATCCCTAAAACAACGCCTACGATGCTCTGGTGACCACGAATCCTTTCGATATATACGACATCCAGGCCGTCCAAGATGCTTATGCTAGCGGTCTCGCCTGTCGTCTCCGATAGCTTGCTCAGGTGCGGTCGCGCCACCTGCCGTAATTCCAGGCTAGCTATCGCCGTAAAGCCCAGATGAAGTACTTTTAGCCCGGGCCGGTAGCGTCTGGTGCTTGGATCGCGCTCCAGATAACCATCGCCATTTAGAGTGGTAAGAATACGAAAAACTGTCGTCTTGTTTAATCCGGTTACTCGAACGATTTCTGTAAGTGTTAAAGCAGGTCTTTCGCGAGTGAACAGCGATAGCACCTGCAAACCTCGATGCAAAGATTCAATGAGGTACGGAGACTCTTCTTTCTCCTCCACAAGGGATGTCACTCCTAAGTTGTCTGTGCCGAATAGTCGAGGGAAATAGTTTTACTGAAAGAAACCAAGTTTTTCCTGGTGGAACACAATGAGTCTAGCACAAGCCCATGGGCAGGTCAAAAAACCGTGCCGGCGCTCGCAGCCGCGGATTGCGACCCACCGCCGTAGGGGCAGACCTCTGTGTCTGCCCTCCCTCGTGCCTGCAAGGGTGAGGCACGTCTCGCCCCTGCCGCTGGCCTTTCCAATGTTCGTAGCCGCGGATACCGTATGGAGCAAAGAACTCCATATTGCGCGACCGTAGCCACAGATACCGTATGGAGAAGTCAGGCAAAGGTCTGACGCCATCCCGCCGATTCTTTATCATTATTGAGAGCCTGTAGCAACTATCTCCATGTTACGCGCATGAAAGGGTAGACACGGAGGTCTACCCCTACAATTGGCCCTTCCGTGATTCGCAGTCGCGGATTCCTTATGGAGCAGCAAACTCCATATAGCGTGCTTCTGGATGCGAGAAATAAGCGCCGCTCACCAATACCGCCGGCCGCATGGCATCGCTCCCGGTTAGCTTGATGCCAACAGCGCCTTGCACCTCCAAGAGTCCAAAGAGGGATCACTTCACTGTGTGACCCGGACAGGCCGGGTATCCGGCGCTGGCCACTCGCACCGGCACTGCTCGTCGATAAGAGCCTTGTTATCCATCTCTTCGCCCGGTAAATATCCCTAAAACTCTCACCGCACCCGGATGAATTGGCGTTCTGCAAAGGCCTCCGCCCACCAGGGTATCCCATTTACATATAGAGAGAGTTGCCAATAGCATGTTAATATACGGGCTGAGAGGGCTTGACCAAAAGGCCACATTGACGGGGATCGGGGTACCAGGACCGCGACAAAATTCTGCACTTACGGGCGAGTTACACAAATTACTGTCAATATAACATCCGTCATAACATGACATCTGTCATACTAACCTGACGATGAATGGCACTTCCGGTAATGGCCTGTCGAAATCTATGATCATAATTCAGATTCTTGCCTGAATTCATGCAGAGACGAGCTCACGAGAGCGAATAGAGCCTTTGCCGGCGCTACTCGGAGGACACACCTTGACAAAAAAGAAGAATAAATATTTCTTGTTTTTGAGCAGCTTTCGTCAGTATCTCCGTTTACTACGCTGGCTGATCCCGGTTGCGCTTGTATTACTAGTAATCGCCTACGAGTTAGGTCCATCTCGCTGGGTCTACGAGACATATGGCTTTACCAATCATCTCATAATCGAGATTCTATTATTCGCCGCCGTTGGCCCCATATTAGCCTTCGTCACGCTTGATTTATTTTGGAGATGGTTGGACGAACGAGACACAAGTGATCTTCAGTCGCAGCTCCTTAGTGAAGCACGCCAGGACGCAAAAAAGAGCCGACAACTCGCCGACGATGCTTTGCAAGCAACCTATGCAACAGGCGTGTTGATAACAACGCTCAAGTCTCAAACCCAGCCATTATCACCCAAGACGATAAGCCAGATCGATTCGGCACAGGCATCCCTACAGGAGACGACTGAACGAATTCGGACCCATCTCTTAGAGTAGCAGCTCACTTCTAATTTTTCTGGTTAAAATCTTAATCCGTCACCGCTCCCAAAGCCGGGAATAAATTGCGGGCATCGAGAGAGCAGCGAGATACCGGATATGAAAATGACAAATATACCCTTTAGACGGCGAGTGAATCTGTTAAACTGGCTACTGCCCACCGCCCTTATCATTCCCACACTCCTGTACGGCTTGTCATTAGCCCTTGGGCTTCAAAGCAACACGCCATTCACCAATCAAAACACCCTGGTTGTGCTCATTTATGGGTTAATGAGTCCCCTCCTGGTTTATCTTGTGCTGAGGCAAACTGGCCTCTGGTTGGATGAGGAAGAGCGCAACAGGTCGCAGGACGATACCGGAATAGAACGGATGGTGCAGATCGCGACCACCTCATCAGATGCCATCCTTACTCTCGATAATCTGGGCCACATCGATACATGGAACACTGGAGCTCAAAGGCTCTTTAGCTATGAAGCATCCATCGCCGTGGGACACGCTCTATCAGATCTTTTGGGTGGCGGTTCGGCCGCGGACCTGGAGAGCCGGTGGTTATATGACGAGGTCAGACGCACTGGTTCCGTCGGGCGCCACGAGACGACCTGATGTGGTACTGGTTTTGCGGATACACCTGGGAGGTGCATCGCATTATCGGTAACTGTAACTAGAGGTCGTAGCCAAGAACGGGCGCCAACCATCGCTCGGCCGTGGCGATGTCCATGTTCTTCCGGGCAGCATAATCCTCGACCTGGTCCCGGCAGGAACGAGAGAAGAGTAGGGGGTGAGAGGGCGAGGCGACGAGGTTATCCGGCACCAATCTGGCCAAATGCAACGCACCTGGGAGGTGCATCGCATTATCGATCTAGTCAAATGCAACGCACGACAGAGGTGCATCGCATTATCGATCCAGGAGGTGCCGGCGTCACCTGTGCCGGCGTCACAAGTGACGGTGGGTGTTTACTCTCGGAAAGCCTCTGACAGGTTAGCGGCTGTGTCCTTGTCTACCTGCAGATTCATCGTGTGGATGGGGTAGGGTGTTTGAATCCCATGGGCGTCAAAAGCTTTCTGAAGGGCGGTATTGACCCGATCATACATTTGCCGGGTATCCTCATACGACTCTATCCACCAGCGCACCCGGAAGATCATGGCCGAATCACCCATTTCGATATACAAAGAGTCTACCGGCTTGTCCGGTAATACCCCTTCGACCTGGCGCACCGTTTCCACGATGAGTTGGCGCACCTCTTCAATATCACTGCCATAACCGATACCGATGTGGGTCTGGATCCGGTAGCGTGGGTCGGGGTAGGTGTAGTTGACGACCTGATTCTTGCTGATCATAGAATTGGGCACGATGACCAAACGGTTGTCGCGGGTGCGAATACGTGTGGTTCGCAGGCCGATTTCCACCACATCGCCCCAGGTACCCTCGCCCTGGATCTCAATCCTGTCGCCGACGCGATAGGGCTGGTCGGCCAGGATGATGAAACCGGCGATGGCATCGGCCAGGGTGTCCTGAGCGGCCAGGGAGAAGGCCAGGCCGGCGATGCCAAACGCGGCCAGGAGAGCAGTGATGTTGACGCCGAAATGGGCAAATAAGATATAAACAGCAATTCCGATGATAGAGATGTTAGCGATACGCCTTAGCAGCAAAAGGATTGGATGAAGTTGTTCCTCACGCCCTTCTTTGACGGACTTCTGTCGATAATAACCATAAGCCAGGTCTATCAGGCTCCAGACAATGAGCGCGGCCAGGATGAGGCCCAGGAGAAAGTAAATATCTCCTAGAAACCTTTTCACACCAGGGCTGATGAAGTCCAACCTGATGGTCGCCAGATAAAAGGCCGGGATCACTATCAGCCACTTAAGGCGAGGGGCGATGTCTTCTTGGAGCACATCGGCGAATTCCGGGGACGTGTAACGGGTCACCCAGCGAGCGGCCCAGCCTCTGGTCAAGATAGCGCCGATTGCGTAACCGATCACGATTATTAGCAGCGAGATAGCGAGATTGATCCAGTTATCGGCCGTTAATCCCAAAAACGTGGTTCCACTAAGTCGCGTCGATTCAACGAGCTCGGTGACTTCTCGGGCGATCCAATCTGGCGTGGCTGTAGGTTGCGGCGCCCGGGTGGCTACAATTTCTTCCAACGCGGTGACCCCTGTCTGCTCATCTTCGACCGCGTTTACCGGTTCCGGTTCGGGCGTCTTTTCAGGCAGGATCAGCGTCGGCGTCGGAAGTGGTGTTTCCGTAGGCGTCGCCCCACCGCAGGCAGCAAGAAGTACTGTTAAAGCAACCACTGCCAGGAGTAAAATTAGGATCGATATTACCTTGTTCATATTGATTACCGTGTAAATGTCTTTTTGTGTCTTAGCCAAGCGACGACCAGTTGTTCACCCATTCAACAGCAGGCGGTACCCATTCGTCGAACATAACGCTCTAGCCGGCACCGTAGATGATTCATGACCTTGTAAAAGAAATGAGGCGGGACACGTAACCTTAGTTAACCGCATACCCCGCCTTCATAAATAGCCACTTATTTACTTCACTCGCTCGATTTTGGGTGGTTTCCAGCTGCCGTCGAGAATCGCTTCTTTGCCCCAATAGGCGCGGATATAGAGTGAGAAAGTCCCTGCCGGCGCCGGAATCCAGTTCGATTCCTTATCCTCGCCAGGCGACTTTGTGCTGGCATACAGAGTCAGCGAACCATCGGTATTGTATTTGAGATTCTTGTTTTTGGTGCCCAGTGAGTAACGATTAAGACTGTTGAGCTCAAAGATATGATGCTTGTTGTACGTGGTCATGGACCAGAAACCATTAACCGGCGGAAGCTGCCCCTCCGGGAAGGTAACCGCATAGAGGTTCTGGCCTTCAAGTTGAGCACCCTGAGAGTCGTTATCTGTGTAGAAGTATTGCGTCTCGGTGGGCCGGTTATCGAACATATTCGACCGAGCCGTGCTTGTGCGCATCAGATAATCAAATCCCCACTCGGCGTTGTTGGCGGAGCGATTCCAGCCATTGCCGGCGGGAATGCCATTGTGCTTCCAGAGGAAGAGTGGGTCAATCACTTCCTTCTCCGTCTCAACGGCCGCCTCGACCAGGCCCTTTTTGACTTCAGGATCTTTTTCGGCCGCCTCGAGCACCTGGAGAATGGATGCGTAAAGGGCTTCTTCACCGGGCAGCGGCGGCACTCCATCCATCACTCCTGGAAGTTGATCGAAGAATTTTTCGGGGACAATCCACTTGCTTTCTCCTTCGACCTCAGGGGCTGGATAAGATGGAAATTCGCTCCAATCCTTGATCTTTGTCGTGCCATCAAACTCCGTCAAGGGATAGGCGTCGATCTTGTTGAGTAGCAGCTGAATGTTCGCGCGATCTTCGTCGGTATCATCCATGAAAACACGCGGAACAGTCATTGCCAGCTCTGTGGAAGAGCGGATGACGGCCGTGACACCATCGGGAACCTGGCCATCCCAATTCGGACCAACAAGCAGGTAGAAGCCTGGCTCCGTTCCATAGGCTTGACCCAGCTCGCCAAACTGGTCTGTGCGGGCATCATAGAGCGGGTAGACCCAGAATCTGTCACCGAAATCAGGCACCTGCATGATAACCGGCTCATCATCGAGAGAGAAATAACCCAAACCGTAGGCTACATCCTGGTTAGGACAGGCCACAAAACTCTGATCTGGCAAAACGTAGTCGTTGAGCATGCAGAGTCGCCCTTGAGGCGCAACCGGAACCACGCCGCCTAATCGCCCGGGCGCCGGAGCCTGGGTGATCGTCGCTCGGCGATTGAAGATATTCACCAGCGGCCAGCCCCAGACATAGGCCATGCGGCCAATGGTTTTTATATATTCTTTGTGCATGATGGAGCCAGAGACTGGCTTAGTCACTTCGGCCGCAGATGTGGGGAATGTGTTTGGCTGAAACTTTTCAGCGGTCACTGTTGTCTCCTTATTCGATTGTTTTCTTCAGGACTGGCGGTCCTTCAGAGGGACGCTGTCCCGAAACCGCCAGTCCTGATCAGATATTTGAATCGCCGATCCACTTGTCACGCCAGTTCTTACTGGCGAGCCATAATTTGGCGTATCTCGGCTTCGGCATCCCTGATCAACTCACCAGAAACATCCACTGTCGCGCTATGAATCGTGCCCGTGAACTCGAACGGAGGTGCATACTCCGGTGTGACCGGTGAACCGCTATCACGGCCGCACTCCAGCGCCCCACCCGCAACGCCGAACATTAATGGCGTGGTATAGGGGAAATCGGCGTGCCCAACCAGCTTGTCATCAATGTAGAGCTGGGCGCGACCCGGTACGCCCTTGCCTGCAGGAATGTCCGGCGGGCCAGTTACCTCGAACTCAAAGCGCAGCTTGTGGCTACCGGCCGGAACTTTTTCGACCGACTCGACATGGAAATACTCACTAGCCATATAGTTATGTACGTATTGCAGCTTTCCATCTTTCACATATAGCGAATACCCGCCATCACTGCCACCATGGGAGAAGACGACGCCTTCAACACCCTCTTCTGGAATCTC
>PVMK01137333.1_pt1 | contig 15594 bp, 14 predicted proteins | sample 1853481 | NCBI WGS metagenome assembly PVMK01 (sample SAMN08533507, study PRJNA380276) | Marine sediment metagenome, whole genome shotgun sequencing project.
CAAAGAAGGTTAGAAGATAAGAAAAGCAGAAGGTAAGATAGAGATCAGAATATCGGGGGATCTTATCTTCTCACTTTCTTATCTTCTTATCTTCTATCAATCAGCTATGAGCTAAGTAGTTGAGGCAGCTGTCCCAGATCCGTAAGCACCAGGTCCGGTCTCAGGTCTACGCAGCGAGGGTCCTCCTTTCGCAAACGCAAGGATCGCTTATCACCGGCAAACAGGGCCGTTTGAAATCCGGTAATTTTTGCCGGATAGATATCGTTGAGCATGTCGTTTCCGAGGTAGAGGACGGAAGACGGCGGGATTCCTTTTTCTTTAAGTTTTTCGGCGGCCATTTTAAAGAGCATGGGAGACGGTTTGGCCACTTCGAATCGGTAGGAGTAAAACAAAAGGTCCTGATTGAAGCCCAGACCTTGCAAGTCCGAGTTTAAAAACCAGCTGAACAGAAAGGGGGTATAAAACTGGGCATTTGAAATAATGCCCATCAATATGCTTTGGTGCCGGCAGGCCGACAGCATCATGGATAGATTTGGCATGGGGCATACCGGGTTGACAATCAATTCGAATTCAACGGCAAATTGCCTGATGGTGTTATCATCATCGTTTTGCAGAACCTGCATCCATATCTGCTCGATGTTGATTTCCGGAAAATCGACCCCCTTGTTACGAAGTTTGTCATGTACGGTTTCAACGGCACCATAAAATTCATGCAATAAGGTTTGAGGCGTTTTGCGACTCGTATATTTTCTTAGCAATTGTCTAAGTTCCTGCACCTCCGGTGATTTTTGCTTTGCCAGACTGATGTCACCCGAACCGCTGATAAACAGTGTGCCGTATATGTCAAACAGTATGCATCTGATGTTTTCCCTTAGCTCACCTTGTGGAGTTAAGGATGTCGGAAGCGGTGCCAGCCGGCGAAGATATCTTCGAATAGACCTTTTTTCTATCATGCCACTATTCCATTTGTACCTAAAGTGATCGGCTCCAGGTTCAGGGTTCAAGGTTCAAAGGTTATAACATCCTGATTTCTATCACTTTATACTCAATTATTTGGATTGGTCTCTTTCATCCATTGGGCGAAACATGGAATTCGACCCGATTGACGCGTAATACTATTATTAGAGACCAAATCACAAAGATTAATTTTTTACAAACAGTTTTGATTTGTGTCTTTGTGCCTTGGTGGCCATTTTCCCGGTTTATCCGGGTTGGGATTTACTCAACGTAATCACTCCACTTTAAGAGACTGAATTCTTCCAATATAATTAAACTAAGCCGATTCCACCCCAAACTCTGGTAGGGACCTATAATTCAAAAGTAAATTGTCCGATCTGCCAGGGTAACGTGAAAAAACTGATGTCGAGCTTTTCGGTGGGGGCTTCAAACGACTTTAGCGGCGGCATTCCGGCAGCTGCAGGGCCTAAGATGTGTACCAATTGCGGCCCATCACCTGCCGCTTATAATAAAAATTAAAGATCAGCCTGTAGCTTGAGCCGCCGACTTTTTCATCTGGCGCGACTCAATTAACCTTAGTGCTTTCTGGGCTTCTACGGCTGTAGGTGATTTGCCTTTGATAAAATTCGCTATAAATTCGCTGGATTTCGCCGATCCAATTTTCCCGAGGGTAGCGAAAGCGGCCACAAGAATGGGCGTTTGATCGATTGCGGGGTTGTTCAATTTTAGCCGGGCCATTAATTTTTTGCCTGAATTATTCGATTTTTGGGCGGCTTTGAGAATAGCCCCTTCAAGTCGATCCGGAGCCGGAAAGTTTTTAACGGCCCCCAGTGTTTGGATAAGTTGAGCGATCTTACGGATGTGTACCTCTGTCTGCTGGTCATCATCCGGAGGATCGGATGTAATGGTCTGCAAAATTTGGACGATGGAGCCTTTGGATATCTGACGTAATTTGCCAAACGCCAAAGCCGCACGCCACCGCAACTTATCATCTGAATGGGTCAAAGCCTGTATGATAAATGGTTCCAGATCCGGTGCATTGAAACTCATTAAAGTATGCAATAATTCTTCCTTCACACGCGGGTCGGTATGGCTGATAAACTTTTTGACGATGTCGATATCTGTCTTGGCTTTGCCCACCTCACGCAGAATAGCCAATGCGTTTTTAACCTCTCCAGCTTCCAGGTCCTTATTTCTGAGTACTTTCAGACTCCAGTGCCGGGCGACTTCTCCCATGCTCACAACGGTCTCCATCGCATCCGTCCGAACATCTGAATTCTCACTTTTAGTAAGAATCTGGTTTAAAATTTCCACCCCCTTGCTACCTAATCTGCGCACTATCTGGTCAATCTTCAAACGTGAGGTTGTCGATTCGGTTAAATAGGCAGTGGATAGCATGTCGGAAGCATCTTTGAATATGAAATAGAAGGGATTTGATGGAAGATTATTTTTGGGTGAATACAAATCGGTTTCGTTTTTCACCTTATTTACCGCCAAAGTAAGCTTGAATCCAAAATCCCAGTCCTTGTCTTCAACTATAATCGATATCACCCGGCGGAAGCATTTAAGCATGACGGCAGCATCAACGGGGTTTAGCCGTTTGAACACCCAGCCGATGTATACACTGGTGCGAGACTGCATATCGCGCACCATTTTCATGGTATTAACCAGGTATTGCACATCCGGCGGAAGTTCTTTGAATGCCAGCACCTGGGTATGATGCAATTCCTCAAGAAATCTTTGTACGCCTTTAATTTTCAACTGTATCATCTTGCGAGACAGGGATTTGATAATGCGTTTGACCCCTTCATGCCGCCGCTGAAGAGCCCCTGAAGGCTCTTTGGACTTTAACTCGGTAAGGCCCTTGAGATCCTCGAAGACGTGCACTGCCGTGGGCAGCAATAAATGCAGCGGGATTCCGTCGAGGATGATTTCTTCGATGTCCTCGGCCTCGATATTGTCGACGTATTCAGCAATAATGTAACAATTTACCAGAAGTTCTTTTAGATATTCACCATATTTCAAAGGCCGGATGATGTCATGGATGATTTTAACCTTTAGCTTGAGAATGTCATCGTCCGATTTTTCTTTGAACATGGGCATTATCTTCAGGTCTTTTGTCAGGCGCTGAATGGCCATCTCGACCCGCCAGGGCAGGTTTTTCTCCAGAACGATGATATCGTCCATGAATACGGTAGAGATTTCCTTAATACCATTTCTTGCCAGTGCTCTGGTAAGCAGTTCTCCCATTTTATTATTATCGCCGCGATCGGCTTTGGGATCACTCATAATATCGATATAGCATTCGAAATGGGCCGCAGTAATTTGCTTCTTTATGGCAAAACTGATCAACCCCTTACGGTTGAAGACCTCCGTCAGCTTGGGAACAAACAGCTCCGCCATGCCGGCTCCAACCAAGGTACGCACGCTAACCGGCTCATCCAAAATACCCGTAATCAAAATGTCTTTCTTTTTAGGGGTCTCCAGATTGGTAATCGATATTTCCGGGGAGTTGCCCAGGCTTTTTAAAAAATTGGAATAAAGACCTTGTTTGGCTTCCTGGGACCCCGGATGTTCCGGAGAATAGTAACCGGAGCGCAGCATGGCCCTGGTAAGATCCATGATGAAATCTGCGGCCGGTTTTACCCTAGTTCGCTCCTCCGGGGTCAGATTCTTTTTATCCTGTGTCGGCGGTGCTTCGATCTCCAGCGGTGTATCATCTTCAAGGACCGCCTCTTCCTGAGCAATTGCTTCACGCAGCCATTCAAAACTTAAAGCGGAACTTTCTTTGCCGGAGGTGTCGCTGGAGTCGGAGGCGCCCTCTTTCGGCGATGCTTCGGTTACACTTTTTGCGGTCGGGGCACCGGTGGTGGCTTCACCTTTGGTTGATTTAGCAGGCTCTTCCGGAGTCTCATCAATGTCCTCTCCAATGATACTGTCAGCATCGTTAATCGTTTCGCAAAGCGCCAGGAGAAACTGGTATTTTTCATCTACCAGCAGCTTTTGGTCCAATTTTTTAAAAAACGCCTCCATATCTTCCTGGAATTGGACCAGCATACCCGGAAATTTTTCTAACTCTTCCGCGGTTTTTCGATCACGGACCTTCAAAACAATTCCGTTTAGTTGAAATGCATAGTCAATCCTGGGTACGGAGATATTGACAGTCAATTGGGTTTTTGGCGCAAAAGGATCCTCAGTCACCAGAAAAAGCTTACCATCTTTTAGTTGAAGGTAATCCTGAAAAAATTTTTCAGCTGAGCGATAATTGATATCGAATGGTTTCATGGTCTTTTTAATCAACTGATCTTATAAAAGATATTATCTGTACAGGGGTGCTGATATTTCCCTTAATAAATGTTTTATTTTTCAATTTTTCCGATCAATTATTATTATCGGTAATTGTCGGCGAAACTTAATAAATGCTTTTCGTAAAAGGCACTCAGGACCTGGGATCTTGTCAGATAAGTCGTAAATTTGATGACGTTATCAAAAGAAGCATCGGCACTTTCAAGAATGTAGCCAAGGTTTTTAAATACCGGGTCCATTTGAGCATTAAAATCACCGGAGCCGACGAGCTGATTATTCTCATCAATCGCCACCTGACCGGCAATAAACAATAATATACCCTAACCCTTTCGCCTTATACCATACACCTTCGACCATCCACCCTTTCCGTATTACCCTGCGCCGTGAGCCTTGAGCCTTTTACCTTTATCCTTTCACCCTATACCTTTTCCGGTTTATCCGGGTCAGGAGTGATTCTTTACTCAACGTAGTCGCTCCATTTTAAAAGGCTGAATTCTGCCAGGTTTAAAAAAGCTGCAGCCAGGGCATTTTTATCGATTCGTTGTTTGATCTTGGTCTTGCTCACCAGGTCATAGACTTCACGCAATTTTTGTCCGTACTGTTTTTGATTGTAGTTTCGTTCCACAGCATCCCGGTTGTCCCGGATTAGCCTGTTTCGGTCGGATACTTCGCCGGGATTTGCCAGAAAGGGATTTAACCGCACCAACATTTGAGCAAACTTTTCGTCCGTAACCAGCTTTGAAATAACCCGCTTTTGCGATCCCTCATCCAGCAGTCCAAAATCGATGACGCCGTCTTGGGTGTTGGCGTCAAATGCGTTTCGAATGAAAACATGGTCCCGGGGGAAGTTAAGCCGTTCACAAGCCTTCAGCACGCAATGGGTCCAGTTTTGACGGTACTGACGAAGATCAATCCAATCTACCGGAACAGACAATTTATCGTACAGGTGCTGGAGTTGAATACCCTTAGATTCGAAATCTTTACAGACACCCGGCAGCTTGCGGCCCCAAAGTAACTTTCCAAAAAGCCAGGGCTCAAGAAAAGAAAAACCAAAGCCTTCCGTGATACTCGTTGTAATCAGAGAATCAGCTGACATGACATTGGTTTCAAAATCATTTTTTAAGCCCCTGTCAAACGCCACCGGCAAATTATGATCCCTTACGAAGGTCTTCCAGGAATTGTAACTTCGGATGTCGGCTGCGCTGTTGGGCGGCAGGGTGATGGCCAGGCATTCGCCATGATTAAAAAAAAGCGACCATAAGATGGCTTCGCCGATATTCTTGCGCCGTATGGCCCTTACGGGATACAACGCCATGGGTTTTTTGGGGAAGGGCTGCGGTGTCCGATTGTAATGATTGACGGCATTCGCAAGCAGATGCAGTCCATCGGCCTTTAGACCGGCGTTGAGCAGCAGTTCATAATCCCGCCTGTTAATGACGCCGTAATGGCAATCGGCCGGATAGTCTTCAGCAAAATAAGCATGGGGACGCCCATCTTCCGCAAAATCATGGATTTGCAGCAGCAGGTTGACGTCTCTTTTCTGTAAGGCCTTTAATATTTTAATAAAGTGTCTGTTTTTTGCCAGGGTAGGGTTGTGAACATGAAGCACGTCACAGGAATCCTCAAATGTTCGCTCGATGGCCTTGAGAATCGTCTGAGCCACGTCATCCGGATCAAATTCATGCCGGTATTCACTGCTGTAGCCAAGCTCCGGAATATGGACGATCCGGGCTGCAAAAGGCGTTTCCGGGGGAAACCCGGTAAGGACGAGGGTCTCCCATTGGGGTGAGACGGCATCCAGTTGCTGTTTCAAAACCGTGGTGACCCCGCCGATTTTTAAATGATAGTGGATAAAGGCAATTTTCATCAACTCGGATATATCATCTTTTGGGAGAAGAAGCCATAATTTGGCACAAATGTAGGCGGATCATTTGTTTGGAATTTTGAATTTGGTTCATTGGGATTTGTTTGAAATTTGGTTTTTGGTGCTTGGAATTTTCATGATTTTCATTAAGCACCTAACTTTCTTAAATTTAATGAATTACCTAAGGGGGGTAACCTACTTCAAGTTTTGATATACTAGGGGGTGGGCTGGTCTTTAGTTAACTTTTTGCCGTTTGATTTCCGGGGTTTTCGTTCAAAAAACTGCAACTTCGTTGAACCGATATCAATGATGTCGAGATCGTTTAGGATCGTTGCCTGGGTAACCCTCTTATCGTTGACTTTGGGCTTGGCCAGGCCACTGACATAGCTCAGGTAGAAGCCCTCCGGTCTATGGCTGATGGTGGCTGATGTTCGCCCCACCATGAAACCCTTGACGATAATATCCGAATCGCGATGTTTTCCAATTTTGGTAATCGTCTTCCTGAGTTTGATATTACCGTTGCCTCCGTTTAGAAAAGCCAGAATGCCAATGGTATCTTTTCTTTTCTGGCTTTTGAGAGGCTCTTCAACCTTGGGTTTGCTTTTATTCACCATGGATCGATACTGGCTGGTATCCATGACCATGGTCTTTTCAATTTCATTGGATGTGTCCTCGGGCACCTCTTCATCCTCGGAATAACAGAAGAGGAGGGAATGCTTGCCGATGCTTATAATGTCCCCCTGTTTCAGCCAATGTGAGCTAACCTGCTGCTCATTAACAAATGACCCGTTTTTGCTCTGAAGGTCAGTCAACACAAACCCGTCACCCGCCGAGTCTATCTTGGCATGACGTTTGGATACCGCCAGGTTGTCGATGATGACGTCATTTTTTTTTCCCCGGCCGATCGTCAGGGAAATACCCCTTTGGAGGGGCAAAGTCACCCAGTGTTTTATCTTTAAAATTTAATTTTAACGTCGGCATAAAAACCTTTCAGAATTCCTATATTAGGGTGATACTCTCAGCTATATCTTCGTTTTATTAAAAAGTCTGAAAAATATTCTTTTGCCCAGCGCTAAAAAGCGCTCGAGTTTCAGGGGTATGTTTTTGACCGTTTTGACCTTCAGCACGATCGCGGTGATATTATCATCGCCGCCGCGATCATTGGCCAGGTCCACAAGCCTCCGGCAGGCCGCATCCGATCCATTGCCGTTGACCAGCGTCAGGATTTCTTCCGGGCGATGCCTTGTCGCTCAGACCATCGGAGCTAATTACCAGGGTATCATTTTTAAAACATTGGATTTCAAAAATATCTGCTTGTACGCTCTCATCTGTACCCATGGCGCGGGTCAACACGTGCCTGAATTCTATTCCCAGTCGGTCGGCGTTTTCCGGATTAAGGGCTGCCTGTTCGGCGATCACGGTATGGGGCACCGACAACAGCTTGACTTGGCCGTCACGAATGAGATAAATCGGGCTGTCACCAACATTGGCCGCAATGAGCGTACCATCGGTAAAATAGACGGCGGAAACTGTAGAGCCCATCCCCCGATAGGAGCTGTTGTCACGGGCGGCCTCATGGACGGCTTTATTTGACAAATGGATCCCGGTAAGAAGACGATTGGCTTCTTTAGAGAGGGTTTCATCGCAATAAATGGGATTTTCGTTGTCAGCATTTTCTTGGCAGCTTTTGATGTAGTCTCCGATGGTTTCGACCACCAGTCTGCTCGCGACCTCACCGGCCAGATGGCCTCCCATTCCGTCAGCGACCACATAAAATCCCAGGGAATCTTCCAGAAACAGGGCATCTTCATTTCCCTGTCCGCTTTTTACCCCTGTCAGTAATGCCAGCTGATTCAATTACGATCATTTTGGTTTATAAGCTTGAAATTCAGACTATTGGTTAATATGTTTAAAGATCCTCGGCCGGGTGGATTGAAAAGACCGTTGTTATGCGCCGATTTCATTATCTTATTATAATTATTGGTATTCGTCAAGAAATCAGTATTTTACAAATTATTTCTTTGGAAGCAGACGATATGAAAATGTCATATGAAGCGTCAGCGGACTCATCTTCTTATATCGTCCATTTGGAGAAAAACATAAATATTTTTAATTATTAAAACTCGTTCCAAGTTGAGGAGAGAAAATGCCGAGTATCGGATTACTTAAAAACACGATCCAAAATTACGCCTGGGGCTCGACTACCGCCATACCGGAACTTCTGGGGGAGAAGAATTTGTCCCATGAACCGATGGCCGAGATTTGGATGGGGCGTCCATCCCAAAGCCCCATCACTGGTAGATTTTGAGGGGCATTGGATACCATTGACTGAATTAATCGCAAAAAATCCTAAAGACATTTTGGGAAAAAGCGTCGCCCGAAAATTTGATAACCGGTTGCCGTACTTGTTTAAAGTGCTGGCGGCGGCCAAACCTCTTTCCATTCAGGCGCATCCCAGCCTCAAGCTGGCCAAAAAGGGATTTGAAAATGAAAATAACCAGGGGATTCCACTAAATGCCGCCAATCGGAATTATAAAGACGATAATCATAAACCGGAGTGTATTTGTGCGCTAACTACTTTCTGGGCTTTGTACGGTTTTAGAAATATCGCCGATATTCTCTCCTTGATGGGTAAAATCTGCCCTGTCGGGTTGAGCGATGAACTGGGTCAGTTACAAAAACAAACTGATTCCGAAGGATTGAAGCAATTTTTTACGCTTTTGATGTCCATGGACGACGGACATAAAAAGCGGGTAATTGATGAGGCCATGCAAAATGCCAAGCACCAATCAGACGAGGATCCTGCATTTCATTGGGTGACCCGGCTGTCCGTCGAATATGTGTTTGACATCGGAATTCTTTCACCGCTTTTTTTAAATCTCATCCAGTTAAAACCAGGGCAGGCCCTGTTTCTGCCGGCAGGGGAACTTCATGCCTATTTGGAAGGCGTTGGCATAGAATTGATGGCCAATTCCGATAATGTTTTGCGAGGAGGACTCACGCCTAAACACGTCGATGTGCAAGCGCTGTTGGAGGTGCTTAATTTTAAGCCCCGCCTATCGACATTCTGGAAGAGAAGAAGAAAGATAAAACCGAACGGGTGTATGCCAGTTATGCCGAAGAATTTGTTCTATCTGCTATTTCAATATCTAATGGGGAATTATATCGAAATTCAAATTTAAAGAGTGTGGAATTACTGCTGTGTACCGAAGGTGCTGCCCGTATTGAGGATAGCAGTAATAAGAAAACCACCATCATCAAAAAAGGGGATTCCGTCGTCATCCCCGCTGGGGTTAAAGCTTATACCATAGAAGGTGACGCGTTCTTTTACAAAGCGGCAGTCCCGGTTTAAGTAAACCCCAATATTGCATAAACAACATGGCAAAGATTTGCATCATTTTCTTAGTATTTTGATCCGGAATGCCGTAATCGTTATTGACAACTTTTGTCAAATCAGCCAAATATACTCACGAACAGAAGTTAATTTGATTTCAGTACTTATAATCTCTTGACAAAACTGAAAGTTTTAATTAGCGTGGCGCCGTTAACGTGAATTATCAAAATTGAATCCCCTTTTGACGCACAGGAGCAACTGATCAATGACACTGACAAAAGCAAATATTGTTGATGCCATTCACAATGAACTTGGATTTCCTAAAAATCGATCCGCCGAACTGGTAGAAATCCTGTTAGAGGAGATTAAAAGCACTTTGGAAAAGGGCGAGGATGTATTAATTAGCGGATTCGGTAAATTTTGCGTAAAGGACAAAAAGGCGAGAAGAGGAAGAAATCCCGCCACCGGTGATGATATGATGCTGGCGCAACGTCGGGTGGTCACATTCAGATGTTCCCATTTGCTAAGGGAAAAAATTAGCACCCTGTAACAAAATTAATGAATGGTATTATTATCAGATGGCTGACCCTGACCGGCGCCATCCTTTTTACGTCCTATTTTTTTGACAGCATCCATATCAGCGGGTTTTCTTCGGCATTTCTGGCGGCCGCCATGCTTGGGGATTTTAAATGCGTTTTTCAGACCGATTGCCCTCCTGTTAACCCTTCCGATCAATATTCTATCCCTCGGTTTCTTTACTTTCGTTATTAATGCGATGATGCTTAAAATGGCATCCGGTATCATTACCGGATTCGAAGTTTATGGATTCTGGTCGGCTATATTCGGATCATTGTTTATCAGCGTTATCAGTTGGTTGCTGAACTCATTTGTCAATGACCGCGGAACCGTGACCTCTTTCAACTCGGAATACAGAGCCAGGCACTCAGGATCGCCCTGCCGAAAATGATACCATTGACCTGGAGCACAAAGGGGGACGACAAATGGGAATGACCTTCTCGAATGAATAATGAATAATGTCAAATGAATAATTGTGGATGTCGCTTCGCTCCGTCTTTTTTAGAATTGACGACATCGTCAAAAGTCCGAATTCATCATGCCGAACCTGATCCGGCATCCAGAATATATTTAAATTTTTTGATTCCAGCTACCGGATCGAGTCCGGCACAGGCCCCGCCGGAACGACACCATAATAGCGTTTCAGGCTTTATGACTAACCATCATAATTTTAAAATCGACAGAATTCCTTAATTATTCATTATTCAATATTCATTCCTTGTCGGCCACTCCTGCTTCTTCAAACGTCAGCACTTCTTTGAAAATGCTGACGGCACCTTCCATAATGCTCATGGACAGCGCCCCGCCGGTTCCTTCACCCAGTCGCATCCCGAGATCCAGGATGGGATCCAATTTTAAGTAATCCAGCATAAACCGGTGACCGGACTCCTCCGAGCAATGTCCGGCAAACAGATAGTCCGTCACAGTGGGGCACAGGCATTGGCAATCAGAGCACCGGCTGTTGAAATAAAACCGTCGATAACAACCGGACGCTGGTGATACGCACCAGCCAGCACACAACCGGCGATACCGCCGATTTCAAACCCCCCCACTTTGGCCAGCACATCCAGACCATCATCGGCGACCGGCTTGTTCACCTCAATGGCGCGTGAAACCGCGTCCCGCTTGCGCGCCAGCCCTTCATCATCCACTCCGGTACCGCGCCCCACCATTTTGTCCAGGCCGACATCGCAGATAACAGCGCCAATGGCGGCGGACGGCGTGGTATTGCCGATACCCATGTCACCGGTTCCGAGGATCTCAACACCGTTTTGATATAGTTTGGTTGCTTCCTGGAATCCAATTAATATGGATTGCTCCGCTTCCCTGAGACGACATGGCAGCGCCCTGTGTAAAATCGGCAGTGCCGGACGCAATTTTGTGTGTAACCAGATGATCGCTTCCCGGCAAATCCAGCCCGTTCAACTCGGCGATAATACCCATATCCACAACGAACACCTCGGCTGCCACAAGCCGAGAAATGGCATTGATGCCGGCACCCACCCGGCAAGAAATGTTTGAATCATGGCGCCGGTCACTTCCTGTGGATAGGCACTGACCCCCGCGTTGACAACCCCGTGATCGCCGGCCATTACCAGAACTGCCTTGCGTTTGATTGACGGCTGCAGGGTCTTTTGGATGCCGCACAGCCGTTCGGAGATCTCATGCAGCCTTCCCAGAGCCCGTGTCGGCATTACCAGCTGTGCGGTCCTTTCCCTGGCCCTTGGTTATCCACTCTGGATCAATTGGTTGAATACCCTTTATGATTTCCTCTAATTGCATCATCAAATTCCTCCTAACGTTATTCTTTTAGTTTGAAATAAATTTATAACAGATGTTCATTTTTTTCAGTAAACCTTCCACAGTCCCTCGGGCAAAAAAAATCCCCAAGCGTATAGTGCGCCTGGGGATTTGCCTTCTCCTCAAACATGAACTTCATGGCAGGTCTTCTGACTTTCGGATCAATCTAATCCCCGCGCCTTCCCAAGCCTGATGCGGCTTCGCGCATCAGGGGTTATTCGATGACAGTTAAGTGTTATTTGATCTCAAAAACTACCGTCGAACACTTAATCCCAGTGGTTTTATTTCATTATCAGATGCTGGCTTACAAATAACGAATAACCAATAACTGATAACTAAATCAGCGGGTTTCGTTCCCGATCACAGCGGTGGGTCCGTACCGGAATTGCACCGGTTTCCCTTTTAGCCCCCGGAGGGTACCATAAAGCATCACGATCAATTTCTGCAGTTCTGATAAATTATCCGCAAGGGTGTTGTCAATGTTTTTTTAATAGATCCGGAATGCATAATAACCTTGACACAATGTGCCAATTTATTTATTAGTAGGACGTTAAGGTGCATAAGCTTAATAGGGAATCCCGTGAAAATCGGGAGTGGTCCCGCCGCTGTAACCCCGGCCTTTCACTGAAAAACGTGAAGAAACCCTTTTAGCCTCGATTTGCCACTGTTTCGATTGATCGTAATGGGAAGGTTGCTAAAAGGGCGGGGAAGCCAGAAGACCTGCCTTGGCGTTTTGCTGTCTGTCTGCGGGCAACGGAAATGGGTAACAGCAATTAAAGGGTTAAGAAAACTGGGTGCAGCCCTTCAAGCATTTTTCAGCTTGAAGGGTTTTTTTATTGGTAATGATCAGAGCCAGCCTAAAAGAGCTAAAGTGCCTAAAATGCCTAAAATTGTGGTGTCGCTTCGCTCCGTCTTTTTTATAAACGACTGGTATTTTCAGCATGAAAAACCATAAATCAGTTAATGAATATAATAGCATAACTTGCTTTTTCTTTGAATTAAATCGATAGAATACCTTAATTTTAGGCACTTTAGTGCAATTTAGGCATTTTAGGCATTTCTTTGGATATAAAGATGTCGCCAAACTCTAAAAAACAACCGTCCGATTTTCAAAATCAGAATACTTATTCGACGGTCATCCATATTTTTATATTGATGATTGCTTTGGCGGCGGTCATTATTGTGTCGACGGGCATGGGTTATATAAAAATTCCCGTCGTTGCGGTTGTAAAAATTATTCTGACCCAAATTTCCGGTCAGCTGTCATTGATCGAAGGCCTGGACAACCTATTTCCGGTCGTTGTGATCGATGTGCGCTTGCCGCGTATTTTAAGCGCTGCCATTGTTGGGGGGGGGACTGGCAATATCCGGAGTGGTCTTCCAGGGGATCCTTTTAAATCCCCTGGCCGATCCCTATACGCTGGGGGTTTCGGCCGGAGCGGCCTTCGGAGCGTCCCTGGCACTGCTGTTAAATATCGGACTGCTGGGAAGTTACTCGGTGCCTTTGTTTGCGTTCGTCGGGGCCGTCGGCACCTTGCTCTTTGTCATCTATCTGTCGTCATCAAGCGGTGGGGTATCTTCCAACAATTTGATTTTATCCGGCATCATCGTCGCGGCCATACTTTCCGCCGGCATCAGTTTTTTAAAATATATAGCAGATGAACAGGTAGCCGTAATTATCTTCTGGCTCATGGGAAGTTTCGGATCCAAAACCTGGATGGATGTATCACTGACATTGTTGCTGGTCGGCATCGGCTTTAGCGTCTTCATCTTTTATGCCCGGGATCTGAATTTGATGTCCCTGGGAAATCGCACCGCTTCTTCTCTGGGAGTGGATACCAGAAGAGTCACCATTACGTTGCTGGTCACGGCCTCACTGGTAGCCGCAATTTGCGTTTCTGTTTCGGGAATCATTGGCTTCGTCGGGCTGCTGGTGCCTCACATGATGAGACTGATCACCGGCCCGGATAACCGCCGCCTGGTTCCCGCTTCGCTGCTGGCCGGAGCCATCCTGCTGCTGGTGGCCGACACCATTACCCGGGCGGTATTGCCTTCGGAAATCCCCATCGGCGTGCTCACGGCTCTAATCGGCGGACCGTTCTTTTGCTACATTTTTCGCAAACAGCAAACAGCAAGGAGGAGCGTATAGGTATTGCGGATTTGGGATTGCGGATTGTGGATTTTTAAAAGGACTTTGATCTGATTGTCATTGTACAAATCCGAAATCCGCAATCCAAAATCCGAAATCGAATCGCTCCAGTACTCCAAGGCAAATTGCAAACCGTACAAATAGGATTCTAAATAAAGTAAGTTGAGACCAGTTTTAATGCCTTTTGAATTGAATCATATCAGCTTTAAGTACGCGGATAGAAAAGTCATCGACGATGTCACTATTGCCCTGGCACCCGGTAAATTTTACGGGATTATCGGCCCCAACGGCAGCGGAAAAACGACAATACTGGATCTGCTGGCCAGGCACAGGCTGCCGGATGAAGGAGAGATTTTTTACCAGGGTAAGGCGCTTTCATCCTTTTCAAAAAAGGAGCTTTCCAGAAAAATTGCCCTGGTGCCTCAGAATTTTTATATAAATTTTCCGTTTACTGTAAAGGAGATTGTCATGATGGGGCGCTATCCGCATATTCCGAGATTCGCCGCCCCCTCATCGGATGATTTAAATATTCTGCAGAATATTATGCAGCTAACTGAAATAAATGAATTTGCTAATCGCTATATTACCGAACTAAGCGGCGGTGAAAGGCAGCGGGTGATATTTGCCCGGGCCCTGGCCCAGGATACGCCGGTGTTGATACTGGATGAAGCCACGTCCAACCTGGATATAAATTTTTCCATCAACCTTTTAAATATTGCCGCGCAAAGAGTAAAGGCAAACGAAGATACGGTGGTCGCCGTGATGCAGGATATCAATCTGGCCGCAGGGTACTGTGATTATCTCATTTTTATGTCCGACGGAAAGATTGCGGCCCACGGTGCCACCCAGACCGTGTTGAGTCCGGAAACCCTGCGGATGGTATTTAACATCGAGGCCAAGGTATACCAGGAATCATATTCCCAGTCTCTGCAGGTGGTATTCAGGAAGTAAAAAAACAAAATATGACCAACAAACAGATCAATACTTTTATCAGCTTTTCTCTGGCAGTCATACTTGCGCTGGTTTTCATCGTCGATATAAAGGCGTCCGCTGCGGGCGCTAGCCGGATTGAAGGCCCTAACATGATTGTCGATCAGGCCGGAAGAATCCTGACGATCGATAAGCCTTTTAAACGTATAATTTCCCTTTATGGCGCGCATACGGAAAACCTGTTCAACCTGGGACTGGACAATGAAATCATTGGGGTGTCACGGCACGAGAACTATCCGCCCCAAGCATTGCAAAAGTCGGTGTTCTCCTATCGTGAAGATCCTGAAAAATTTTTGGCCGTTCGCCCGGATCTTGTCATCATCCGGCCGATGATTGATCGCGGCTATCCGCAATTTGTCTCCATGCTGGAAAAAAGCGGCATCAAAATTATTTCCCTGCAACCTGGTAATATAGAGGATATGTATACTTACTGGGAAATACTGGGTATTCTCAGTGGCAAACCGCAACAGGCGTTGAGAATGGTCTCACGATTTAAAGCTGCGGTATCCGACTTCAAATCACTGACCGATGCCCAGGCCGCTAAAAAAAGGGTCTATTTTGAAGCCATCCACAACAAAATGAAAACTTTTACGCCGGATTCGATGGCGATCTTTGCCC
>PVMK01189290.1_pt1 | contig 15591 bp, 17 predicted proteins | sample 1853481 | NCBI WGS metagenome assembly PVMK01 (sample SAMN08533507, study PRJNA380276) | Marine sediment metagenome, whole genome shotgun sequencing project.
CCTTTCTAATCTCAATTTATTGTCATAAGCGCTAACGGACCAAGCTAAACGGGCTGGAGCTGGTCCTTTTCAAGTGTGTAGAAGCCTTTACGCGAACCACCCATGTATCACCCAGTCCGCTTGAGCGTTTGGTTAGCTGTCCTTTTTCAGTAATGCGTACATTGTGATTATGATGAAGACAGCTAGTGCAGGTAGAAGAACATAGTCGAGATAACCAACTGCGGCCGAAAGGCCCACGACACCAAGCAAAACAACCAAAGCTGGTGTAAAGCAGCAAAGTGCTGCTATCGCACTACCGATAATGCCAACCCGAAGGAGTTTACCTTTTTTCATACCTTTTCCTGTTGTATCGATGGGCAAGCGACGTCACCAAAGGAGCAGAAAACACAGCAATCACCGGGGTTGGGTTTTAAAATCTCTTTGCATTGTTTGCACTCATGGAAAAACTGGCAAGCATCAGTTGGCATGACGATTTTTTCGGAGAAGCCACATTTCGGACAAGTAAGCATAGATTCAGGAATTGTTTTCATTTTGGTTTAATTCCTTTTTCGCTTCGTTCACAACACGGTGAACGTCAGAAAGGCATCACCTGCCTTCTGGATGTATCGTTGGGCATTGGCAGGCTCCTTTTTGTTTTTCTGCAACGATCCTTTCGAGAATGAACGATTTGCCGTTGTTGCGAAGGACATCGTTGCGTATGTCACTTTCATTGTAATCGAAACAGTAGCAAATTTTCTTGTTCATGATGCTTCTTTCTTTGACAGCTGACGGACCGAGCTAAGCGGACTGGAGCTGGTCTTTTTCAAGTGTGTAGAAACCTTTACGCGAACCGTCGATGTATCACCCAGTCCGCTTGAGTGCATGGTTAGGCTTTAATGTAGTGTTGCTGCTGATTGGGTTATTCCGGCCAGGGCCTTTTCTACCTTCGAAAAGACATCTTCGCAACCCGTGACCTTATGCCTGTTTTTTATATAACTAGGATCGTTATATGATATCCAGACATTGGCTTTCTCATCCTCCCAGATGAGTGCTTTTTGAGGTAAGTCAATGGCAATGGTCTGCTGACATTTCATGAGCGGGCTTCCTACCTTTGGATTTCCGAAAATGATTAGTACTGTAGCTCTTAATTCAATACCAACCTTGCTTGCTCCTTCTGAATGATTCATCCGCTTAAAAATCGTCATTCCTTTTTCACTCAATATATTTTCCAACCGATCTGCAGTTTTTTGGACACTGAAAGAACTGAGGACATGAATCATACCCTCTTCAGCCATTGCCGGTGTTGCCACGGAAAAAACAAAAAGTAGAGCAAAAAATAGATTTTTCATTTTTATCTCCTTTTGCACCTAACGATTGAATTAACCGGCCGCGATTAGCGAGTGAAACGAGCTATTAGCGGTCGGGTTGAATGCTGGGTTAGGCATTCATACTCATACCTTTTCCGGGCTAGTGTCTTTGGTTTACATTGCGGGTAGTCCAAATGACACTCTTTAAATATGTGACAAGTGCGTTTGCATACAGATACCAGCATGAGCATCAGTGGAACTTCTATAAGTACGCCAACTACCGTAGCCAGTGCTGCACCGGAAGATAAGCCAAAAAGAATAACAGCAGTTGCTATGGCAACTTCAAAATGGTTGGAAGCCCCAATCATGGCGGCTGGTGCGGCGTCATGGTAGGAAAGGTTTAACCACCTTGCGAATACAAAATAGCCAATAACAAAAATAAAGACTGTTTGTATGGTAAGTGGAATGGCAATCCATAGAATAGTAAGCGGATTGTTGATTATGACTTCGCCCTTAAATGAGAAAAGCAGAACCAATGTTAAAAGTAATGCACTTATGCTGACAGGAGTAAGCCAATGTAAAAACTTGTTGTTGAACCAATCCATCCCTTTGTATTTGATGATCATCTTTCTGGATAAGTAACCTGCTATCAATGGTAATGCTACGTAAATTGAGACTGAAAGCAACATAGTTTCCCAGGGGACGGGCATAGAATTTACATTCAGCAATAAGCCTCCTAATGGACCCTAGAGAAAAAGCATTATTAGAGAATTGATTGCGACCATCACCAGGGTCAAGCCGTCGTTTCCTTTTCGAGAGATAACCCCACATCAGAACCATCGCAGTACACGGCGCAATTCCCAGTAAAATTGTACCTGCTATATAGCTCCGCCAAAGCTCTACTTCTTCACCATTTGCAAGAATTTCTGTGCCCGGCAAGAAATCTTTAAATAAATAACCTAAAAAGAAATAAGAGATTGCAAACATGGTAAATGGTTTGATGCCCCAGTTATGAATAATGTAAGAAAGACAGGTTTTGGTGTTTTGGCTGACTTTAGAACTTGGGTAAAATCAATTTTTACCATAATAGGGTACATCATGAAAAACAAGCCAACAGCGATAGGAATGGATACCTGATAAATTGAAAAATCATTTAATGTTGTGGCAACATTAGGAGCTGTTTTTCCTAAAAAAATTCCACCCGCAATGCAAAGCAGAACCCATACAGTCAAATATCGTTCAAAGATTGATAATTTTTTCTCTACCATATTAATAATATTGGATACCTTGTTGGAGTTGTTTTTGAAGGCTAACGTTTGAGCTCACAGGTTGACAGCGCGTCAGTGCTGGCAATCCTTGTGCAGTGATTTGTTATCTGCTCTTCTTGCATTTCGGGTTTGCCATGACGACCCTCTGGTAACGTGTTGAGCCATTCGATGAATTCTTCCACCAACGATTCATCTGTGATCCGCTTATGGTTTGGACCCTTTTTGATGATTCGATGAAGGTGCGATGGTATTCTAATAGCCTCCTTGCCAAAGTACCAAAAACGATTACAGATCAAAACATTTTCGCCACCAAGGTCGTGATCCATCGCATCTTGGCCGTGGTGAATATTCTGCCGTAGTTTCCAATGGCCATTAGCTTGGTAATAAATGTTGTCACCGTGTTTTCGCCACCATTGGCCGCGAGTCGATGGTTGCTTTATTTCGTAGTCGGGCATTTCCCCGTATTTTGCAAGCGAAATAACATTGTCGATCTGCGCGGCGTATACCATCTTGTCATTTCCGACCGTTGCCGCCGAACCCGTACCGACGATATAATCACCCGTATGGGCTTGACGGCGAATTCGGGGCTTGCAAGTGGCCAGCGTCAGGAAACCACCAAACGGGTTTGGCGCGAATCCGGAATCATGGGTGATGACGTACGAGAATATGTGCATGATGGTTTGAGCAGATAACATAATATTAGACGGCCTAATTGACGTAATGTTTTACGGCCACCGTGTTTAACTTCTTCAAAATACAATGCATTTTAAAAACGTCATAAAAAAATACGGCTAAGCGCTTTGGGCCTAAGAAGATTGATATGTCAGATTGTTGTACTCTGCCGGAGCCCAGTTGATAGACTGATTCATAGGCATTGCCACAGTAAAATACTAGAGGAATGACAGGCAAAAAAGCTGTTTTATCAACTACATAAATTGATTATCATAACTGGCTATGCATGACAAGCCAAAACTTTTGGATCAGGTAAGGAACGCAGTGCGGGTGCGGTATTACAGTTTCAAAACAGGAATGTATGAAATTTTATTGAGCAATAACAAAGCTACTGTTCATACATGACTTTGCCGCAGTCGCGCAGATCGTAACCGCCGAGGCCTTCAACTGTATGGCGGAATTTGTCATTTCCCCTGATTATTTGCAGCAGGGCAATCACCCTGGGTTCGTCAAGATATGCCTTTGGCAGGATCAGGTCGTAGCGTTCTTTGGTAACAGGAACAAAATCAAGCGACAGCGCCTGGGCCGCTGCTCTGATTGCCATCCCGGTATCAACAAGTCCACTTGCAACAGCAGAAGCAATATTCATATGGGTGTATTCTTCCCGGTCATAGCCTTGAACTGATTCAGGACTGATTTGTAATTTTTTCAGCTGCAGGTCGGTCAGGATTCGTGTTCCCGCCCCGCGCTGACGATTAATAAAGGTAATATCGTTTCTGGCTAAATCAGAAATACCGCAAATGTTTTTTGGATTTCCCTTTGGCACCAGGAGCCCCTGTTCACGATAGACCAGGTTGACCAGTTGCAGCGGAATATCAGCCAGGTATTTCTTAATAAAAGGGACATTGTACTCCCCGGTTTCATCATCCAGTAAATGGGTGCCGGCAACATGGGCGTCTCCCCGTTTAATTGCCATAATTCCCCCCAAGCTGCCGACATGGGCAGAAGAGAGAAAGGTGGGAGGTTTGGCGGTGTGAAAAATATTAGCCAGAACATCCAGTATATTGTCATGACTGCCGATAAAGACCAGGGTATTCAAAATATCCTCAGGTTTCCGGAGCAACTCGACTTCAACCTGTTCTCCTGCCCCAATCCCCTCACTGCCCGCAGGAACAGTCAATATTCCATCGGCACGCACCAGACTCATCACCGCGCCGGCGCCACGGCTGATCGGGGTAACCATTTGTTTGTCGCCAACCATGCCGATCTTGACCCGGACAAATTCTTCAACTCCTGGTTTGGATGATATCGGCCTGGACAAAACGGCTGTAGCTTTAGGCTGTACAGGAGGTTCCAACCCTTGCAGGGCATAGATTAAATCTCTTACAAAAAGCCGCATGGTTAAAACTGCAGAAACCGGATAACCGGGCAGACCGATCACGGGTTTACCGTTAACAATGGCAAGAATAACAGGCTTGCCAGGTTTAATATTAATGCCATGGACAATAACCTTACCCAAATCGCTTAAAACATTAACAGTAAAGTCCTTTGTGCCGACTGAAGCACCTGCAATGGTAATCACCAGGTCATGTTGTTCAACGGCCGAAGCAATAGTTTCTTTCAAGACAGCCGGATCATCAATGACGATTTCACTACGCTTGGCATCAGCTCCCCATTCCTCGATATAGCCGGCCAGTATCCGGCTGTTGAACTCAATGATATTGCCCGGTTTAACCGGCTGCTCCGGCTGAACAAGCTCACTGCCTGTGGGGATAACAATGACATCAGGTTTTTTGCGGACCTTGACTTTTGTGACGTTGGCAGCCAGCATGGCGCCCTGGTCAATTGGCCTGATGCGATGGCCTTCCGGGATGATAAGTTCTGTCACAACAATATCTTCACCAATTGTACGTACATGCTGCCAGGGAGTCACTGCTTTGATTATTTCCGCTGCACCATTATCGTGCATATGCACGTCTTCAATCATGATAACGGCATCGCATGTCCCGGGGATCGCATTACCTGTATTTACAGGTGTAAATTGGTCAGTCCGCAACAATACAGGTGAGGTTTCACTGGCTCCAGTGGTATCCTTAAATTGCACAGCAATGCCATCCATGGCAGAAGCGTTATAAAATGGGGATGAACGTTTTGCAAAAACCGCTTCGGCGGCCACTCTGCCAAGACTGTTATCCACAGAAATTTCAGTGTCAAGCCCGTCAAAAACTCCGTGAGCGTCAAGAGCCTTCTGCCATTTTATCAGGGCCTCTTCAAGAGACATATTGCCTACATAGATGTCGCGTTTTGTTAACGTCATTGTTTTTTTGATAATTGATTAATTGGTAGGTTGAATAATTAAACCATCACAAATTTTATGTTTTTAAAAGGTGACCATTTTTAAAATTCGGTTCAGTCATACAGATATACTTTAACCATTTCGCCAGACTCAATTCCCTGGGAACTTTCTTCAATACGAAAAAAACCATCGGCAGCTACCAGTGTTGACAATGCCCCGGACTTACCAAGAACCGGATGTGCTTCGTATTCGCCGGAATCTTTTCTGGTAAGCGATACACGAATAAAGTCGGTGCGTCCTCCGGCTGAGTTCATATTTCTTTTGCAAATTGCCTGCACCGTTCTGGATCGGGGCAAGTCAGAAAATACCCTGCCGGAAAAACTATCAATTACCTGTCGGACAAAGAGGTCAAAAGCAACCGCTGCAGACACAGGATGTCCCGGCAGGCCAAACAAAGCTTTATTTTCTGAAAAAGCTATAATCACCGGTTTCCCCGGCTTAATTGCAACACCATGGATAAGCAGGTCAGCAAGTTTACAGACAACCGATTCACCCAGGTCCCGACTGCCGACAGAACTGCTGCCGGAGAATATGACAATATCGTTTTCCTCCAGTGCTTTCCGGGTTACGTCCAGAAATAATTCCTCGTCATCCTTAACCACCCCGTAAAACGTTGGGATGGCCCCCTGTTTCCGGGCGAGCGCCGCAAGGTTAACACTGTTCATGTCCCGAACCTTGCCTGGCGGCGGGGTCTGATCAAAAGGCACAATCTCATCACCTGTTGAAAAAATACCAACAAGGACCAACGGCTGCACACCAAGAGTGGTAATTCCCAACCCGGCCAGCAAGCCTATATCCTGGGGGCGCAAACAGTGGCCGCTTTTAAGAAGTGTTTCTCCTTTTTTTACATCATCACCCCGGCCAATTATATTCTCACCAAGTGCAACCGGTTTTACTATCTCTATCATTTCAGTGCCGGTTTGCACGGTGTGTTCAAGCATAACAACTGCATCGGTATCAGGCGGGAGCAATCCGCCGGTGGCAATTTTAAAACAACATTCAATTGCCGGTCCGTTCTCAGGAAACTCACCCATTTTCACTTCACCGGAAACATTCAGGTAGGCAGGCATCCCTTCGGTGGCGCCAAAGGTCTCACCTGCCTTTACTGCATAGCCGTCCATAACGGAACGGGGGTAGGGTGGGATATCTTCTTTAGAACAGATGTCCTGACCAAGTATTCTTCCCAGGCACTGCTCCAATGAAACATCTTCAATGGCTCTTTTACTGCACAGAGCAAGACGTTCTTCAAGCAGTTTCCGGGCATCGTCCAGTGGTACAATGCCGGAACGGCCAAGCATATCTTTTACTGAATTTTCGGTATTATTAGTCATCATTAATCTGAAAATTTAATATGTCGCAGGTGGGTATTAAGAGGCATTAATTATCAACCAGCCAATATCGCTTTTTAGCGATAGGCGTAAAAGCAAACTCTACTCTGAATGTGCCTTCTTATGTCTGTCACCGGCCTGTTTGATCCCCAGGGTATAACGGTGTGGGCCGGGGGTCCCATGTGGGACAAAGGCGACCTTGTCTCCGGGCATAATCCGGTGATCCAGGCTGTAGATGGTATTATTGCAGAAAACAGCTTCGATTTTATCAATTGGAAGTTCCAGCTCCTGGGCGATTGCCAGTGCTAATTTACCCTCTGCAGGAAGTTGCAGCTCAAAAGACGAAGGTAATCCCTGTCTTCTTCTGAAAGTATAGAGAAATCCTAACATGCGGATATTAATTGTCATTTTCTAATTTTGTATAGGTAGAAATCTTTAATAACAGATTTAAGTTACACCTGATTGATTACGGATTACCATCCGGGAAAAACACTTCCGTGAATTCCATATGATAGAGATCCATAGCCAGATACCTTCTGGGCAGCAAAGGTTCCGCTCCCAGCAGAATCCTGACAATCTCAGCAACTTCAAGGCTGGCAATGACTGCCGGTGTGAATGACGGGTTTCCCAATTTTCTTTCCACCCCATGTCCTGTTTTTTTCCCGGCGTACAGGTGCTGTAGTATGTTTTCTCCCGGGTATTGGACTGCCACGTGGCCGGACCAGCCGGCAATTGCACCGTGAACCAAGGGGACATTCTGATCATTGCAGGCTTCAGCCAGCTCCAAACGGACGGGAATGGAGTCCAGGGCATCTGCCGCAACAGTTACACCCTGTCAGTATTTCTGCGCTGTTGTTTTGACCAAACGCGGCATCAAAGGGACGGAGCCTGACTGCAGGGTTGATTGCGGCCACCCGCTGCACAGCCGCATCTACCTTTTTTCTGCCAAGCAGCTCCCTGGGTGCAGAGAAGCTGCCTGTTCATGTTATGCTCTTCAAACACATCCGGGTCAACAACAGTGATTCTCCCAACCCCAAGGCGGGCCAGCTCCTCAATGATGTATCCCCCCATCCGCCGCAACCGAAAACAGCAACTTCACTCCGCAGGAGTGAAAGCTGCTGCTGTATTGAAAGCATGGCGCGGTTTCGCTGATAGCGGGCTGGCAGGAGATCATGCCCAAGGGCGATCTCTTCCACCTCGGCAATGTGCAGGGAGAATCGTTGGCCGGCTTCCTGCTGGACAGAAAACGGCAAGAGGTCACCATCTGCATTCTTTTGAAGAAAAGCGATAGTTTCCTTCACTTTAATCATCCTCCTCCGACAAGGGGAAAAAGAGAAAGATTGTCGCCCTCGACAAGTGATTGGTCAAGATTGCTGTGACGACCATTGATCAGGATAACTCCCACTTCCTCCTCCGCAATGGCAAGTTCAGTGACAATAGCCCCCACAGTTGTGCCGGGGGCTATTGTCTGAACTTCTTTAATGAAACGGTCATTACGGAAGTGAGCAAAGAGCTTGATTGTTACTTTCATATATTAACCCGTTATGGCATCAACCCCCATTCGGGGACTCTGTTCAATCCCCCCTCGAAGTCTAAAGTTTACACCCTGTTTTTAAGGGTGCTTACCTGAGGGGTATAATTACCTTACAGATTCTTTTCTAAAAAACGAGAAAACAATCTGTAATGTACTAACCCCCATTCGGGGACTCTGTTCAGTACCCTCTTGAAGGGTATAAATGTCTTCACGAAATTATTTTCTTATAAAAAACAATAAGAAAATAATTTCTAAGACACTAAAAATTCCAGAAGGCGTCGATCTCTTCACCGGTGAAGTCCCAAACTACATTGTGAGGAGGAAGTGGTTCTTCAGCCATGAATTCAGGCAGCCGGTCATCCTTGTTGGTAAAGCCGGCAGCCAGGTTGAAGGCGCGTTCGGTTTTAAGGATGCTTAGACCCAGTGCGCCTATGTCATCTCCGGTAAGGCTGAGGTTGAAGCGGGCATTGAGCATATCGACAATCGCTCCAAAACACTCCGGGATATCAAGGACCGGAAAGGCGACAAAAAGACATAGTCCGGCGCTGTCAATCGCTGCTGTGGCAGCCTGCAGGTTCCTGGACAATTCCACCTGGCCCTCTTTTTTCAGCGGATCAATACTGCCACCGACATTCATGATATTGGTGGCAGTGGCATAACCTGCCGTGTGATCGGCGCCCATGGGGCTTGTCGCGTATGTTATGCCAATTCCTTTAACCGCCCGGGGATCATAGGCCGGCATGCCCTGATTTTTAACTACCGGTACTCTGGTGAGGCCATAAGCCTTGCCTACGGCAGCCGCACCGCTTCCCAGCAACCGTCCCAGCGGGGTCCCTTTAGCAATATCTTCTTTGAGAATTTTCAGGATACCGGGCCCGTCGCCCCATGGCAGAAGTCCTCCCTCCATGGCTACAGCTACGGCAACCGGGAATTCGATGGAATCGATCCCGATGTCATCCATCAGTACGTCCGCTTCGGCGATCTGATCGAGGTTGTCAACGGCGCAGTCAGCTCCCATAGCCCAGATGGTCTCATATTCAAAACCTGAGGTCATGTATTTTTTATTTTTATCATGATAATGTTGGGAGCATTGGATAACACAGCCTTTGTGACAGGCGTGACTCGTTTTGCCCCCCCCGCTCTTCAATCACGTCGAACATGTGCTCGCCGGAAATCTTCTCTGCCCCTTCAAACTGGCCGGTGCTGAAATTTTCTGGTGGGCAGTCCACCGGCTTCGTTCATAATGTTCAACACGACAGCTGTTCCGTATGTTTTCAGTCCCTGGCCGCTGACCGGATGCTCAATAAGTCCCTTGGCGAATACTTGGGCTGCCGCCTTGAAGGCTTCCGGATCATGAATTTCAACTGTTGAAGATTCGGATACTTCAATGGCAATGCATTTTACATTTTTTGATCCCATGACCGCGCCCAGTCCTCCACGACCGGCGCTGCGGATATGACCTTCAGGATCCTTGACCGAAATATTGGCAGATGCCATCTTCATCTCTCCAGCAGGTCCTATGCTGATAACTGCTGTTTTTTCTCCCTGCTTTGCAAGGATAGCGTTTATTGTGTCAAAATTTCCCTTTTCCTTTCAATTCAGGAACTTCAGATATTTCAACCCCATCTTTTTTCACATTGATACAGTAGAGAACATCTTTTTCAGGCTTTCCTTCAACAATAAGGGCCTTGATGCCCAGGCGGGCAAAAAACTGGGCCGCGGTTCCGCCGGCATTACTCTCCTTGATTCCACCGGTCAGGGGACTTTTGGCGCCGACGCATAACCTGCCGGAGTTGGCGGCAACGGTGCCGGCCAACAGGCCCGGAGCAAACACAATTTTATTATGTTTGCCCAATGGGTGGCAGGTGGGCACCACTTCTTCAGCAACAATAGTTGAAGTCAGTCCACGTCCTCCATGTCCTGCCCAGGCCTCAGGGATATCTTCAATTGTACTGCTGAGATTACTCATGTTTACACGATAAATTTTGTCTGCCATTTTCTTTTCTCCTCTTTTTTTGGTTACAATGGAAAAGTTATATAAAAAATCGGTTCCTGAAGAACAGATTGTTGTTCGATGAGGCACAGCAAAAAAAACGATGCTGAGATTTTCCAATGAAACAAGTTTTAGTAGCTAGTGAATTTTGCATTTAATGTCCAGTATTATATGTGTTTTGGGTCATCAATTGAGACACTGCTTTCTCAAGTCCATCCAGAGATAATTCAAACATTGGGAAAATCTGTTTTATCCTGGTAATTGTAGGGGTGTAATTCCACCTGTTTTTAGAGATCGGATTCAGCCAGACGCAATGTCGAAATGTTTTTGCAATGAATTTTAACCGTTCGATACTCGGCTCACCGCTTCGATCAGTAATATGAATGGAACCATCCCGGGTAACCAGCTCATATGGAGCCATGCTGGCATCACCAACAATAATAAAGCGTGTTTCCGGGTCAAGCCTGGCAAAGTCATCGATTAACAGTGGCTTTTTACTCCTGGCCGGGTCTTCCCATAAGGTGTTATAAATAGTGTTATGAAAAAAACATGTTTTAATATCATCAAATTGTGCCCTGGCATAATTGAAAAGGGTCTGGACAATCCCGACATAAGAATCCATTGACCAGCCGCCATTATCAATGGCGAGAATTATTTTAAGGCGGTTGCGTAAACCCTGTTTGAAAACCAGTTGGATATCTCCACAGTTTTTTACGGTTTGGTATATTGTTTCATCAATACTCAGCTGATCTTTTCCCCCGGCAGGGACCAGGTTTTTAAGTCTTTTTAAAGCTTCACCTATTGAGGCCTGGGTTAAGGGGCCGTGGCCTGAGTAATCCTTATATCTTCTTTGGCCGGCAACCTTTATTGCAGACCTTAACCTTGGCTCTCCAGCCACCCGCATCCCGCTGGGATGATAACCATTTGAACCTACGGGAGAAGTCCCGCCTGTACCTATCCATTTACTGCCGCCATGATGCTCACCCTCCTGGTCTTTAAGGCGCTCTTTAAAATACTCAAGAAGCTCCTCCTGGGTTAATTTTGCCAGGTCAGTCTCTGACTCACCTAACATTCCGGCAGTTTCTTTTGGAGATTTCAGCCATTGATTCAGCATTTGCCATGCCAGTTCATCAAGGATGAGCCCTTCATCATCAGGCAGGGCGGTTCCGTTAAAACAATGGGAGAAGACCTGGTCATACAGGTCAAAATAACGTTCATTTTTAATCAAAATTGAGCGTGCTGTTATGTAAAAATCGGACATGTTCTCAACAATCCCGCAGTTTAATGCCTTCTGCAAGGTCAGAAATGAATTCAGACTTAGCGGGACGCCGGCTTCTCTTAATGTAAAAAAGAAATTTATAAACATAAATTACGCTGTGTTTTGATTATGCACACTGTCGGCTTTGGTATAATCAAGAGTTTTCTTGAACAAAACACCCAAAAATGGCACCTCGTCCTTGATGAGTCCGCTTGACTTAAAATCAGGATCCGCCTTAAGGGCACGCACCCAGTTAATTAATTCCCTGGTAGCAGGCCTCTTTTCAACTCCGTCAATTTCCCGCAGTTTATAGAATGTTGAAATCGCGTATTTTGCGAGGGTTTCATCAAGTTCCGGGAAATGAACATTGATGATTTTACGCATCATTTTAGGATCTGGAAATGCTATGTGGTGAAAATTGCATCTGCCCAAAAACGGGTCGGAAAGATTTTTTTTGGAGTTTGAGGTGATAATGATCACCGGACGTTTCCGGGCCCGAATTGTTTCATCGGTTTCAATAATATCAAATTGCATCAGGTCCAGGATATCAAGCAGGTCATCCTGAAAATCGGTATCTGCCTTATCAATTTCATCAATCAAAAGGACAACTTTTTTGAGAGATGTGAAGGCCATACCTATTTTTCCCATTCTTATGTATTCATTAATTTCACTAACATCCCTGTCTGAATCACCAAACCGACTGTCATTAAGTCTGGTCAGGGTGTCATACTGATACAGTGCGTCAATCGCTTTCATGCTCGATTTGACATTGAGAACGATAAGAGGCATTTCCAGGTTTTCGGCAATGGCATGGGCAAGCATTGTTTTCCCGGTGCCTGGTTCACCCTTTAATAATAGCGGCATTTCAAGAGTTATTGAGATATCCACTATTTTGGCCAGCTCATTATCCAGTACATACTTGCTGGCGCTTGACTTGTGTTGGTTCATTATCAAAGCCTTCGTATCAACTTTGACTGTTATTGCTCTTCTATCTTTTGCAGTAGATCTGGGTTGGATCGATATCTTCTCTGATAAGTCTGATCTCCTCCTTGGTGGGCGGCTCATATTCGTAGAGATTTTCATCAACGAGCAGTTCAAAGCCGGTCGCCGCCTGAACGCTGTCTACTGTTTCACCAGGCATTGTTGCCAGAATCTTCATACGCTTTGTTTTATCATCAAAGCCCATTAAGGCTTTGGTGGTTATCACCCGCTTGGGACCTTTTCCCTGCAGGCCGGCTTTTTTTCTGGCATCCGGTGATCCATCCAGATGCCCGGGGACTTGTCATATACTGTAATTTTTCAACAAATCGTCTGAGTTCGTGCTGCACAATGAGTATGGTATGGGTGCATGAGCAAGACATGTCGCCCGCCCCGCCGCTGCCGGGCAGTCTTATATCAGGATTCATATAATTTTCCGGAAAATTACCGATCATGGTCGAATTAAGGTTGCCGTACGGATCAATCTCAGCGCCGCCGATAAATCCAATATCAATAAAACCTCGCTGGGTCAGTTCAAATGAAGAATTAAGCCCCTGGATAAAATTGGCATTACTTGTAGTACGGGAATCACCGACAGAAAGAGGCAAACTTCTGTTTAAAGTCGGGCCCACCGCACCACCCTCAAACACAGGAATGATGTCCGGACCATGGGTTAATTGCGCCAGGGTGATGCCTACCATGGGCAGACCTGTTCCGGCAAAAATCACTTTTTTATTTTCAAGCTGTCTGGCGCCGGCGGTTACAATCATTTCACTCGCTGAAAAATCGGTTGCATATTCAGAAAAATCGTTTGCATATTCAGTCATGTTGTCCTTCCTCTTTCAAGATATATTTTTTTCAAATAGAATCTATTTATCAGGCAATCAGCAGTAAGATCTCAGGCCCCTGGATCCTGCAATCCCTGTTGCAGATGGAGACTTCTTGATTCAACCTGCTGGGCATATTTCAGCTGTTCATAGGGGATAAGACTGATAAATCCGTCGATGTCTTTAACACCGAAAACATACTTGTCGAAGTATTCACGCAGCGGCTCAACTACACCCTTTCTAAAACCGTTTGTCAGCCCTTTATAGTATTCCAGGTGGATTTTGTCGTAATAGTGGATATCATGGCAAAGGCCTGGAAATGATCCGAACGGCAGCTCGACGACAGCATCAACCGCAAAATAAGGAATTGAAGTGCGGGTCGGCTCTGTTGCAATAATATCATGCTCAACAAGTTTCTCGCAGGTAACAATGACATTTTTGGAGGCCATGGCCATTTCAGGACAGGTAAAGGTCTGTCCCTTGATCCTGCAATTTCCGTATATGTCAGCCTCCTGAACATGGATGATACCGACGTCGGGATGGCATGCCGGAACCAGGAGGATATCTCTGTCGGTAAAAGGACATTTGATGAACTGGGAGCGGTTACATTTTTCAATATCGCCGCCCAATCCACTCCGTGTCGGCAAAAATGGAAGTCCCATGGAACCGGCCTTGAAACGTGCCGACATGTTATAATTAGTCCAATCCTCAATAATTATTTTGTCATTTTCGGTCATGTACCGCAGCATGGAGGATGTGCCGGCATATTCATGACCGACATAGGCGAACTCAAGGCGGGAAATAGAAAGATGATCCGGCCTGATGGCCATTGCTCCCATCAAATAATCCGGTACAAGACCGGCGGACTGAAATGCGAGGCTCAAGTCCTGCCTTCCCTGCCTGATAATTTCGTGGGCAATCGCGACTGGCGGGCGGCTGTTGACAAAACCACCAACACCAACATGATCGCCGTCTTTGACAAACTCTTTTACAGCTTCGGTCAGAGACATCCTTTTGTCTCTTTTCGATTTGTCCTTTTGTTCCAGATTTTCCCGTGCGTCATCAGGTGACAATCCAGTCCATTGCATAGTCAAAACCTCCCTTAATCCTTTGTTCATGTAATCAATACTTATATATTCCGGTGCTGCCTTATTTTTTCTGTCAACAGAGGTATAAATTCACGGCAGTCATCAACAACCCCAAAGTCTACCTGCTCAAAAACCGCCGATTTTGGATCATTATTAACTGCAACCATTATCCGGCATCCGGAAATTCCGACCATATGTTGAAGTTCACCGGACAGCCCAATGCCAATATACAGGTCGGGACAGATCATCTTGCCGCTCTGTCCAATCATCGATTCAGGACCAGCCCAGCCATTATCCATGGCAGGACGGGTCGAACCGATGGCAGCGTTCAATTCTCCGGCCAGCTCTTCAATTTCAGCCCAGCCACTGGCATCGCCAACGCCGGCGCCGCCGGCAATTACGACTTTTGCATCCTCAAGGGGGACACCATCCGGCTTGGTGCGGACAATTTCCAGAGTACGAACCCGGCTGGAGAGGTCAGCGGCTAATTCCAGGTTGATAAGTTCGCCGGTACGGCCAGTCTCTGCTTCAGGCACAGGAAAGACCCCTTTGGCCACAGTGGCCATTTGAGGACGTTTTTCCGGGCAAATGATTGAAATTAAACCGCCATAGGCCGGAATCTTCTGTTCCAGGATATTTTCCTGGTTGAGCACCAGGTCAATGCAGTGGGCGGTAAGGCCGGTTTGCAGTCTTGCTGCCACCAGTGGAGCCAACTCTCTTCCCATGTGGGTCGAGCCTATGAGCATGATATCCGGTTTTTTCTCCCGGGCCAGCTTGACAATAACATCGGTATAAATTTCTGATTGGTACTGTGACAGTACCGGCGCATTGCCCAGATATACCCGGTCGGCTCCAAAGGAAAAAAGATCCCGGGCCTGATTCTCAATATTGTCGCCAAGGAGGACAACCTCCACCGTGGTCCCGAGTTGGGAGGCAAGCTTTTGGGCCTGGCCGATCAATTGCAGGGTCACAGTGACGACCTGTCCGTCAACCTGCTCGCCGA
>PVMK01115855.1_pt1 | contig 15587 bp, 11 predicted proteins | sample 1853481 | NCBI WGS metagenome assembly PVMK01 (sample SAMN08533507, study PRJNA380276) | Marine sediment metagenome, whole genome shotgun sequencing project.
TTACCGGAATGTCCAGCACATTAACTTTTTTCCCTGACAGATCTTCCACAATTTCAACTACTCTGCTTACTGAATTCATGATGCCGGCACCCAAGTTAAGTGGGCCGGTGTAGTCTGTATCCAAAAGAGAAACAATTGCTTCTGATGCATCCCGTGTATAGAGAAAATCTCTTTCCGGTTTTATGCTCCAGACTTCTGCTTCGTTAGGTGATAATATATTTTGAATTAATGTAGGCACCAGGTCAGGACGAATTAATCTTGTAGGACCGTAAATGTTAGCAAGCCTGACATTTATCGTTGGGACTTCTGGATAGCACTTTGTAATTTCTTCTGCCATCCATTTACTGAAAATATAGCTATTTTTATATGGGTTGAGTTGTTGACTTTCATCTATTGGCAATTGGATTCTTGTTTCATCGTAAAGAAGAGGGCTTGAGAATGCAATAAATTTTTGTAAATCCTTATCCTTAAGATAATGCAATATTTTTTTTAGGGGCAACACATTGTATTCAAGCCCCATTGCAGGTGATTTATTTATCATATGATGATTTGAATTTCCGACAAGAAAAATAACTTTATTAAAATCAATGTCATCAAGGATATGTAGATCGTCCAGGTTGTCAATATGTATGTGTTCATTTTTTAAGTGTATTGGCAGGCTTGTTCTTCCGACTGATATTATGTCTGGATATTGCTCCAATATTATTGGTCCAAAAAAACCGCTTCCTCCAAATAGAATTGTATTTGACATATTTTCCTTAATTGTAGTTTAGTGAGCTAAATGTAAGTTTCAAACCTTTTCTAAGATTTATTGCAGGAGACCACATAAGTTCTTTTTGTGCTTTACTTATATCTGCATACATCATACCCTTATCACTCATTTTCGCATCAGGGTGTCCCTCCATTATTTTTTCTTCCACTTTAAAAGGGCGGTTGGCTAGATGACAAACCTCTTTGACAATGTCTCTAACAACTGTAGGTTCACCTGCTGCTATATTATAAATATTGGATACCTGCTGTCCTGAAGCTTTTATCAATGCATTTACGACGTCAGAAACATAAACAAAGTCCTTAACCGGGGATAAATCTCCGAATACCAATTGATCCTCTGTAGACACTCTCTGCATAACCTGTGAGCAAAACTGAGAGGGGGATGAGCCCGGGCCATAAACAACAAAAAGTCTTAGTATTGTCGCGGATAACTCATTATTTCTTACTGCCTGTTGAACCATTAATTCAGCCAGGTATTTAGTTTGACCTAATACTGAATATGGCCTACAAACATCTTCTTCACGTAGTCCCGCGGCAACAGCAGCTCCATAAACGTAATAAGAACTAGTGAAAACAAAGTGAGCATTATGATGCTTGGCCAAATCTATCATCGCTTTCGTACCACCAAGATTTGTATCTATTGCTGTCATTGGATCTTCTTCGCAGGATTTTGGTGAGCAAATCCCGCCAAGATGAAAAATGGTACTCAAACCAGGGAGTGAATAAAGCTGCTTAACAGATGATTCTGAAGTTAAATCCCCCTCGAAAACTCGAATTTGTGATTTAAATTCATTTGATATTTTATTTTTATCCCGGACAAAGACAATCACCTCGCCTTTTTTCATTAATTCCCGGGAAAGATGCGTGCCTATAAACCCTGTGGCCCCGCTCACTAAAAAAACATTGTCCTTCATTGCGTTACAACCCCAACATCAAAAATACTTATTCCCACGAATTTAAGAATATTCTTCAATTTAAATGGAAGAGATTTTCGTTCGGTAAATCCCGGACTCTTCAATCCTATACTACTATATTTTTTATTCACAAAAGAGAAAATCTTATGTATAAATTTGTTTCCAATAACAACATTGATATATCACCTGTTTACAAACAACTTTGTAAGTTCTGTAGAAGTGGTGTATGTAAATATTATTTCTGGTGCAAAGGATAACAAAAAAGTTTTTATGCGTTATTTATTTTATCGAATATCGGCATTTTTTTCAACATTTAATTCTATTTGTATCTTGCGGGATTTACTTTTTACCCGGACATTTTTCTCAGATCAAAGATAATGTAGTCTTCAGTTCGAGCAATTACAGGAAAATTAGTACTTAAAAACTCTCTCAAGTCCACCTGTTCTTCAAACTCACTGAATTCAGTAATGATGAAAAAATCCGGAGTGTACTTAATATATTTGCCATGAGTTCTGATTGTAAGATACCTGGGATTGAAAAGTTCATCCTTGCTGAGAGGTTTCAGTCCTTTTTCTCTCCTATCTCTTAAACTAAAGCGTGTAGGCCAGGACAAACCCGAAAATTCTCCGTTGTAAGCAATTACTCTTCCAAAATTATGGGTCAAAAAAAGATTGTTTGTACTATGTCCCACAATATCTCCAATTTCCTTTGCCATCAATACTTCTCTTTCAAAATCACCTGTAAAGAACTTCTTGAACTGAGTGTTAACGCCAATAAAATTTGAAATTGTTTTCAATTTGTCTTTATTTTCCGTAAAAAATTCACCTACATTCAGTCTGGCCATTATAACTCCAGCAATGCCGGTAATGATAAGACAGACCACAATAGTCACTTTCCATTGTTTCAAAAGATATTTTACCAACAGCGCCCCCAGAGTGCCTATGGATAATGCTACCACCGGTATAAATGGCAAATGATAATAGTCATGTGTATGAATAGGAAGTGTAAACACAAGACCAAAAATAAAATAACTAGCCCATAGTCCCAGCAGTAATGCTTTTGGAATGCCTTTTTTCATTATTATAAGTCCGGTTACTGCGGCTGCAAAAGGGAGGTACCCGATTACTTGACCAATTATAAAAATCCAGTCCTTCCAAAAATATGGTTCGATCAGCAGGTGTGCCAGGAAATTCCCATGGGACAGCTCATTCAAAAAACCGGTGTTTGTCAGAATGCTGTAAACATAGTAAGAAAGAGCCGGAATAAAACTTAGCACTGAAAATAAATATATGTTTTTGTTAATAATGGTTTTTCTAATACCATCTTTATAAATCCCAACCGAAGTAAAGGCCCCGAATATGAAAAATATGCTGTAAGGCTTTGCCAATACCGCGAGAGCCGAAATAATAACCGCCGATATAAGCCTTTGAAAAGACGGCTGTTCATAAAATCTCATGACCATGAAAACACTAAATATCAACAACATTATCATTAAGGGGTCGGGCTGAAAACTTCTGCTTGCCAATATGCTGAAAGGTAGAAAAAGATAAAATGAAGTAGAAAACAAGGCAGCCTCAAACGAAGCGATCCTACGGGCAATTAAATAGAGGCCCCACCCCCCGATTAACCAGAATATAGAGGAAATGGTTCGGGGAATCCAAAAACGTTCTTTTCCCAGGATGCGATAGAAGAACACAGATATATTTTCCATAATACGTGGTTCTAATAATAATCCCATTCTCTTCATGTTGAGGTCAGCAATGTTTCTCCGCCACTCAGGAATAGAATCCTGACTCTCAAAAAAGAGGCTTCTGGCAATATGAGCCGATTGATATTGCCGTTCAGCGGCAAATTCATGAGGAGGTTGAGTGATATGGTACATCCTGATGGAAAAAGCCATTATAAAAAGCAACAATAAAATAGACCGTTGAATGGCCGGTTTATTAAAGAATTGGAATTTGCTATCACATTCAATTTCAGAATTAATTGTCAATCGAAATACTCCTTATTTATTTTAGAGACCAAAAAAATAGAATCTAAATAAAGTTAATATGTAAAATTATTTTTTCAATTACTACTGAAAATCTAATAATTAGTAATTTATTTTAAATAACCTTATTGGATATTCCGAATTATCTTCATAAATCAGGTCTACATCTGCGAATTGTTTATTCATATCTTTTAACTCATTATAAAAATCCCATTTGCTTAATGAGCGACCATCAACAACTATGTAGTCAACTTTGTATAATTTAGCAAAATAAAGCACATCTGCGCTTGGAGCATAAGGGAGCATAGTAAACCTTGCATCACTGTAAAAACTCACATATGGCTTCCTCCCCATGATGTTTAGCTCTTCATATCCAGGAATCACGCTTTCCTTTAAATAATATCCGGCCTTTTCATGTTCGATTGGCTTTGAAGTATTTTCAAAATTTGAATATTCAAGATATATCAGACTACTTAAAATCAATATAGCAATGATTATGTATTTAATACTTCTTCCTAATAAACGTGAAACTATATTGTCCTTTAGTTTAAGGTGATTGGCTAATTTATCAATGTAAGCCTCTGAATCTGAATATCCGACGGCAGCAATGAAAGTAATAAAAAACACTAAAATAAGCGTCTGTTTTTCAATAATAATAAACATAGGATATATAAGAAATAAAATCAGCGGAAACACAATAAAGATCAATGTTTTCTTATCTTTGAATAACTCCCTATTAAACAATGAAAAACATAGAGGGATCAAGATAGGAAGCAGAAGTTTAAACAACACCTTTAATTCCCGCAAAATGTTATTTATATATTTACTCAGAAAAGCTACCGGATCTTTAAGTATATACTCTTTGAATGACAGGTGATCCTTCCTGTTCCACCCACTCAAACGGGTTCTGTCCTCGCTCAATGTAAACGCTGCACGGTCATACAGATTATCAGGCGCAATTAGTGCCTCATGGTATCCCTTACTTCCACTGATCTGACCGAGAATGATACTAACATTCCCTTTTCCTGATAAGGTGAACTTGCCAATATAGTCTTTAAGAAAAAACATGTATGGTGAAATGACCAACAAAAAAATAAAGACCATTAAACCCACTTTAAAAAAATATTTAGTATTGAAACCTATTCGTTTATTAAACAGACCGAATATCTGAAAAGCCGGGAATACCATAATAAACATGGCTTCCGGCCTTATAAGAAATGATATAGCTATAGAAGCACCAAGGAAAGCATAAATTAAAACCTTATCTTTTCTCATTGAGAGAAGAAAGATGTATAGCGAAAGCATTAAGAAGCAAGAAAATAACGCGTCAGAATAAGCATCTACAGAAACGATAAGTATAACAGGATATAAAGCGTAGACCAGAGCGGCAAATAATCCAGCTTCCCTGTTATATAATTCCTTCCCTACAAGAAAGGATAGAAAAATTGTTGCAACACTTGAAACAAAAGATACGATTTTTGCACAGCTTGCTTTAGAAGTAGGGTCTATTGAAGATGCTGACTCAATTGACTGGTCCAGGTATTACCACCATTCAAATATCAATTTTTCCGGCAGGATCAATGCAGAAGAGTGGGCAGCTCTTTTGGCAAGATGTAATGAAATTGATTTGGTGGCCAGAGAAAAGAGATTAGAAAAAGCCGCACGCAATATTTCAATAAACAAGCTGATAAAAAGATATGCTGAAAGCCCATTTGTTGTTTTTCTCTGGCCACCATATCAATTCTTCCGGCAGGATCAATGCAGAAGAGTGGGCAGCTCGTTTGGCAAGATGTAATGAAATTGATTTGGTGGCCAGAGAAAAAACAACAAATGGGCTTTCAGCATACCTTTTTATCACCTTGTTTATTGAAATATTTCGCGCGGCCTTTGCAAATCTTCTTTCTCTGGACGCTAAATCAATTTCTTTACATCTCGACAAAAGCGCTGCCCAATCTTCTTTGTTGATCCTCCCTGAAAAATTGATATTTGAATGGTGGTAATACCTGGACCAGTCAATTGAGTCAGCATCTTCAATAGACCCTACTTCTAAAGCAAGCTGATAAGAATCCGTTCCGGGATAAGGAATGCATATACTAATGCATGGGACATCGGGTTGCAGCTTTTCTGCTAAATCCAATGTTCTGTTTGCCGCTTCATATGTTTCTCCCGGAAACCCGATCATAAAATAACCAACTGTGTTCACACCACACTCCGAAGCAATTTTAAATGCTTTTTCTGTTGCTTCCAAGCTGGCAGTTTTTCTTATTATTTTACGAACCTCAACATCCCCCTTCTCGCCCCCCATTGCCACTGTATCTAAACCAGCTTCCTTCATTGCTGCCAGCAGTTCATGAGAAACGCACTCCACCCTTGTATCACAGTGCCATTTAATGGCTAATTTTTCTTCTTTAATCATTCGGCATATTTCAAAAACAGGCTCTTTTCTCAAAGTGAATGTATCATCATCAAACTGAAAAAAATCAGTGCCGAATTTCTGATGAATGTGTTTAAGCATTCGAACAATATAAGAAGGAGTATGAAATCTTGTCTTCCTGGACCACAGCTTATAAGAGGCGCAATAGTTGCAGTCAAAGGGACACCCCCTGGAGAACATGACAGATTTAAAAACGTTCTTATCAAATTTATCATAATTAATGAAATGTTCGTATCCAGGGAATGGCAGTTCATCCAGATCATCACAATATGTTATGGGGTTATGTACAACAGATCCGTCTTTATTTATAAATGATAAATTGTCTATAACCTCCATGTCCAACATATCTTTTTTAATACTTTCCAAAAGTGCGATAAAAGCGAATTCCCCTTCTCCTCTAATTACATAATCTATTGCTCCGCTATTCAGCATATCTTCCGGTAAAATTGTCGCATGAATACCACCTGCAATAACCTTAATATCAGGAAGAACTTTCTTTGTGTGCCTTGCCATTTCCAAGCCAAAAAGCACCCTTGCTGTCCAGAATGATATTCCAACGACATCCGGCTGGAAATCTTCCAAAATCTGCTCCAGCCTATCTTCAACTTTGCTCATTTTCCCGTCTGTATCTTTAAACTCTGTAATAACGTCTTCCGTGCTATTAACAGCGGTCTGTTCAAGATCCGGACTATAGACTTTAACGTTATGACCTTCTCTATCTGCCATTGCTGCAAGCATAGCCAATCCAAAGGAAGCAGCTCCCTGAGAAAGGTCCTGGAACAGATAAAAAGGCGGTTCAATCAAAAGCACTTTCATTCGTTCTCTTCTCCTATACTCTCGTCCTCGCAAGAGGGGTAAATTCAAATAAAATCATTGTAACGGCCTGCTATTTATTCAATAATTTTCCAGACAAAAGCTGCCATGGAATGTCGTGATTATATACAGACTTCAAAAGATAAACTGTTAGAGCAACAAACAATAGAATATGTTGCAATATATAAGAATTACTTTGAATTAATAATACATATATAACTGAAACTACCACAATGAATAAAAGATCAAAATTTAACCCTTTTGCCAGAGTAAGAACCGACAACCTTTTATGAATTACAAAAATACTTATAATATCTACCATGGCAAGGCAAAACGAAGTCGCTGCTGCCGCGCCTAACATACCGTAACGAGGAACGAAAACAAGGTTCAGAATAATATTTAAAATTCCAAATATAATATTTATTTTCATATATACTTTATGCTCTCCTGTCATTTGGAACAAAGCACCTACCATTCCAGAGCCTGCCTTTATCATCTGTCCAATTGTAAGAATTACCAATACAATATAACCGGCTTCAAATTCAGAGCCGTAACAATAACGCAGGATATATTTCCCTTCTATCAGCAGGATCAGAATTATCGGCATAGCTATACTGAGAATCCATCGAGTACTTTCTCTAACAACCCGCCTCAATTCCTGAAGATCGCCTGAAAAATGTATTGAAGATATTAAAGAAGGGATAACCGAACCAACAGCAACCATTGGGAAATACACAAGAATAACCATCTTCGCCGCAACACCGTAAATCCCGACAGTTTCTGTAGTCGTGAACATCCCTAATATCCATATATCCGCCTGTGTGTAAAGCAATATGCTCATCCCTGTAAATATGATCGTGTATGCAACATCAAGGACCTCTTTTTTGTCACACTGTTTCTCAACAGGTTTCAATGCTCTAATTTTATTTTGTAAAAATATAACTGATGCTATAACAGCCAGGACTTCTCCGGCAACAAAGGCAATAACCGCATACAAAGGAGCAATCCCTTTTAAAGTTAATAGCAAAAAAACAACTATTTTAAAAAAAGGTGATATAAGGGATTCAGGAATTAATGCCCTCAAAGCGTCCTTATGCCCTTTCAAAATTCCTGCTATTACATCCCGCATCACCCACGCAGGTATTGCTATAACTATAACCGGCATTAATTTCAAAAGACCTTCTGCATGAAAAATATCAATCGCAATAAACCTTGAAGCTGCCAGTATCAAAAGCATGAAAGCTATGGAAAAGAAAAGACAGAATCGTATTGCAAATGAGATAGTGCCTCTCAAACGTGCCGGATCATTTTGATCAACATAAAGAGGTATGAATTTCATCATTGTCTCTTCCATACCGAATTTTGCTATCTGGGCAGATATTCTTACTACCGTTACTGCAAGAACAACCTCTCCAAACCCTCCTGCCCCTAAGAGCCTTGCAAGAATGATCTGGTTCAAAAACCCCAATATTGTATTGCCAATTTTTAAACCAAAGGCAATTGCACCGCCTTTGGCGCCCATCTTCAGATTTTCATTTATACGGTTTGTCATGTTCAGGATCTATTTCTTATATAAAAATCTTTAGTTTAAGTAAGTAAACGGCAAACAAGTAGTAAGTTGGGAGATTAAAACATTTGTTGCTGCCATCGAACAATATATTGAAATTTATTTATCAAAACGCTTTTCAAATTTTCTTGCAACAGGATCCAGCAGCGTTTTTATAAAAGCAGGAAGTCTGTAATATACATACCTCACAATACGTTTCACTGTTAACTTCAGATCAAATGCCTGGTACTCATTCTGAAAATCAAATCGATTTCTGCATAAAATACCGTCAACAGATTCCTTACGCTTTAAAGGCCTGGGTACTGCTTGGGGGTAGCCCAAACAAAGCAACGCAACAGGGTCATATGAATTTGGGATATTCAGCATTCGCCTCAGTCTTGATTTGATAGGCAAATTATTAACACAACATGCTCCAATCCCCAGAGAAAATGCTGCAAGCTGCATATTCTGGATTGCCATTGCAGCACTTAATAAATTATCCCTGTATTCAAGGTTATCTGTACGATTACTATAGACAACAAAAATGAGCAGTGGGGCTTTACCTATAAAATAGGCCGTAGTTTCCTTCATAAGCTTTGCTTTAATTTCATCGCTGTCAACAACTATAAACTTCCATGCCTGCCTGTTACATGCGGATGGAGCCCATTGTCCGGCTTCAATAATTTTCTTAATAACATCATCAGGCACAGGCCGGTCTTCAAATTTACGGATGCTTCTGCGATTTTTTATGGCTTCAATGACGTCCATTTCAACCCTCCTCTATTTTCAAACCAGAGTCAGGTGATATTCTCCAGTCAATCTTATATTTATTTACAGGCATGTCAAAGTTTACCTCGTAAGCAACATCTTTCAACTCAACACAGTACCTGGAGCTTGGTACATATATATAGGTATCCTGGGTAAATACGGCAACAGAAGTAATTGTTTTCATATCTGAATCAATAGAGTCTTCAACTCGAATCATATCGCTAGTATCCGGATTAAATGTTAATGTTCTATTATATCTTATGCATGAAGGCTTTGTTTTTGTTATCAAAAGATCCCGGAGCCTCTCTTTAATCCACTGGGAAATAAAGCTGGAGCGACCTAATGTCATCTGGAATATCCTGAGTAATATATTACTAACAGGATTAAGAGTCTTGTCAGGCACTTTCCACATATTACCTGTAACAGTTATTGAATCATCCACGATCTTATGCTCACCAGCAGCAAGCCAGCCCGATGTATACCACTTATCTTCCGACTTTACCAAAATACCTGCGTCAGAATAGGCGCGGCCAGTTTCTTTTGCATAAAGCCTGAAAGAACCGCCCTTCTTAACATTAACAATAAAGTGCTTGTTTTCATCATTGAGGACCAGCAGTCCTGCTTCCTTAAAGTATTTATTAACCGGCTGGATAAAGTGACGATCAATATTGCCCTGTGCTGTGTTATCAATATCAGGATTTGCATCTATATATGCCTGAAGCCATGTATATCCAACATACGTAAAATACCGGTCATCAAACAAGTTGGGAAATGAATCATTGCTCAGAAGTGATTTTCTTACAACAGAAGCTAACAGCAAGGCATCCTTGTTATGTTTAGAACAAATTTCAAATCCATGAGGGATAAGATATTCAGTATTCCTGCTGGTATACTCTCCGCCTGCAACCATATCAGGCTGAACATAATATTTTATAAAACTTAAGGCCCTAGCCAGGATATTCTCAACAACATTATCATTAGTTTTCTGATAAAACTTGGAGAGATAATCAATAGCAAGAGATAAATACCCGATATCCGGTCCGCCATACTCCAGAAACCAGCCTTCTTCAGACTGCCTTTTGTTTAAAAGACTTATCTTCTCATTTGCAGCATTCAGATACCTGTCATCTTTTGTAAGCAAATAGAGGTTCAGCAATGTTACCGCAGCACCGGTCTGCTGATTCATAACACGTGTCTCATGCCTGCTGAGCAGCCAATCTCCGGCTTTTCTGAGTGCCTCAATTACTATCTGGTATTCTTTATCCTGAAGTTCATCTTTTATTATCAACAAACTTTCAGATACTGCATAAGACGAAAATGAGGTTACAACAAAGCTGTTTTCATTGGGATACCATTCATTAAAAGAGCCATTATTATTCTGAATATTCACCCAGAACATCATCGCCGCCTTTACAAATCCCAGAATTTCCTTATTTCCAAAATACTTGTTATCTTTATGGTTAATTTGATAAAGAAGTGTTAATGTAAGCACAGCTTCCTGTTTTCTAGCACAGGAAAAATCAACCGTGTTATAGTGCCAGTATTCCCTGTCAAAGCTACCGTAGCTTGATGACGATATGTTTCTATTTAGCAGGCCTAACAGACGTGGAGCATTGTTTAAAACTGGAATTAAATATACATCTTTCGAAATCAAGTCAAACCACCTTTTTTTGCCACGGATTGACGCAGGTTAACACTGTTTTTTTGACAGGATTAACGGGATTAAATTGTTTTTTTCATCCTGGTTAATTCTGTTGATCCTGTCTGAATATTTTTTTTATCCGTGCCGATCCGTGGCTAAAATTTATCAATTAATAGAAAGTTCAGCAAACACCGGATAATGGTCAGAACCAATATAAGAACCTGTACCCCTCTTGTGAACCTGAATTTCAGGACTTACTAAAATATGGTCAATAGGAATCCATAAAAGAGGGAACAAAGTAGGCCACGACGGCTGCCATCCAAAACCTTCCCTTGAATCCTTCAGCCCTGATTTTCTTAGTAATTTTTTGAACGCTGGAGAGTATGGAGTAGCATTGAAATCTCCGGCTACAATTACAGGAACTGACTGTTCGTTTGCCTTATCAGCTAGCGACATAATTTGCTTTGAACGGACTGTGAATTCATTCATATATATTGGTTTCGGAAAATGAATTCCGTAAAAAACAACCTTTTTACCGTTAATTTGCAGAGTGGCAGAAACAAGCATGTTGCCGAATTCAGAATACTTTTCGACCTCTTTATTTAATATTGGGAATTTACTCATTAATGCTGTTCCTGTTCCTGAAGAACCTATATTAAGATTTACAATGCTGTACGGATACTCCCGAATCATTGGTTGCAAGGGCCTTATGTTTTCTTCTGTAGCTTCAAGAATCAATAAAATATCTGCATCTGTTTTTTTCAAGCCTGCAACTAGTCGGGGAAAATCCCCGTTTGATTCATTGATGTTAGCTGAATAAACGGTAAAGGTTTTATATGCCGGTCCAGCAGCCTGTACAGTGGCCCCGGAATCTCCTAATGCGCTAATGTTAACTGCAAATAAAAGCCCAGCAAACACTGCAAGCGAAATGTTTTTTTTCCAGATACAAACAGTAAGTATTAATAAAGCAAAAAAAGCATACTGAACAGGAAAATGAGAAAACATATCAACTATCCAGTAATCTGCTCTATCCACCAGCCTTATAAGGCTGAATATACATAAAACTAAGAGACTATAAAACAAGATTCTGCTACTTTTTTCTGCACGCATGTACTAGTTGGCGGTCCTTTTATTGAGACATCAAATAGCAGGCATTTTATAATAATATTATCAATTTTAATTTATGCAAGAGCTAAATGTAAATTAATTAATCAATTATTATATTCTACTCTGTAAACCTTTTGCCTGTCGTTCTGAAATACAAGCCTTAATTCTTCGTCTGAGTCTTCTGGTACCCGGTCTAATTCAACGCCTTCCAGAATAGGATCTTCATACCCTTCCTCCTCCAGCAGATAAACTGGTCTATTAATAGAAGTCAGGAACTTTTTCACCTTAATGTTTCCCGGATTCTCAAAAAGTTGCGTCCTTATTTCTACACGCCCTTCATATTCTGGAAGCAGATAAGCATACACATCTTTAACTACGAACAGACTTCTTTCTGAAAGAGCCACAGGCCTATAACTAATAACCTGAGCAATAGTAATGCCATACGGTGTATCCAGATAAGGCATTACCAAAAGCGAATCTGAAGGCGTATTGTTCCGTATCCAGTCATATGCTTCATTTCTTGACTTATCCTGAGCAAAAATCACCTGCCTGTCCCTGAAAGTATATGTAGCATCCCGAAACCATGGAGAATAAATATATGCTGCTTCCGTAATAATGGGAGTTGCAGATAAAAATAATATAATACAGGCAAGAGCTCCCCTCTTCAACCATATATTAGAAAAAAGAGAAACAATATTTGATATTGAAAAAACAAAAAGAAAAGAAAAAAAGAATAAAAGAATGTAACTGAACTTTGCGCTGTTTGACCAATTAAGGCGTAAAAAAACAGACAACAGCAAGAATACTGCTGAACCTGACATCAGAAACAAAAAAATTCTTGAAAAAGCAAAACGCTTAAATGCATACCATAGTCCGGCAATAATAAATGGCGAAGGCAGCAGAAAAACAATGAGGTTTCGTATTGTCTGCACGTTCAAATCAATAAATTTAAATTCACTGGCACTCTTCCCTGCTGTAATAACACTCCCGGCGCTGGCTACTAGCAAGATGTAAGGAGCTACAATTACAGCAGCTATCATACACGGAACAATTAACTTAAATGTTTTCCATAATCTTTCACGGTAGCTGCCTGTGTCTGATATAAATAGTACAACAGACCAGACAGGAACAAAAATCAACGGGATTATTAAGAGAAATGCATATGTAATAGCAAGTCCTATAAGAATAAGAGAAAGAAAAATCAAATAAATATTTTCATGCGATTGCTTCTTCTTAGCATCTAACAGAAGAAGCAGAATGAAAAAAAATGCAAAAACGAGACAAAGACCTATTGGCATGTTATTGGCATTATAGAATTTATTCATGAAAAGCAACCTCGTATCAAGATAAGAGACTCCTGCAACCCAGCTTGACAGGAGGTTAAGAGGAGCCGAGGCTATATTTTGAACCGGGGGAAAACTGTCTGCAATCAAGTTACGGGCATAAAATATACCTGCATCCGATCTCATTAAGCCAACAAGCGTTAATGGTACAAGATGGCTATATCCTTCAGAAAATCCAAACGACTTAGCAGAACGATATGCGAGAGATAAAATAAAAAAAAGCGCCATAATATTTAGCATTGAAAAAATCCGAAGGGGGTGATAATTCGAAGGGAAGGAAATAGCTGCTACCAAAGCGTGATATCCCCATTGATAACCAATCGCAGTACCTCCCATCCCAGGATTTTCAGGCGGGAAATACCCGTTGAAAATTCTCGTAACTATCGATAGGTGATGAAAACCATGATGTGATATTGAAATCCTCTCAGAGATAACAGGAATACTGAATACAAGTGTCAATAAAAGTGCAACAACTAAAAACCTGGTCTCCCCAGCCGAAAGCTCTATATGCAGGAGCGGAGATTTTTTATACTTTATTACATGAAATAACAATAAGAGACCCGTAATCCCATATATTATGTAAGCTACGAATTTTACATGAACTCCAACATACAGCAAACCTAATGTTAGAAGACTACTTATCCCGATAGAACCGGGAAAAGCTAATATAAGATCTTCAATCTTTAAGCTATCTTTTTTAATAAGAGTAATCAGGGTAAGGCCGGGGAGATAACATAAAGCAAAAAAAATACCGGCAATCGAAAGGGTCTTAAATCCTGCCAGAATCAGGACAGCAGTTATACAATATATAATGATTAGCACAATTTTTTCATATTAATATTTGAAATTAATGCAAACAATTACCGGTCGGTGAAAGAGTCGATATTTATTTTAAAGATCTCTGCATTTGGAACGTGAATTGTCTTATAAAGCCCGAGACTCTTTTTTGCATGCCAGAGCAGCAATACTCTAATTATAGCAACATGCGAAACTATAACAATATTCTGTCCAGCCATTTCAGGTGATATATTCCTGACACCAGCCAATACACGTTGCTGAAGGTCATCAAGAGTCTCTCTGTCAGCTAGCTTCAGCTCAGCAGGCCTGTTGTTCCAAATACTCCATTCATCCGGATATTGTCTTTCGATATCAGCCTCGGACATGCCTTCCCATAGGCCCATTTCGAGCTCTCTGAAAGCATCTTCAACCCGCAAGTCCAAGCCTTTTTTTTCATTAATGATCTGTGCGGTCTGGAGTGCTCTTTGAATTGGACTTGAATAAATTGCATCCACTTCATATTCTTTCAGCTTATCGGAAACTTCTCTTGCCTGGCACATGCCTTTTTCTGTCAAGCGTTCAGGGCTTCTGCCAGCATACACTTTATTTACATTGGAAGGAATCTCGCCATGCCTGATCATTAACAAATTCATATAATGAATATCCTGAGAGAAAACAGTTTATTATTAATTGACGGAAAGTGAGAACCGAACAAATCAGCTACCGGGCTGCCTGCAGAGTGTTATCCAGATATTGCATCAGCATGTGAACTACGATCATGTGTATATCTTCGACCTTCTGCATGTCGTTAATAGAGGCAACTAATGGAACATCGGCTATCTGGGCCAATTTACCTCCATCAAAGCCGGTAAGACCGATGGTCTTTGCGCTATTCTCCTTAGCGTATAAAACAGCCTGGATAACGTTTTCAGAATTGCCGCTCCCGGATATCCCGATAACAACATCCCCGGGCATAAGAAAGTTCTTTAGTTGCTCCACAAACACCTTTTCATATGAGAGGTCATTCGCGTAAGCCATCATCGTAGGGATATTATCGTTTAGACAGATAACCTTGAATTTCTTGTCCACGTTAAAACAGCAACCCTTGTTTATATCACAGGCAAAATGTGATGCGGTGGATCCGCTTCCGCCGTTCCCCATTACGAAGATCTGTCTTTCATTATCATAGGCTGACAGGATCGCAGAGGCGACCTCTTCAAACCTGTCATGAGGGAACGCATCCAGCAGTCCCTTTAGTTCTTCGAGATATTCAAGGCTTAATTTCTTGTTTGTCATATTATAAACATCCTATTTTGTCGAGTAGCTTCTCACATTAAATATTATCCTGCTCCCAAAGGAGTCGAGCATAAAGTGCAGCTCACGGTAATTGCTTAACACCTCCCTGACCTTGTCCTGCTTTGCTTTCGGGACATACATTAAAAGAAACCCTCCGCCCCCTGCCCCATCTGGATTTGTCTGCTT
>PVMK01119386.1_pt1 | contig 15587 bp, 14 predicted proteins | sample 1853481 | NCBI WGS metagenome assembly PVMK01 (sample SAMN08533507, study PRJNA380276) | Marine sediment metagenome, whole genome shotgun sequencing project.
AGAGGCTCCAGCCCTTTGATTGATAGTTCTTCAATCAGCGTATTTTTGACAAAGCGCCCGTTTTTGCCTGATACCACATCAGTAATAACTGTGCCTGCTTCCTGAGCCGAGCCAAGTCCCGCTCGATACGCGTCGGTTACATTGGCCTCGGCACAGCGCAAGAATGCGGTTCCCAGTTGAACGCCACTGGCACCCAGCATCATCGCCGCCGCTATGCCCCGTCCATCTGCAATACCACCTGCGGCAATAACGGGCACATCCACCGCATCAACCACCTGGGGAAGCAATGAAAATAACCCGGATTGCATACTGATGTCGGCGTTGGAAAATGTACCGCGGTGTCCGCCGGCCTCGATTCCCTGGGCGATAATAAAGTCAACACCACTGGCCTCGAGGGATCTTGCTTCAGCGACAGTGGTTGCGCTGGAAGTAACACAGATGCCTGCGGATTTGAGCGCTTCAATAATATCTTCTCCTGGTAATCCAAAATGGAAACTGACGAGTTCCGGCTTATATTTCCTGAGCGCTTCGAGATGATCGGGAAAAACCTGGCAGGAAGAAGGCTGTGTGGCGGGTATGGTGCCCAGTTTGTTCCGATCATAAAGTTTCTGGATCTGTTTGCGCATGGGGATGCCCACAGCAGTTAAATCACCGGGGTCATCCCAAAGCGGGTAGTTGATGTTCAAACTGCCGTTACTTAGCTCTCGAAAACGCTCTATCCGTTTGACGCCTTGTTGCAGTGAAAACCCCCACATTCCCAAAGCGCCGAGTCCGCCGGCATTGCTGACTTCGGCCGCAAGTAGCGGCGTAACCAGCTCTGCCATTGGTGCCAGGAAGATGGGGTATTCGATGTTTAGTCGATCAGTAAGTTTGTTTTGCGACCACATAGTAGCTATCTCGTGGGTTTAAAAGGCAGGTCCAGCTTCCGGAAAATCTGCGACGGGATGTGTTTGATCATGTGATTCGCCATAGATATGTGAAGTAAGAGACTATACGTCACAGCGCATCAGGCATCAATTGCCGCAACAAATAACTGCTTGATTTTATTAATCTTTCAGTTAGAATACCGCCCGCCTCGGGCACACTGCCCAGGAACCACTTTTCCGGTCTCAAAATGTCAGAAAATTTGCCAGCCCCTGTATCAGCCAGAGCGTCAGTAGTGCGACTCCGTAATATCGCCATTATTGCCCATGTCGACCATGGCAAAACCACTCTTGTCGACAAACTACTGGTGCAGTCCGGCACCCTTGGTGACAGGTTTGGCCCGGTGGAACGGGTCATGGATGCCAATGACCTGGAGAAGGAGCGGGGTATCACCATCCTGTCCAAGAACACCTCGATTCGCTGGAACGACTACCGCATAAACATTGTCGATACCCCGGGCCACGCCGATTTTGGCGGTGAAGTGGAACGGGTGCTGTCCATGGTGGATTCAGTGCTGCTGCTGGTGGACGCGGTGGAGGGGCCCATGCCCCAGACCCGGTTTGTGACCCAGAAAGCTTTTTCCCACGGCCTGCGGCCCATTGTTGTTATCAACAAGATCGACCGCGATGGTGCGCGCCCTGACTGGGTGCTGGACCAGACTTTCGATCTTTTCGACCGCCTCGGCGCCAGTGACGAGCAGCTCGACTTTCCCGTGGTATATACCTCAGCCACTGAGGGATACGCTTCACTTGATGCTTCCGTTCGTAGCGGAGACATGACACCCCTGTTTGAAACCATAATCAAACGCGTAGATTGCCCCGATGTCGACATCGACGGCAAATTCCAGATGCAGGTTTCTTCACTGGACTACTCCAGGTATGTGGGCACAATCGGAATTGGCCGGGTTGCCCGGGGCAGGATAAATATCAAATCTCCAGTGGTGGTCATAGACCGGGAAGGTAAGCAGCGCCATGGGCGCATCCTCCAGGTATTTGGATTCCATGGCCTGGAAAAAATTGAGCTGGACAGCGCCAGCGCCGGCGACATCATCGCCGTGACCGGTGTCGAAAGGCTGGGAATTTCCGATACCCTGTGTGATCCAGAGAAACCCGAGGCGTTGCCTTCGCTAAGCGTGGACGAGCCAACGGTAAGAATGAATTTCCAGGTCAACACATCGCCATTCGCTGGCAAGGAAGGCAAGTATGTGACATCAAGGCAAATTGGTGACCGCCTGAAAACCGAACTGATTCATAACGTCGCATTGCGGGTCGAACCCACTGCCGACCCCGATGTGTTCGCAGTATCGGGTCGGGGTGAGCTGCATCTCGGCATCCTGCTCGAGACCATGCGCCGGGAAGGCTATGAAGTTGCTGTATCAAGACCCCAGGCCATCTACAAAACCATCGACGACGAATTGTGCGAGCCCTGGGAAGAACTCAGCGTAGATGTGGAAGAGATCAATCAGGGGGCTGTTATGGAGGCTCTGGGGACCCGTAGCGGCAAACTCACAGACATGCAGCCAGACGGCAAGGGCAGGGTGCGATTACAGTACCGTATTCCCGCTCGCGGCCTGATCGGGTTCCAGACGGATTTTATGACCATGACTTCCGGGAGCGGCCTGATATACCACGTGTTCGACAGGTATGCCCCGGTGGCAGGAGCACATATCAACAGTCGGCGCAACGGGGCACTGGTTTCCATGGCATCGGGAAAATCCCTGGCCTTCGCGCTGTGGAACCTGCAGGAACGGGGCCGGCTGTTAATCCGTCCCAACACCGAAGTGTATGAGGGCCAGGTAATAGGCCTGCATTCCCGGGACAACGACCTGGTGGTGAATCCCCTCAAGGGCAAACAGCTCACCAATGTCCGTGCTTCGGGCAAGGATGACAGCATCGTCCTCGAGCCACCGTTGCGAATAACCCTGGAAACCGCTATCGAGCTCATTGATGACGATGAACTGGTCGAGATAACCCCGCAGAGTATCCGCATCCGCAAGAAACTGCTCAAGGAACACCAGCGCAAATCTGCTTCACGGCTGAGTAAAACGGCCTAGGACACTGCTTGGGCATTGCGGAATATGCCCGCTATGGGCCCGCAATCCAGCCTGTTAACAGCGGCTTGATCCGCACGGGCTTGCCACCGAAAATAGCAATATGGACAAGCAACTCAAACTGGAAATCTACCATTCCACCTGGGCCATGGAACGCCGTCATCCCGAGTATCCTGAGTGGAGTATTGAAGAGCAATGCGAGATGGTCGCCGGGGCGGGCTTTACCGGCTTCAACATCGATCTCGGCACGCCATTTGTCCCTTCGCCCCGTGAATGCCGGAAATTCCTGGCCAATGCCGGCCTGGTATGCTCCATCTGTGCTTTTCCGAGAAGTCTTGAAGAAGTAAAAGTTTCGTTGGGATTGTGTGAAATCCTCGAAGCGACCTCCCTGGTGCTTAACGCCAGGGTTTTCCCGGACACCCCCTTCGATGCAGTGGACTTTGTGCAGCAAAGCCTCGAGCTGGGCAAGTCTGCCGGCGTGCCGGTGCAGTTTGAAACCCACCGCTTTACCCTCACCAATGACCTGCTGTTTACGGCGCAGCTGCTGGACCTGTGCCCGCAGCTGGAGCTGGTTGCCGACCTGTCGCATTACGTGGTGGGCAGGGAAATTCCCTATCCCGTAGACCCCTTTCACCGGCAGTTGATTTCACGGATTCTGGACCGTTCGGTTGCTATCCAGGGGCGCATCGCAAACCGCGAGCAGATCCAGGTGCCGGTTCATTTTCCCCAGCACCAGGACTGGGTGGGGCAGTTTTACAGCTGGTGGCGCGAAGGCATCAATTCATGGGTAAGCCGGGCCGAAGACGGGGATTGTTTTAACTTCACCTGCGAACTGGGACCACCGGACTACGCTATTACCGATGGCAATGGGTTTGAAATGTCTGACAGGTGGCAGGAAAGCCTGTTGTTCAAGCAAAAAATCGAAGCAATCTGGGCACAGGAAACGGCCTGAGCCATGATCAGATTCAAGGATGTCGCCCTGCGCAGGGGCAAGCAACTGCTTTTTGAATCATTCGGCGCAGATATTCATGACGGCGAAAAGGTTGGCCTGGTTGGCGACAACGGCAGCGGAAAGTCGAGCCTGTTCCTCGCAATGCTGGGAGAAATAGGCATTGATACCGGGGATATGGCGATACCCCGGGACACGAGAATTTCCCATGTTGCCCAGGAAACACCCCATGATTCGCGCAGCGCACTGGACCACGTTCTCGATGGCCACAGGGAATTCCGGGAAGTCGAAGGCCTCATCAACCAGCTCGAAGGGGCCCATACCACTGAAAGCGCAAAACTGTACAGCCGCATGGAGGATATCGACGGTTACAGGGCGCCCGCACGGGCTGCCAAACTGCTGTCCGGGCTCGGATTCCGGGCAGGCGAACACGGCAACCCCACCCGTTCGTTTTCCGGTGGCTGGCGGGTACGGCTCAACCTGGCCCAGGCCCTGATGGCCCCATCCGACCTGCTGCTCCTGGATGAACCCACCAACCACCTCGATCTTGATGCCATTGTCTGGCTTGAGGAATGGCTGCGAAAATTTCCCGGTACCCTGGTCATGGTTTCTCATGACCGCGAATTCATTGACGGCTGCTGCCGGCGTATCCTGCATATTGAAAATTCGCGTATTCGGAGCTATTCCGGCAATTATTCCCAATTCGAGCGCCAGCGGGCGGAGCGGCTGGCCAATGAGCACAGCATGTTTGAAAAGCAGCAGCGCAAGATCGCCCACATGGAAAGCTATATCCGCCGATTCAGGTACAAGGCTGACAAGGCGAAGCAGGCGCAAAGCCGTATCAAGGCGCTGGAGAAAATGCAGCTCATTATCCCGGCCCATCTTGGTTCGCCTTCAATTTCGAATTCAGGCCCTGCCATATGCTGTCCGATCCAATCCTGAAACTCGACGGGGTGTCCGCCGGTTACGGTGACAACGTGGTGTTGCGCAATGTCAATCTCTCCATATCCGGGGGAGATCGCATTGGGCTGCTCGGGGTAAACGGGGCGGGCAAATCCACCCTGATCAAGGTGATGGCAGGCCAGCTCGGGACCATGGCAGGAACACGGCTGGGAACCAAGCATCTCAATATCGGTTATTTCGCCCAGCACCAGATGGAACAGCTGGATTCATCGCTGACCCCGATGAAACAGTTCCAGCGGCACTATCCCCAGGCAACAACCCGGGAGCTTAGGAACTTCCTCGGCGGATTCGATTTCAGGGGTGAACGGGTTGACGAGGTGATCGGACCCTTTTCAGGCGGGGAGAAAGCCCGGTTGGCGCTGGCGCTGATTATCTATGACAGCCCTAACCTGCTTCTCCTGGACGAGCCCACCAACCACCTCGACATGGAAATGCGCCACGCCCTCAGCATGGCCATGCAGAACTATGAAGGCGCCATCATACTGGTCTCCCATGACCGCAGCCTGATCAATACCGTGACCGACCAACTGGTCCTGATTGATTCCGGAACAGTAGAATACTTCAGTGAAGATATGGGCGCCTATCTTCGTATTTTGAAGCAGTCGGCCCGGGATGCTGGCGCCGATGCGGGTGACCAGGCAAAAGGCAGTAATGGAGGTTCCGGCAAAAAGCAGCGCCGGCAGATCCTGGCCCAACGCAGGCAGCAGCTGAAACCGCGCCGGGACAGGGTTCGCCAGCTTGAACAATCCCTTCAACAGCTACAGGAAAAACTGACAGTCCTCAACGGGGTATTGAATGATCCCGGGACATACCAGACCGAAAGCACGTCCAACCTGGCAAATATGATGCAGCAAAAATCCGACCTGGACCGGAAGCTGGAGCAAACAGAATCAAGCTGGGTTGAATCCATGGAAGAACTCGAGCAGCTTGAAAGACTGGTTGAATCCCGCGCCCTGTAATCGCCACAGGATTGGTTTATGCTTGGCGACATGAGCAAGCGCACAACAAATTCCAGCTACGACTACAGCGGTGTTCGAAGATCGTTGACACAGGCCACCACCCTGCCATCCTGGTGTTATACCTCTGAACAAATATATGATCAGGAAATTGAGCAGATATTCCTCAGGCAGTGGCAGTTTGCTGGCCGCGAGGAGGAGATTGCCGAAAGTGGTCAATATTTCTGCCATGACGGTGTCGGTGGTTCTGTTATCGTAATTCGCGGTGCAAAGGGCGAGATCAATGCTTTTGCCAATACCTGCCGACACCGTGGTTCACGCCTGGTTTCCGGCGACGGCCAGTGTGCGAGAATTGTCTGTCCCTATCACAGTTGGGTCTATGGCCTGGACGGGCAGCTGGTTGGCGCGCCTGGAATGCAGGAGGTGGAGAATTTCAGCGTCGCGGACTTTCCGTTGTTGAAAATTCCGGTAGATGCCTGGGGCGGTTTCATTTTTGTCAACTACGATGAGTCCTGTATTCCCCTGGAACAGCACCTCGGCAATATGCCGGAAAAGTTCGACGCCCATGGCCCTGCATCCATGAAACTGGTCCACAGCGTCGTATTTGAAATCAACTGCAACTGGAAACTGCTTGCGGAAAATGCCCTCGAGGCATATCACACCGGGACCGTGCACAGGGATACCCTGGGACAACAGAAGAGCAGGGCGGTGGAATCAACCGGCAACTGGACCGGACTGCTGGTAGAAGATGAAACCAGTGTCGCAACCATGACAGGAGACGATAAACCGTTTCCTCACATCCAGGGCCTGGGCAATGAAGCAAAATCAGGCACTTATTTTTCCTTGCTCTTTCCCTGTACCGAATTTGTGTTCGCCCAGGACTGCATGTGGTGGCTGGACTTCAGGCCGGTCGCCGTGGATAAAACTGTTCTGAAACTGGGGGCCTGTTTCCCGGAATCAACTATTGCCCTTTCCTGGTTTGAAGAGAAGGTTGAACTCTACAAGCAACGCTGGAAGCTGGCCACCGAAGAGGACAACAGGATTTGTGAAACGCAGCAGCAGGGCCAGGTTTTCGATCGGCCCCCGGGGCGCTTTTCGAACCACGAATTCGCCGTGCATGCTTTTGAAAACTGGGTTCTTGACCAAACCTGTCCCCGCGTTTAACACCAACATCCCCGCGAAAGCGGGGATGTTGTAACAAAAGCAGAGCGTATGAATTAAAAAGATCCCCGTTTTCACGGGGACGGGGTTGAGGGGAGGCCTTCCGCGGGGACACTCCGCACTGAACATCCGCATTCCCGCTCCCAACATCCGCTTTCCCGCGCAGGCGGGAATCTTCTCCACCCTCATTCCCGTGGAAACGGGAATCTCATTGAGCGCCGCAATGCCTTAGCGAGATCCCCGTCCCCCGATCAAGCCGGGGGCAGGTTCCGCGGGGACGGGGCGGTGACGCCCAGTTCCAGGGCGATTTTCCGGAATGCCGCAAAACACGCATCGGTAAGCGCATCATTCAGGGGGTCCGGCTGGGACGAAAAACGGGCAATGACAATGGCGCGGGCCGGGTTGATATAAAGCTGCTGGCCGTGAATGCCGCGGCCGCTTATTGAACCGTCATCATCTCCGGACTGGTACCACTTGTTGCGATATTTGCCATCGGGCATTCGGTGGGCGTAATTGCCCCTTATCCAGGCCTCGCGGTCGCCATTGTTCATGGTGTCTTCGATCCATTCAGCGGGAATAACCTGGCAGCCCATGGCTTCGCCGTTGTCCAGAAAAAGCTGGCCAATTCGGGCAAAATCCTCCAGGGTGATGCAGATCCCCCCTGCAGCCCGGGCGACCCCACACCGGTCCAGGGTTACATAGGCGTCCTTGCGCATCCCCGCCGGCTGCCACAGGCGGGAACAAAGCAGGTCAGCAAATGGCTGCCCTGCGGCGCGTTCGAGAACCAGGCCCAGCATATCCGAGTTGGGTGACCTGTAAAGGAAAGAGTTGCCATGGGGTGAATCGGACTGCCGTAGTGAATAGAGAAATTCTTCCAGGGACAGACCGGGGTTGACCTGGTCGACCGGATTCCATGCGGTGGCCTGACGGTACAGCATGTATTCGCTTTCAGGATCGCTGTAATTTTCCTCGAAATCCAGGGCGACGGTCATATCCAGGAGGTTGCGCACCGAGCAGTTGCCGTAAACACTGTTCACTGCCCCTGGCAGGTAATGGGAAACCGGCATTTCGCTCTGCACCACACCCTCGGCTTCGAGAATGCCTGCCAGCATTGCAGTCACTGACTTGCTTATTGAAAACAGGATATGGGGCAGGGACGGGTCAAAATGCGGGGCATGCCATTCGAAAACTTTGCGGCCGTTATGTACCACCATCAGCGCATCGGAACAGGATAGCTCGAGCAGATGTTCAAGAGTGGACCGGCCGCCAGGCGTATCCACTTCCATACTTCCAAGCTGCTGTATGACGGCGGGCAGGGCGGCCTGTGCAACCTGGGAAGCCCTGACCGGGCTGACTGGTACCAGCTCCCGGACATGCTGGAAAGCCCACTGGCTGTTGGGGTGCTCCCGCCAGTTTCCAATATGCAGCCCTGGCGTTCTCTGTGTCTGGATTGCGGTCATTGCATGTAATCGGGTACCTGAAAATTCCACGGCATGATATCAAGTCGGCGGCCTGATAGGGGTCTGTGTGGAAAAGATTTTTACACCTATGTACATTCCCGACCGCACAGGCGTATGATTTGGTTACAGAATTTTCTAGCTGTCAATTAGTGGGGGAACTATGACAACAACAAACAAGCCGAAAGCCATTGTGCTCGGAGTCGGGCCCGAACGGGGACTGGGTGGCGCCCTGTGCAAGCGGTTTTCACATGAAGGCCACCATGTATTCCTGGCAGGCCGCAGCCCTGAAAAACTCGAACTGCTGGCCATGACCATCAACCAGGCCGGCGGCAGTGCGACACCGGTAGTCTGTGATGCCACCAATGAAGACAATGTGTCCGAGCTATTTGAAGTTGCCCAGAGTGTTGGTAATGGCCGAGTGGACCTGGCGGTCTACAATGTTGGAAACAGCACTCCCGGGGCAATCAGGGAAATGGATGCGGGATATTTCGAAAAAGCCTGGCGTATGTTGTGTTTTGGATCGTTTCTGTTTGGCAGGGAGTGTGCGCGTAAAATGCTCCCTGGCGGCGGCACCCTGATATATACCGGGGCCAGTGCATCGCTGCGAGGCAAGGCTGGATTCGGCGCCTTTAACTCGGGAAAGGCGGCCCAGCGTACCCTGGCCCAGGCCATGGCCAAAGAATATGGCAAGGAGGGGCTGCATGTGGGGCATGTCGTTATCGATGGCGGGATTGCAGGAGAAAAGTGGTTTAGCCGTCTCGACCATGAACCGGACCAGGAGGAGATGAAGCGATTCCTCAGCCTGGACGCCCTCACCGATGCTTACTGGAACCTGTACAGGCAGGATCCATCAGGCTGGAGTTTCGAAGTCGACCTGCGCACCAGTATTGAAGACTGGTAGCCGTTTCCCATCCCCGCGCTCCGTCCCACCCTCAACACACCACTTTCCCGCTCTCAACACGCCACTTTCCCGCGAAAGCGGGAATCTTCTCAAATCCACGTCAGTCTTTCTGAGATCCCCGCTTTCGCGGGGAAGTGAGAGTAAGCCCCGCGGGGAAGTGAGAGTAGGGCCTGCGGGGACGCCCCGCCCTACAGAAACTGGTCCAGTATCCGCGCGACCAGTCCCGGCGCTTCTACCAGTATACTGTGGCGCAGGCCGGGCAGGATTTCCAGCCTCGAGCCGGGAATTTTCTCGTGCATCAACTTCGCCATTCTTACATTCGAGCCCGGATCGAATTCGCCGGTCACAACCAGGGTCGGGCAGGAAATTTTGTGCAGCTTGTCGGCCAGGTCACCGAGGCCAAACACGCGGTAGGCGTTGAGATATCCTCCGGCGTCGTTTGCTTTGAGGGCATCCAGGCGTCTGGCCACCCTTTCGGGATGATTCTTACGAAACCCGGGTGAAAACCAGCGCTCCAGGGCAAGCTCAATGTTGGTGTCAAGGTCGCCCCGTTCAAGATTGGCTACCCGTTCCAGCACTTTCTGCCGCTCTGCCTGGGTACGCCCGGCCACCGCACTGAGAATGACCAGTTTGCCCACCGCCCCGGGGTGGCGCAGAGCGAATCCCTGGGATACCAGGCCGCCAAGTGAAAAACCGGCCAGGTAAATGGACTCATCATAGTGGTGTTCCAGCACGTCCTCGAGGTCATCGACAAAATCTTCCAGTGTCCACGGCCCGGGCGGGTTGTAGCTTTCGCCATGCCCGCGCAAGTCATAGCGCAGGATGGAAAATCGCTGTTCCAGGCTTACGGCAATCTCGTCCCAGCTATGCAGGTTTCCACCTAGTCCGTGCACCAGGACCAGCCGGGGTCCACTGCCTGACCGGACAACATTGCTTTTCATGAAACCATTTGTGGTGATCTACTGGAAGTGGGGCATGACCTCGGTAATGAACAACTCGAGAGAGCGTTTTGCATCCTTGCCATCGAGGCCGAAGTCGGCACCGTAGCAAAACAGGTCGACTCCCGCATCCTCGTACATTTTCAGTTTTTCGACAATTTCCCCAGACGTGCCGAACATCATGTTCTCCCACACACGTTCATCAGTATAATCCGAGGCGCGGGCGAGGTCGCCGAAGTCGATTTCCTTGGGAAATCCGTTAATGACCTCTCCATCGGTTGTAAAAAGCCCCTGGAACCGGGATGAATACTGTTTCGCTGCTGCAACCGGCATGCGCCATTGCTCAGGCCGGTCGTACACACAGGAATTTCTCAGCACCAGCCACTTCAGCCGTTCCTTGTCGGGAAATTTTTTCAGCGATGCCTGAAGTTTCCCTGCCAGGTCGAGCACTTCATCAAAGGGTTTCTGCAGGGGCGTCGACATGATATTGAGATCATTCTCAATGGCCCAGTCGAATGTGTCAGGCCCCCTGGCGGCGACCCACAGCGGCGGATGGGGTTTTTGCAGCGGCTTTGGCACTGCGGTTGCCCGGGGAAACTGCCAGTACTTGCCGTTGTGCTCGTAGTCGCCGGCCCATAATGCCTTGAGTACCGGCAGCAATTCATACAGGTATTCGCCGCCGTCCAGCTGCTGGGAAACGCCGTTGGCCATGCGGTCAAACTCGTACTGGAATGCCCCGCGTGCCAACCCCAGTTCGAGGCGGCCATCGCAGTACAGGTCGACCAGTGCAGCCTCCTCTGCGGCACGGATCGGATGCCAGTAGGGCGCACAGATCACTGCGGTCCCAAGTCGAATCCTGCTGGTGTGCTGGGACCAGTAGGTTAGCTGCACGAACGGGTTGGGGGCGATGGTCATTTCGATGCAGTGATGCTCGGAAGCCCACGCGGTTTCAAAGCCGCCCTGGTCCGCCATCTTTACCAGTTCAAGGGTGTCGGCAACAACATCCCTCATGGAAGTTGATTCCGTGAAGCGGTTCATGTTGACTGCGATAGAAAACTTCATCTCTGTTCGATGTGCGGCAAATTCGAATTATTTCAGTTTCATAACGAACGGGTCCTGGGTGCTACCGGAATAATCCACCACCACGTTCTTGAGTCGCGAAAATTCCCGGATTCCCTCCATTCCGTTATGCTTGCCATAGCCGCTTTGCTTGAAGCCGCCAAACGGCGACATGAATGATGCACTTCGGTAGGTGTTGATCCACACCGTCCCGGCATCGACATCCCGGGCGAATCGCATGGCCCGGTCGATATCCCGGGTCCAGATTCCGGCGGCCAGTCCATACACCGTGTCATTGGCTTTTTCTATCAACTCCTGCTCGTTGGAAAAAGGCATGACCGCAACCACGGGGCCAAAAATTTCTTCCCGGGCCAGGCGCATGTCGTTGCTGATATCGGTAAACACCGTGGGTTCGACATAGTAGCCCTTTTTCAGGCCGGGGTTTTCAGGTTGTTTTCCGCCTGTGACTATGGTGCCACCGTCACCGAGACCGATATCCATCTATTCCAACACCTTGTCGAGCTGGGATCGCAGGGCGAGGGGTCCAAGCTGGGTATCGTCTGCCAGGGGGTCGCCGATGATCACCTTTCCTGATTTTTCGACCAGCTCCTCAAGTACCTGGTCATAGATGGTTTCCTGCAGAAAACAGCGTGAGCCGGCAATGCAGGTCTGCCCGCCGGCCGCAAACACCCCGGCAATGATGCCATTGGCGGCGCGTTCCGGGTCGGCATCGTCGAACACCACGTGGGGAGATTTTCCGCCAAGTTCCATGGTGCAGGGCACAAGGTTCGCGGCGGCATTGCCAGCCACCTTCCTGCCGGTGTCGGTACCACCGGTAAAGGCGATCTTGTTGATGCCCGGGTGGCGGGTCAGGGCATCTCCCGCAGTTTCACCGAGGCCGCTGACCACGTTGAACACCCCGGGAGGAAATCCCGCTTCGCCCACCAGTTTTGCAAACTCGAGGGCCGAAGCGGTAGTATTTTCCGCGGGCTTGACCACCACGCTATTGCCGATGGCCAAACTAGGCGCCAGGGCATTGGAAAGCAGGTACAGCGGTGAATTCCACGGCACGATAATACCCACACCACACCGATGGGTTCGCGCAGGGTGTAGTTGAAGGTGTCCGCCTTGTTGATGGGGATGGTTTCACCAGTGATCTTGTCAGCCATTCCGGCATAGTAGTAATAGGTATCCGGCAGGCTTGCCATCTGCGCCCGCATTTCCTTTATGAGCTTGCCATTGTCCCGGGTTTCGATTTGGGCGAGGCGTTCGCCGTGCTCGGCAATAAGATCACCCAGTTGTCTCAACAGATTGCCGCGCCCGGTCTGGCTCAGTCGCGACCAGGCCGGGTTTACCAGCACCGCCCGTGCTGCACTGACCGCCGCATCGACATCGGCGGCACTGGCATCGCTGATTTCATACCAGGGTTCGTCATTGGTCGGATTCAGGCTGGGGATAAATTTCTGTTCTGACGAATCGACGTATTCGCCATTGATATAAAGCCCGTACCTGTCATTGCTGGCCTGCTGAAGTAACTGTGTCACTGGGTTTGATCCTGGGTTACCGGAAAGGGGAGTATCCTGTTGACGGGGGTTTAATACAACCCCCGCTTTCGCGGGGGCAGGCCCCAGAATTCACGGTGCAGGTCCCAGATTTCACTTCCCCGCGAAAGCGGGCACCTCATTAAGGTCATGCACTGCGTTAGAAGATCCCCGTTTTCACGGGGACGGGAATCCCCGCCCCCGATTCCCCGGTCGTAGCCGGGGACAGGCTTAGTCGAAGGGAGGCCCTGCGCGGGGACAGGTCGAGCAATAGTCTGCCATTGCAGGCATACTATCCACAATGCAAGGTTAGAATAGATTACACAATTATAGGCGGCGGTATGAACCTTGCCTCACGGTTGGAAACCGCGGCTAATCCAGGCGAAATTCTGAATTTCCACAAGACTTATGCGATTGTGCAGGATGAGTTTGTTTGCAAGGAACATGGCAAGGTTACGGTGAAGGGGCTGACTTATTCTGTTACACCCTATCTCGTTGTCGCCAGTCACGATTTCGTCGGAGCATCCCGCTGTGCATCATGTGCGACCACGGGCGTGTCATTGTGTCGGCATTGACCCGTCTACATGCCGCTGTCATCCGCATGATTGGTGTAAATAGCAATCATCTATCTATAGGTCATCAAAAGTTCTGACAAAACGGTAGGAATTCTGTTCTGGTAATTCATGAATCCGCCCTGTAATTATCTGCTGAAGTACAGTCTGGTAGCTATGGCCGAACCTTTTATACTGGTTTGTAGTGAACAAAAACATTGGCATAGAGCCTGCCTTTGAGGGGCTGCGGGCGGCCGTGGTCAAGTTTTGCACCCTCATAGAAGAGCATTTCCCCGGGTCTAAGGTTTAGGTAGTGTTTTCGATAGTAGTGATCTTCAATTTCCAACGGCCACTTTTCGTCGACATCCTGGTCGATGTTTAACAATGCACTTATGATGTGAGTTTCCACTCGATCGCGATGGGGTTTCAGGGTCGCTCCATTATGATATTTTCTTATGCCATATACAAAGGTGGGTTGCAGGGAAACTCCGCACCATTTTTCCAGTTTTGGCTGGAGGGCTCGGTGTATGTCGTCCCGGAATTCTGGAGGAAGTTCAAGTAATTCGCTGCCGGAGTTACCATCACTCGTTATAAAATCTTCGACTATCTCTTCAAAATAATCTTCCTGGTTGTCGACATTGAACTTTTTGATCCTTGCAAACAGGGCTTTGGGTATTTTGTATTTCCTGAATCCTGCTGGGGTATAGGCAGGCAGGTTTTCATTATCAGATTTGATCAGCATTTCGCCCGGACCCTGCAGCCGAAACCATTTGGTAATGACAGCCTTGTATCCTTTCTCTACCGGGCAACCGTGATGCATGGTATCTGGATTCGGGTTGCCTGCCTTGTCAACATTGTTCCAGACCAGCATTTTCCCAGGGGTGGATTCGACTACGTGATCCAGGTTGACGAAGTGTGTTTCCCCGCCCGCCTCTACTTCATTCAGGTAAATCATGCAGGTCATCGATCTTTGCCCCCTGTCGCCGGCATTTTCAAGCTCGTCACCTTCGAAGTAATCGGTGTGGGGTTTGATCTCTTCTCCCACGAGATAGTACTGGCCCTGGATCCCCTCGGAGTAGTCCGGGCTGATGCCCATGTACCTACAGATCCTGCTGTCAATATCCCTGATCAGATCACTGTCGACACGGGAAAGGTCACAGGTTCGGCTGGTCCGGAAATTCGGGTCATTGGGGTCGGGAGTGACTACGGTGGAGGGAACCAGGGCCGACTTGATCAGCTTTACCAACTGCCGACATTCCTGTCTGCTGAGAAAATCATTTACCTCGAAAACTTCGGCCCTGTCCGTCATCACCTGCATGGCGTTAGCCATAGTTATCCGCCTCTCGGGATTATCCTGACCCAGGTTAGCTCCCGAATCGCCAGATTCCTTTTTTTTACCGATCAGCGGATTATCGATCTCATCCAGTGATCGGGATGGCTCACAATCGAGAATCTCTTTGATGTCCTGATATTCAAATCCGTTGTCTATAAGTATCTTGAAAATTCCATCTATATCGCAACCACGCTCAAGGTTGAGGTTGATCCATTCTTTCCAGGAGGAATCGATTATATTCGCCATTGAACAGGATTTTTAGTGCCTTCTATGCCTGGTCGCGTGCATGGGCATAATTTTGAGATACAGTTAGTGAGGCGTGCCAGTCGGGACAAAATGACGGAAGACAACCACCCTACGACTGTTTTGTATGCCCCATTGACCCCGGATTCAGTTGCAGCAGGGTAACGGACAGGAAAAGTGGCGCAAAGGTAATGAGAAATTGCATGCCAAGACAAGGTTGATCTGGATTGTCCGTATACTAACTGCTACATCATTTTTTGCGTAGTTTTTTATACAATACTCTGGCACAGATATTTTCGGCCAGGCGTTCCCTGTGTTCGGCAAGGAGATCACCCGATTTTCTCAGCAGTTTGCCTCGGCCAGTTTGCGCGCGGGACGCAATGTTGGTCCGAGGGTCGAATTCCGGGTATATGTTGAGTGATCCTCTGCTGAATGCGAACTGCTGATATTTAATTCATAACAGCCCTCATTGGATGCTACTCTCTGCGTGAAATTTCCCTGCAAGCATTTTCTCAAACCTGTCCCATGCGTAATCCATGAATCAGAAAACAAAGGCTC
>PVMK01115575.1_pt1 | contig 15585 bp, 11 predicted proteins | sample 1853481 | NCBI WGS metagenome assembly PVMK01 (sample SAMN08533507, study PRJNA380276) | Marine sediment metagenome, whole genome shotgun sequencing project.
AAGGTTTTAGTCCTGGAAAATATGGACGACAAGGCACTGGAGTCCGAGACCTTTTTGGGGCAACTGGAAGGGAAAGGGCCCGACGATAGCTGGGACGTGGAGAATGAGTTTCGGCTGGTGGGCAATCCGGCCAGCGCCCAGGCAGTGATCCGGGCGGTCCGCCGTGGGATGTACCTTTTCCTGGCTTTTATGGGCCGATAAAATTTTCAGCTCGGGATCAAATCACCCGTTTTAATGTTGAATAGAATCCACTCATTGAGTGCTGTCGACCCAGAAATGAAATGTTAAACGCCATCATCCGTTTCTCGCTTCAAAATCGGCTCCTGGTTATTGCCGCATCCGTTTTCCTGGTGGTTTACGGTGGCTACATCATGGTCAATCTTCCGGTTGATGTGCTGCCGGACATCAACCGTCCCATGGTGACGATCATGACCGAGTCCCATGGTCTGGCACCTGAAGAGGTGGAGCGTCTCGTCACTTTCCCCTTGGAAACTCTACTCAATGGAGCCACCAATGTGGAGCGAGTGCGTTCGCAATCGGCGCCGGGACTTTCCATCATCTGGGTTGAATTTGGTTGGGATACCAATATTTACATCGCCCGACAGATTGTCAACGAGAGGCTGCAGCTGGCATCGGCTCAGCTTCCTCCGGGTGTGGTTCCCGTGATGGGACCCATCAGCTCCCTTATGGGAGGAATTCACCTCATCAGCCTGCGGGCTGAAGAGGGAAGCATTTCCGATCTGGAACTTCGGACGCTGGCCGATTGGACCATCCGCCCCCGGATTCTAGCCATTCCGGGCGTGGCCCAGGTGGTCAACATGGGAGGTGGGATCCGACAGTATCAGGTTCTGGTGAATCCCCAAAGAATGAGGGATTTCTCCATTAGCCTGGCTGAGGTGGAGAGGGCCATTGGATTCTCCAATTCCGCTACCTCGGGAGGGTTTCTCAATCAGGGAGGCCAGGAGTTCTTGATCCGGAACATGGGACGAATCGAAACGCTGGATGATCTGGCAAACACGGTAGTCGCCCTTCGCGGATCGGTTCCGGTCTATGTTCGGGATATCGCCCGGGTTCAGTTTGGTCCTCAGATCAAGCGAGGAGAGTCCGCCTACAACGGACAGCATGCGGTCATTATGCAGATCACCAAGCAGCCGGGCGCCAACACCTTGGAGTTGACCGAGCGGGTGGAGGCTGCCTTGGATGAGATTAGCGCCGGCCTGCCCGAAGGCGTGGTGGTGGATCCGGCTGTTTTTCGCCAGGCTGATTTTATTTCAACTGCCATCGACAACGTGGTTGAGGCGCTTCGCGATGCCTCTGTGTTGGTGGTCATCGTCCTGTTTCTCTTCCTGTTGAACTTCCGAACTACAACCATCACCCTGACCGCCATCCCGCTCTCTTTTTTGATCACCGCGGTGGTGATGAAATTCTTCGGAATCAGCATCAACACCATGATGCTGGGGGGATTGGCCATTGCCATTGGCGAGCTGGTGGATGATGCCATCGTGGATGTCGAAAACGTCTTCCGGAGACTGCGCGAGAATCGCCAGAAGGCTCAACCCGAGCCGGCCTTGACCGTTGTTTTTCAAGCTTCGAGCGAGATTCGGAATTCCATTGTCTTTGCCACCCTCATCGTGATCTTGGTCTTTTTGCCCCTTTTCTTCCTAAGTGGGGTGGAGGGGCGGCTTTTCACTCCTTTGGGCGTTGCCTATGTGGTCTCCATCCTGGCCTCGCTTCTGGTCTCATTGACCCTCACGCCGGTGCTTTGCTATTACCTCCTGGGCCGCTCCAAGCTCCTGGAGCGACGGGAAGATGGTTGGCTGGTCCGACAGCTCAAGCATGGGCAGACCCTAGTTTTGGATCTTACTCTGGAGCACCCCGGAAAGATTCTTCTGGGGGCAGCCTTCCTGGTACTTTTTGCCCTTTCCTTTATCCCATTGATGGGCCGGGCTTTTCTTCCCGGATTTAACGAGGGAAGCTACACCATTAACGTAATCGCCAATCCGGGCATTTCACTTCCTCGATCGGACCAAATCGGCACCCGGGCGGAGCAACTTCTCCTGGAAGTGGAGGAAGTGGTCTCGACCGGCCGTCGCACGGGGCGGGCGGAATTGGATGAGCATGCCGAAGGGGTCCATTACAGCGAAATTGACGTTACCCTACGGGACGGTCGTCCCAAGGAAGAAATTGAGGCGGAGATCCGTGAGAAGCTGGATCAGATTCCGAACATCAGTGTCAACGTGGGCCAACCTATTTCTCACCGGATCGATCATTTGCTCTCAGGGACCTTTGCCGAGATCGCGGTCAAGATTTTTGGTGAAGACCTCACCGTGTTGCGCTCCCTGGCGGAAGAGGTCGAGCAGGTCATGGGGGGTGTCGCAGGGGTCAGGGATCTTTATGTTGAACCGCAAGTCCCCATTCCACAAGTGCGTATCGAGGTGAACCGGACCCAGGCGGCACGCTACGGACTGGGGGTGGGGGAAATTACCGAGGCACTGGAGACCGCACTCAATGGACGGGTCATCACCCAGGTCCTGGAAGAGCAGCGCAGCTTCGATGTTTTTCTCCGTCTGGATCATTTCTGGCGGGACAACCTGGAGTTTCTGGATGACGTTCTGGTGGACCTTCCCACCGGTGGGAGCATTCCGCTGGCCCAGGTGGCCTCCATCGAAACCAGCACGGGCCCCAACCAGATTCTCAGAGAAAACGGATTGCGACGCATCGTGGTCCAGTGCAATGTGGCAGGACGGGATCTGGGGGGTGTGGTCGAAGAGATTCGTGACAAGGTGGCGACCCAGGTGGAGTTTCCGGAAGGCTATTTTGTCAGTTATGGAGGTCAGTTCGAGAGTCAGGTTGAGGCCACCCGTTTAATCTTGTTGTTGTCCATTATTTCCGTCACTGCCATCTTTGTTCTTCTCTATTCCCATTTTCAGCGGGTGGGCCTTGCTCTGCAGATCATGCTCACCTTGCCTTTGAGTTTCATCGGAGCCATAGCGGCCATCTTTTTGACCGACGGCATTCTGTCGGTGGCCTCGCTGGTGGGATTCATCACTCTTTTGGGTATTTCCGCCAGAAACGGGATCATGATGATCTCCCACTATCTGCACCTCATGCGTTATGAGGGAGAGAAGTTCGGCAAGAAGATGATTGTCCGTGGCACCCTGGAGCGATTGGTACCGGTGATGATGACGGCGCTGACCACGGCACTCGCTCTGGTGCCGCTGGCCCATGTCTCGTGGGGGTTGCCGGTAGGGAAATTCTCTATCCCGGTTGCGGTGGTCATTCTGGGTGGACTGATCAGTTCTATCCTCCTGAATATGGTGGTCTTGCCCTCCCTCTTTCTCAAGTTCGGTAGCCCGGCCTCCCCGGACGATGAACCCCGGGAAGCCGAGCGGCTCGAAGTGGGACCGGAACCGCCTGACCCCCTGACCGCCTGACCGCGATCGGGCCGTGTAGGGGCGCACAGTCGTGCGCCCACAAATCTCTGTTTGTCAACGGGTTATAGGGCGCACGGCTGTGCGCCCCTACACAAGAAACCTACGAGTTTTGCTCGCTATTGCCGGGAGGCCAGGTGGTGATCCATCATCAGCAGGGTTGCAGGTTGATCCCCTACCACGGTCAGTTTTTGCAGAATATCGCCGGCGGTTTTCTCCTCCTCGACCTGCTCATTGATGAACCACTGCAATTCCACCTCGGTGGCGTAATCCTTCTCGTCTTGAGCCAACTTGTAGAGTTTGTGGACCGCCTTGGTGATCTCCTGTTCGCTTTTGAGAATCTGCTCGAACATGCGGCGGGGTGACTTGAAGCTCTCGGGAGGTCGGTCGATGGCCTGAAGGACCACCCGGCCACCGCGATTATTCAAATAGCTATAGATCCTCATTGCATGGCCTATCTCTTCCTTGCTCTGCACCTGCAGCCAGTGCGCAAAGCCGTCCAGATGGATTTCCTGGCAATAGGCGGACATCGAAAGATAAAGGTAAGCCGAGGAAAATTCACTCTGTATCTGCTGGTTCAGAGCACTCTCAATCTTTTTGCTGGGCATCTGGGTTTCTCCTTTTCAAAGGTCCGTGTGTGTATGTTACCGCTATATCATACAGCAAACTCCGCTGACGGTTGTCAGCGGAAATCCCAAATTCCAAATCCCAAACAAATTCAAAACCTGAAACCTGAAACGTGAAACCTGGAAGGCGCGCGTAGCGCGCTACTTCAGCCACCAGAATTCGAAGGCCACATCCTGGTCAGGGAAGAGGCGCCGAAGGGCTTCGTTGTAGATGCGCTTTTGTTGGGTGTAGGTTTCTGGAAGGGGGTCCTGTTCAGGCGTGGTTTTATAGTCGATGGCCCGGATGACTCCCTCCTCCTCTAAAATCAGATCGATGATGCCGTGCCAGGCTTGACCCTCATCCTGCAGATAGACCGGGACTTCGCGACCCAGAATTCTGGCAGCGCTCACTCGCTCCCGATAGGGTTGTCCCGAGGGGTCGCCCAGATCCCCGGCGTAAAATTGCTTCAGCACTTTCTCAGCCGCTTCACTGACGTTGTTGTCAGAATGCAGCCCAGGAATCCCAGAAAAAGAGAGAGAGAGTTTTTCCGGTTCAAAAGCATCGTCGAGAAGATAGCGCTCGAGATAGGTGTGTACCAGACGGCCCACCAGCAATCCGGTTTCCCGGTCTGCTTTTCCAGGATAGTGATGATCTTCTCGGATCTCCCCTTCCTGGTGTTCCGGATCGGAAGGGTGGCGAAGGAGCGGAGGACGGGCTGCTCGGTAGTCCGAGTAGCGCTTCCTCCAAAGAGATTGATAATCGTCCTCCTGAAGGTTCACGGAGGGAGAAGGCACTTTTTGGGAGGTGATCTCAACACCGGGTTGATCAACAAAACGTAGAGTGCCGTTACAAATCTCGACCTGTCCCCCTTGCGAATCAGCGGGAATCTTACTTTTGGCAGAGCTTATGAAGTCTGTGATTTCCTCGGAAAAAGAATGGCCCTTGGAGCGGGGACACAAGAGGACCATGCGATCACGGGCACGGGTGGCAGCCACGTAGGCCAGACGTTGGGCCTCAGCTTGGTTGCCTTTGCGCTCCTGCTCCAGCGCTTCAGGATAGGATGAAGAGACAATCTTGAGCGGGCCCCATTGCAGGGAAAAGGCCTGCACTTTTTCACCCGCCTCAGTGGTCAGGCTGAGCACCTCCGCAGGATTTCGATTTCCCGTTGATCCCACCAGGTCTGAGAGAATCGCACTCCACCCATAGATGATGGTAAAGCGTCCTTCCAGGCCCTTGGCTTTGTGGATGGTCATCACCCGTACTGCATCCACGTTCTCACTGGCGACCGTAATGTCTTCCCCCGGGTTGCCATCCCACCGATCGGTCGCTGCAGCTCGATCGCGTTGCTTCAACAGCCACACCAGGGGAGGGATCACGGTCATCTCCATGGCCTCCTGGAAGTTCTCCAGCACCCGGCCGATTCGGACCAAAGGTCTTCCTTCCCGATCCCCCGGTTCACTGTAGAGGGCTGTTGGGATGAAGGCTCGGACTTCTGCTAGCCACTCGGAAAGCGTTTTCTTCAGACGTCCTTCCGCCAGTTTTCGCAGATGCTCGATCCGGGTTTGAACCTCCTGGGGCAGAAAGTCGGGAAGGGGTTCTTGAGAGTGAAACAATCGTTCGGGAGGAATCTCTTTCAGCAAATCGTGGAGCTGAGGATCGGACAGGTACACAAGTGGACTTCGCAGCACGACCGCTACGGCCAGTCTATCCTGAGGATGAAGAAGCGCGATGAGCAGATTCAACAGATCCAGGACCTCGGGTTGGCGGTAAAAGATCTTGGCACCGCTGCTGATGACGGGAATCCCGGCTTTCTGAAGAACCGGCAGCAGGGCGTCAACCTCCCGCCACTTCTTTACCAGTACCAGGATATCCTTGTAGGGAGGGGTTGCCGCATCCGAACGCTCGAGATATTCCTGGATCACGTGCAGGGCTTGAGCCGCTGCGTACTTTCTCCCCTGATCGGCATTGAAGTCCCTCCCTTCGCCGTCTTGGTCCATGAAGATCCATTCCGGCAGGACTCCCTCATCGGATCGAAAGGGAACCAGGGCTTCATCAATGTCTTCGTTTGTCAGCGTCAGTACTTTCTCGAAGAAGTGATTTACGAATTGGGTCACCGACTTCACGCTCCGAAAGCTGGTCTTGAGACGAAATACGCTCTGTTTCAACTGGCATCCCGTATAGCGATTATAGTGGTGGTAAAAATCCTCGATAGAAGGGACATCGGCGTTTCGGAAGCGGTAGATGGATTGTTTGGTGTCCCCCACGAAGAAGCCAAGCACCTCATGTGGGTCATTGGGCTCACGCTTCAGCAGAGCCTTGAAAAGCCGAAGCTGGTCGGGGTCCGTATCCTGGAACTCATCCACGAGCAGGGCCCGGAGCTTTGCCTGTTCAGCCCGGCGGATGGAGGGATGCTCCTCGAGAAGCTTGACGGCCAGACGAATCATCTCGTCGAAGGTGATGAGACCCAGCTCCCGCATGGCCGCTTCCTCGGCCCAATCGGCGAAACGTCCCAGGAACCGGGTCCAGACTGTCCATATATCTCCAAACTCCGTCGCCACGCAGTGGCGAACTGCCGGAACATAGAAATCGGTCCAGGATTGGAAATACCGGGAATGCTCGGGTGGGAGCGCCTGGATGGCGATACGGATGGCTTTTGTGGTCGTCTTGTCCAGGAAGAAGTAGCTTTTCACGAGTTCGATGAACTGACACAGTTCCGTTAGACTTCCTTTTTCACCAGAAGTGATGTCCAGCAGAATTCGACTCAACTGGTCGCGTCTTTTGACGATATTGGAACCTCCCCCTGTGGCCAGGGCTTGGACCAGGGCAAAGCCCGCGTCGACCAGTTCCTGCATCTCCTTTTCGTTCTTCAAGGGAAGAGCCTCCGCTTCCTGGCTCATCCCGCGAAATGGATAGCTGTGGCTCAACCACTCACGGATGTGTTTAACCGGGACCACCTGGAGAAGCTGGGCCAGTTCTTTCTGCAGTTGGGGATCGGCCAGGACTTTCTGTTGCCACCAGCGATCCAGGACTTGATCCTTTACCCCGACCAGATCTTCTTCATCGTCCCTGGCGAAACGAGCCGTTGGCGGGATCCCGGCCTGCAGGGGATGACGGCGAAGGATTGAGGCTGCGAAGCTGTGGATGGTAGAGATTTGCAACTGGGCCGCCTGCTCGGACAGGGCCTGTGCTCCGTCGCGGAGACGCTGGAAAGATTTCTCCTTATCCAGCCCGGCCAACAAGGGTCTATCCTGACCTGCACTCCCCGACTCCAGATTTTCCAAAACCGTCTGAACGATCTCGTAAAACAGCGGATCTTCGATCTTCCCTTGGGAACCGGCATAAGTAGCCTCCAGATGGGAAAGGCTTTCCGCCGCTGTGACGCTCTCCAGGTAGCGGTACAGGCGGGTCTGCATTTCAGCGGCGGCTTTGCGCGTGAAGGTGGTGAGGATCAGGGAGCCAATAATGGCCCGGGCAGCCTTCAGACGCTCCTGCCGGGAGGAAGCGCTGTAAAGGGAACCGATCTCGGGTGGAAGGCTCCCGTCCTCACCTTCTGATGGTGACAGGAAGGGGGCGTTCAAGAGGAGATAAAGGGCTCTAAGAGCCAGGGTATGGGTCTTCCCGGTACCCGCACTTGCCCAGACAAAGGCGTGGTCAGGAGTGGTGATTGCCTGCCGGCGAGCCGTTGCGTCGGGAAGTGACGTGCTCATCGCTTCATGGCCTCCAGGCGAGGGGAGATGTGCTTTTCGGAGAATCCGGCATAGCGACGCTGGGCACCTGGATCAAAGCGGCGGCAAAGAGAGATAAACTCACAGTACCGACAGGAATTCGCTCCCTTGATTCCCTGCGACTTCAGGGTCTCCGTTGGAGTGGGCAGGTACATCCCTGTGTTGAGTATCTCCGCCAGTGGCCGCAGGAACTCCTCGGCTGCCGGTCGATCGGGCACTTCCATCTCCTGGGGTGGAGACTCCCCTAAGAAGATGTAAGAAAATTCAGCCTCCGCCTTGGGGTTCTGTTCACGAAAAATCCAGGGGTAGAGAATGGGCTGAACCCGATAACCCAGAAAGACCTCCCGTTTGAGATCGCTCTTCTCAGGTGCTTTGCCGCTTTTATAGTCGTAGATGCGAAACTGTTCCTTTCGCTGGTCAATGCGGTCCATTTTCCCCGAAATGAGAAGTCCCTTCCAGACCTGGAAAAGGCACTCTCTTCTTGAATTCGAGGTCCATCGGAACATCTCCCTCAAGGTCCTGCTTCACCACCGTTTCAAGATAACTCTTGACCGTTTCTTCCAGTTTGTTCAGTTCGGCCTGGCGAAAGACGGGAAGGCAGTACTTCCAATTGCTGAGATAACTGTGAGGAAACGTTCTTGGCAGCTTCGCTCAGCGCCTTTGCTTCGGAGTGCAGCATGGCTTTGGCGATTTCTTTGAGCGGAGTCCTCTCACTGAGCCAGGGCTCCATCAGGTGCTCCAGGAATTTGTGAACCAGATTTCCCCAATCCAGTGGATTCAGTGCGTCTGCAAATTGAAGGACGGTCAAAGGTTCCCATTTCATCAAGCTGTCCGCATAAAAACGGTAAGGACATCTGGCCAGGACCTCGACATCGGTCACGTTAACCCGCTCTCCTTCCTTTCCCGCGGGCAAGGAGGCTGCCGGAATATGTCCATTCCAGGACAACTCTCGACCCCTCAATTCTTGTGCCTTGAAAAGGTAGTCGTAAGGGATCTCGCCGGACAGAGCGCTGGTCCTGTCAGGATGGATGAGGACCAGAAACTCAGGGGGAACGAAGGAACCTCCCTGTGGGTCCAGCTTCAGGAGATCCTCTCCCTGCTGGGCAGGTCCACGGGAGATCCGGTTCCTCGCCGTGTCGGCTGTCTCCGCCCCTGCCCAGCGCTGAGTGTAGCGCTGCACCCAGGGGGTAGGGGCCACGCTTCGTCCCCTGTCGTCACTTTCCGGAATGACCCAGTGAACCTGCTCGGCTGAGGTGTTCAACAGAAAGAAGAGCATCGACATTTCCTCGGTGACCTGGGACTTGACCGGCAACAGGTGTCCCACGTCGCGGGCTTTGGCCATCAGACGTTTCCGTGAAGCATCGGAAAACAGGGGGTCCTCCTCGATGCGCGAGGGCCAGGTTCCCGAGGCCAGTCCCAAAAGAACAATCGCTCTCGAGGTCAAGCTGCGGGCTCGCATGGAAGGAACGAAGAGTACCCCGGAGTGGTCCAGGGGATCGCTCCGAATCTGATCGTCCACGACCTGGAGGAGCATTTCCCGAAGCATGGACTCTCTGATGAGCAGCTCTGGGCGGTATGATTCCATGAACTGGAGCGCTTCCACCAGTGGATCCAACAGGGTTGGCTCAGGAAGCCATCTTTCCCTGAGCTTGTTCAGAAAATGGGCAGCTCGTTTGGGTGTGAAGGTGCGCTCCTGAGTCCTCGAACCTCTTCCCCACAGCTCCAGAATTTCCTTGGCCAGTGCTTCTTCATGGGGGGTGAAGCGGGGGGAATATTTGTCGGGCGGGTCGGGCTCAGGCGAAAAAATCGCGTTCCAGCTGGTATCTCCCCAAACTCCCATGCGGCGAACCTTCGATTCAAATTGATCCACGTCGATCTCTCGGGCGGCCGGCATCTCCGGATAGTCGCGCAAATAGGCCAGAAGCCACTCAGCGGGAGCCTGGTCCTCCCAGATGCGGGCCAGCATCCGCAAAGGACGGTTTCTGGGACTCAGCCCCACGGGAACATCGACCGTGCGAAGGGGGATGGCGAAGGCAGCAAACACCTCTTGCATCGAATCGAAATAGGGTGCGCTGTTTGGTGCCAACACCATGATCTCCTGTGCAGGAATCGGATTCTCGGTATCCTCCATCCATTGACGGACGCGGAGGGCCGCTGAGAGAACTTCGGCCCGGATCCCCAAGGCAGATTGAAAGGTGAGGAAAGGGGGTTGCTCGGGAACCTTGCCCTCGGGAAAGGTGGAGAGGAAAAAACGGGTGCTCTCATAAGAACCCTCGTCCCCATCGACCTTCGAAGAGTCGGGTGGACTCGTGAGTGCCGTGCCCAACCGAACCTTGAGATCCTCCAGCACAGGTTCGCCGAAGGAGAATGCAGGGTGGGTTTCCTTCCCTTTTTTCACAAAGGGATAGAAGAGGGTCAGGTCAATCCGTTTTCCCAGGGCCGCAATGACCTGAGCGTTGACATCGGTAAAGCCGTAAAAACCATACACCAACACCTGTGGAGTCTGTCCCTTCTCGCAGGCCAGAGAAGCCATGAGGGTGGGTTCATCAGCCTGCAGGATCCACTCCGGAATGCGCTGATGTGCCAGGGGTTCCCAACTCCGATCTTGTTGATCCAACACTCGGATCCAAGCCGCATAAAGTTGGAGGGTCTCTTGTTCCAGAGGAGCTAGATCGGGTTCCTGTGCCAGCTCCTCTAGAATTTCCAATTGATCGAGGCCAAAGCCTCCATCCGCCAGATCCAAAAAGGTGGGGCGGAGCAGACGGTAGCCACTGGGCATGTGCTGCAGCCGTGACAGAGGAGAGTCCACAGGGAGCTGTTCGACAAGTTCGAAAAGAAGGAGATCCAGAGTCGGGCCCCAGCGCTGATGGGAAGCGGGCCCGGTGACCTCCCCTAGACAGCGCAGAAAGTAGGCGAGTGGGATGATACGCACCCCCGCCAGGACCGTTTCCTCGACCTGTTGTCCCACTTTGAGGCGAAGGTGGTTGGCGGCCGTTGAAGTGGGGACCACAACCCACTTGGGCGCCAGGGGATCGTGCAGACAGCACTGTCGAAGCTTCTCCAGCAAGGGACCCAGGAGTGCGGGAAACGACGGCGCCAGCACCAAATGAGAAGACATGTTTCTATTCTCTATTTTCTAATTTCGTCTGTAACCCTTTTTCGTTTCCTCGGCCTGGCCCAAGCGCTCGTCGATATCCTTCTTCCGTTTCCTCCGCATGCCCCTCCTCGATCAGTTGAATGAGGCTCGAGTGTAAAGAGCGCTGGGCCAGCTTCTTGGTTTGTGGATCGAACTTCGCGTATATTTTATTCACCAGTTTCTCGAGGGTCTGTGGGTGGGTGTCCAGGGTTTCGAGAATCTGCTGTTTCCGTTTGTAGCGATGGTTCAGGACTTTCTGGACAAGCTTGCGACCCTCCCGTGCGGGTGGGCCATGAGCAGGATAAAGATGTCCGGTTGTCACCGATTCCAAAAAGCGAAGAGACTCGATGTAGGTGCCCAGGTGACCATCTGTGGGGTCAATGAGCATTGAAGAAAGAGTCGAAACGAGATCTCCCGACAATCACCGCCTGGTAGCGAGTTTCCTGAAAGGCAAGATGTCCCGGAGCATGTCCGGGAAGATGGTAGACGCGTAACTTCCAGCCGGGTTGACCGTCGGGGGAAGGACCCAGATCCAATTCCTGTCCGTGCTCCAGGGATTCTGAGAAATCCATATCGGGTAGATTTTGGGAGGTGAGTCGATGGGCAAAAAGAGGCAGTTGATAACGCCGTTGACACTCGGCAACGGCGCCCACGTGGTCGGGATGATCGTGGGTTAAAAGGATCCCTTCAATGCTCTTTCCCTGGGCCAGGAGTTCATCCAGAAGTGCCCACAACTTTTCCTGTTCGGATGAGTGGGGGGTGGCCGGGTCGATCAGATAAAGTTTTTGGTCTCCCACCAGGTAGGCGTTGGTGTGGGTGGCGGGGGGTTTGGTGGGAGTCCTGAGGGGCACCAGCAGGACTCCCGGGCTAAAATAGATCTGTTGCAGTTCACCCCGATTCAAAGATTCGCCCAGTTGACGCGTCTCAGGAAGAAAACTTTCGCAGTCGCCATGGGCCAGTTCGTGAAGAAGAAGGGGCAGGGGAGGTGCAATCAACACCGTTCCCTTCCGCCATCGTTCCAGGGCCTCTTCGGGAGTGGTGAAATACCCCTCCTCGACTTCTCCGGGCCAGATTTCCACCTCCTCTTCAGTTCGAATGTGACAATGCAAGAACCAGGTGTCGTAATGTTTGAGGATGAACTGGGGAGTGGTGATGGGGAACATCGGTGCAAAATCCTTGCTGTCCAGCCGTTGATGTTCCCGTTTCAAAACCTCCGAGAAACCGATCTGTTTGTCGAGAATTCGGCGCCGATAATCTTGCAGTGTTTCTCGGGACAAGGTGGTTCCGCGAGCCAGCCAAACTCCGGTCTCCTCGAACAGTTCACGAGCGGCTGCGGCTAAAAAGGCGGGGTAGTCCCCTGGTCCTTCACCCTGGATGGAGAGATGATCCCGTGCCGTCTCATGATCTTCCTCTTCCAGGGTGCCTGTCGGAAAGGCGAGGTATCCCCCCAAATAGGGGAGGCTTGAATGGCGCTTGACCAGGAGGACTTCTCTTGAACCCGGTCCTCGAGACAAGACGATGCTAACAGCCTTATTCACCTCATGAAGATATAATAAACAGGTGTCCACTCTTTGACTTTATTTTGGGCAGAGCATAGGCTCCTGAATCGCACGAGGTTAGTGATGGTATCCCCGAGAACACAGATCAACCTGGAGCTTATCCCGCAGGCCCGCGTTGATGTCATCAACGTCAGTGAGCGCATTACCGAGCAGTTCGGGGACATCCTGTCGCGGTTTCAAAAGGTCTTTTATTACTCCTACCACACCACGGCTGGCTACTTCGACCAGAGCTTCTGCCGGCGTCTGAACCATAGTCGCGATTCCCTCCAGGCGTTCGTGCAGTCGTTCCAGAATCTGTTTCCACCCGACGCCAACTATCAACACGACCAGCTCCAGTTACGAAGCGAGCTGAGCGAGGAGCAGCGGCTTCAGGAACCCCGCAATGCTGATTCGCATCTGACTTTCATTGGCTCAGGCCTGAGGAATGGTGTGACCTATCGACACTGCCCGGAAACGCCGGTTTACTTTGTCGATCTGGACGGCATCTCGGGTACAACCAAGCGCCGCCGTCAAACCACGGTCATTGGCTATAACGCGGAAGAACTGGTGAAAAAGACGGAGGTGGGAATCCCACTCTCCAGCCATCCCGTGGACTCGGTGAACCTTAAAGACAGCCGCCTCGGTTTGTTTGATCAGCTCCATGAGCTGTTGGAACACTATGAGATCGTCAACGGCCGGATTGACATCTCTCTGGCACCGACTGAGCGCCATGCCGGTCTTACCGTCAATGAATATGAAACGCTGCTGATGAAGCACGATTTGGCGGAGGTGCTTCGCAACCCCCTTCGATTCATGGCCGAGAAGGGTAAGCATATGCTTCGCGACCCCAGGGCCATCCCCGTCAAAGCCAAGAACTACGCAAAATACGACATGGTACAGGTGGTCAATGAGTTCCTGGACGCCCTGGGACTGAGCGAGTCCCTCCTGGAACGGATCATCAACAAATTCCAGTCCGTACCCGCAGCGCGCTTTCTGGGATTGAAACGATCACTGAGCCTCCTGGTCTCCCAGCAGGGCCATGAGGGTCGAGGTTCCATCGTGCAGGGGGAATACCAGAGTCCCATTCTTGTCCAGTGGAAGAAGGCAGCCGCTCAAACACGCCGCCTCAAAGTCGCTTTTGTTCGCTTTCGGTAGTTAGTGCTGAACCCGATCCTGCTTACTTAATCGAAGAAGATCTTCAACATGTCCAGGGTGGTAATGATTCCTACCAGCCGGGTGCCTCGAGTCACCAGAAGTCTGTGGATTCGGCCGGCCACCATAGCCTTGGCAATGTCCGAGATCGGCGTATCCTCGGGCACGGTATAAATGGTTGGGGTCATGATTTCCCTCACCGGCAAGGACTCATTTTCTTCGACGTGCAGCCTCACCATCTCGTTCGGAGCGAGTTTGTCCTCCCAACCGTGCTCATAAAATCCGGGGGTTGATCTTTCCAGGAGTATGTTGGCTTCCGTGGTAGTACTTTGGGCGATATCCGTGCAGGACACGACACCTACGATTTCCCCCTTCGAATCCACCACCGGTGCACCCAAGATTTCTCTTTCGGTCAAAAAACCGGCTAATTCTTGAACCGTCATATCATCCCTGACCGAGAACACTTCCGTGTTCATAATATCCTTGGCCTTCAGGTCCTTCATAAATTCCTCCTGGTTAACTCCGCTGTTCAACACCGACTCACTATAACCCTCAGCCCGACGAAACACGAAATATTGAACGGGGTAGCATGAACGGTGTAGGATCAAAAAACAGGGTTGTCTCAGCCTGGGGAAAGGTTTAACATAAAGCAGCAAAGCTTCCCGACGCTGAAAAAAGTTGCTTCTCTCAAACACAGAAGAGAAGCCGGATCACACTTGGCAGGGGGCGTATGATGCCAACTCGCTTTTTCTTCAAACTGCTTATTTTTTCTGGGTTTTGGGCTTCCTTGACTGTTGTGGGTTTTCCGCTGACCTCGGTGGCAGTGGCAAGCAGCCTTCAAGCAGCGGTGGAAATGCGTGCCATCGTCCATTTTTTCCGGGGAGCCAACTTCCAGCGCGATAACGAGTTGAACGAGGCCATAGATGAATATCAACAGGCGCTGAAGCTGGATGACCAGTTTGCCGAAGCCTACAACAACCTGGGCACGGTCTACTTGAGAAGAGCGGACTATGGAAAGGCCACGTAACTCTATGAGAAAGCTCTGGATCTCCACGAGGATTTTGCTGTTGCCCATTCCAACCTGGGTACCGTTTACTCTCGCCAGGCCTACCGGATGAATGTGAGCCAGTTTTATCGAAGAGCCATCACTCATCTGGAGAAAGCGATCGAGTTGGATCCCAATCTCCCGGAGGCCTACAACACGCTGGGAGTCGTTTACCACAGAAGGGGCGAATTCCATCGATCCTCTGAGTTCTTTATGAAGGCCAAACAAGTGCGACCCAGTTATGTCGATGCCTACAACAACCTGGGCTTCACGTTGAGCCGTCTTGGCCAGTTGGATCGGGCCAGGAAAGAATTACTGGCAGCTCTGCAAATAGATAGTCATTTTGCCCCGGCGCGGCACAACTTGGGAATGCTCGATCTTCGCGTTGGGGACCATGAATCTGCGCTCAAAGCTTTGGAGGAGGCCGTCGCCAACAATCCTGATTTTATTGCCTCCTATGTGGAGTTGGCTGCTTTGCATTTAAAGCAGGACAGGGACGTGGAGGCCTTGCAGGTTGCTCGGCGGGCTGTCCTGGTCGATCCCACCTCAGCCCAGGCTCAGAACATTCTTGGCCTTTCGCATCTCCGGTCGGATGACGAAAAGGCGGCGATGGCGGCCCTGGAAGAGGCGGTGAAGCTGGATGATTACTTTGCTGAGGGCCACGCTAACCTGGGTGCCTTGCTGGTTCTTCAAGGGGATCCCAAACGGGCCCTCACGGAGTTGGATCGAGCCACGGAATTGGACGCGCGGTTGGCCGACCCCTATAGATATCGTGGCAATATCTTCTTTCGTCAGTCCGAGAGCCAGCGTTCCATCGAGAGTTTTACCCGCTACCTTGAACTGGTTCCAGACGCAGCCGATGCCGAACAGGTGAGTTCCCTGATCGATCTACTCCGCGCCATTGAAGAAGAAAAAGACTCAGAGAATTAAGAAGAAGTTGGGAACAGTCCCC
>PVMK01168430.1_pt1 | contig 15585 bp, 16 predicted proteins | sample 1853481 | NCBI WGS metagenome assembly PVMK01 (sample SAMN08533507, study PRJNA380276) | Marine sediment metagenome, whole genome shotgun sequencing project.
CTGGTAGCTTCCCCTGGCCTCGTAGACGGTCAGGCGCCCCAGAAGTAGAACGCTCATTCCATCCTCCGGCAGGAAGGGGAGTCGCCCGGCTTCTCGACGGAACATTACAGCCCTAATCTGGCAATTTTCGTCTTTGACAGTGAAATAACAGTGACCGCTGGAGGCAGCACTGAAATCTGAGATCTCCCCCTCCACCCACAGAGGCGGAAACACGTTCTCAAGGGTGCCCTTGATCTGGCGGGTGAGATCGGTAACCGATAGGGGAGTAGAGCGATCCAAGGGAACTCCTCTTGCTTGATCCAATATCCAAGATCCAAGGGAAGATCAATTTCAAATTTTAAACTAGAAGAAAAAGGCTATCTCACGCCCGTTCGTCACAAAATACCTTGACTCACTTGAGACGCAGGGAACGCAGAAAAGAATCAAACAGATCAAGGTTTAATCAAATCCTTTGTACTTAACTGCGTCCTCTGCGGCTCTGCGTGAGGCTGTTTTAACGCTTTTACAGCAACTGAACTTTCCCCTGGATTTAGTCTTTCTCTGTTCCTTCGTGGTTCTGCGTGAGGCTTATACCGTTTTCAGGGAGAAACTGATCTGCCGAGGGAACGGGTGACCCGTTCAATGGAAACAGCTTTTCCTGTAACGGTATCGATCTCGACCAGGGCACCACACAGGGTAGGAACTCCTCCGGCGAGATGGAACCTCGTAGGCATCTGGTTCAGGAACCGGTAACGCGCTGCCTTGAAATCGATCCCGATAACGGAACCCTCCTCGTTACCAGTCATCCCCAGATCGCTGATGTAGGCCGTGCCTCCAGACATGATCCGCTCGTCAGCGGTCTGGATGTGGGTGTGGGTCCCCAGGACAGCGCTCACCCGTCCATCGAGATAAAGCCCGAGGGCGCGTTTTTCCGAGGTGGCCTCAGCGTGAAGGTCAACGACAACACAGCGCAATTTTGGATCCAGACCGGAGAGGATCTCGTCGGCCTTCCTGAAAGGGCAATCCATGTTGTCCATGAATACGCGCCCCGAAAGGTTCACGATCGTTACAGGAACACCGGCCGGAGTCTCAACCGTGGTCAGACCGACGCCTGGCGCATCAGGAGGATAATTCGCTGGCCTGAGGATTCTGTCGGAGTCGGCGAGGAGCTCAATGGCTTCCTTTTTGTCCCAGACATGGTTGCCCGTCGTCAGGACATGGATCCCGGCCGCGAAAAGATCATCTGTTGTATCGGCAGTGACTCCGAACCCGCCGGCAGCGTTCTCAGCGTTGGCAACTATCAAGTCGACCTTGAATTTATCCACCAGGCCGTCCAGCAGGTCGCGGACCGCTACGCGCCCCGGCTTACCCACCACGTCGCCGATAAAAAGAACCTTCACGGTTTCAGATTGTTTTTTGCTCATCACTTCTGGATTCTGGATTCTGGCTCCTGCATTCTGAAGTAATTGTTATTTCGCGTAATCCACCGCCCGCGTCTCACGGATTACGGTCACCTTTATCTGGCCCGGGTAAGCCAGTTCCTTCTCAATGTCCTGGGCGATCTGCCTGGCCACAACAACGGCCTGATCATCGTTTATCTCCTGCGACTCTACCAGGATGCGAACCTCACGTCCGGCCTGGATAGCGTAACTCTTCTCAACACCCTTGAAACCGTTGGCTATACGCTCAAGGTCTTCGAGACGTTTGATGTAGGTCTCGAGCATTTCGCGCCTGGCTCCCGGGCGTGCCGCTGACAGGGCATCGGCCGCCTGAACCAGTACCGCTTCGATGGAACCGCCTTTAACTTCATCGTGGTGGGCGGCGATGGCGTTGACCACCTTCTGGGATTCGCCGTATTTCTTGGCCAGTTCGGCGCCAATGAGGGCGTGGGACCCTTCTACCTCGTGGTCAACGGCCTTGCCCACGTCGTGTAAAAAACCGACCCTCTTGGCATCTTTGACATTCAGACCCAATTCGCTCGCCATGATGCCGCAAAGGAAAGAGACCTCGATTGAATGGTGTAAGACGTTCTGGGCGTAACTGGTCCGGTACTTGAGCTTGCCCATCAGTCTTATAAGCTCCGGGTGGATGCCGTGGATGCCTATATCGAAAGCGGACTTTTCTCCCTCTTCCTTGATGGCCGTCTCCATCTCCCTGGAAACTTTCTTGACAACCTCCTCGATGCGGGCGGGGTGTATCCTTCCATCCGCTATCAGCCGCTCAAGGGCTATCCTCGCTATCTCCCGGCGGATGGGGTCGAACACCGACAGAACTACCGCTTCAGGAGTATCGTCGACAATAAGGTCCACACCGGTGGCGCTTTCAAAGGAACGGATATTCCTCCCTTCCCTCCCGATGATCCTGCCTTTCATCTCATCGCTGGGCAAATTGACCACCGTTACCGCTTTCTCCGCGATGTAATCCCCTGAGTACCGCTGAATAGCTAAACTAATGATCTCCTTGGCCTTCTTGTCGGCGCTTTCTCTTGCCTCTTCTTCAAGACGCTTGACCATCTTGGCCGAATCTATCCTTGCCTCCTCCAGCATCATGGATTTGAGTTCTTCCTTGGCCTCTTCGGCGGTCATCTCGGAGATATGTTCTAGTTTGACGCGCTGTTCTTCTATGGTTGTCTGAAGCTCCTTTTCCTTTTCGGCCATCGCTCTTTGTTGTCCCGCAACCGATTTTTCCCTATTGGTGAGGTCCTGTTCCTTTTTGTCTAATACGTCGAATTTACGGTCAAGATTCTCATCCTTCTGCTGCACTCTTTTTTCAAGTTTCTGCAGATCTTCACGCTCTCGCCTGGTCTCCTCTTCAAACTTGGATCTCGATTGGAAGAGAAACTCCTTGGCTTTTAGTTCCGCTTCCTTGAGCAGGTTTTCAGCCTGTCTCTGGGCAGTATCAACGGCCTGGAGCGCATCACGCTGCTTACCCTTGTCGGAAGCGGCCTGAAGAACGATGCGAACAACAAAACCGATAGCGATACCTGCGAAAAGTATGACAAGCCAGATGATAATGTTATTGTCAAGAACCATAGCTCTTGCCCTCCTGTGTATGTTCAACCCACCGATCCTGGGTCGTACCTGGCGTCACCACCTCGTGGACAGGAATATCATGAGTCTCCGATGGCAGATGTGCGACGACCTGGAAATCGTAAGCCAGACCGGTAAAGGTAGCAGTGGAAGATGCGTTCGAAAGTAAACGATCAAAATATCCTCCGCCCATCCCGAGACGATTCCCTGAACGGTCGAAGGCTATTCCTGGCACCAAAAAAAGATCAAACTCCTCAATGGGGGAGGTCCTGCCGTCGGTCACCATCGGCTGAGGCACGACCCTGCCCTCCCGGGCAAGTTCATCCGTGCTTTCGATGAATAAGACCCTGAGACCAGAGCCCTGTTTCCAGGCCTCCCAATCAGGGACTGCTACCCTGACACCGTCGGCGAGGAGATCCTGCATCAGGCCCTGGGTAGGGATCTCCTTGCCGGTATTGGCATAGATACAGACCTTCCCGGTATTCGTGGCCGAGACATAGGAACGAACGATATGGGATACAGCCTCACCGGCCTCCTGGACCTTTTCAGGTGCCAGGCTTTGCCTGAGTGCGCGGACTCTTTCCCTGATAAGTTGCTTTTCTTCCGAGATTGAATATGACAAAAAAAACCTCACCAGTCAGTGACCGCGAATAGCGGCCTTACCGGCGAGGCCCACGACAGGACCAGTCCTTAACTTGAAGGAAACCTCACGACCTCATGAACACCCAAGACCCATTCAGGGCCCGGGAGATGAGCAACTTGAGGTGAATATAGCAGTGTTCCTTTGTATCTGGCAGGGCTGGTACTGCGGCCCATCATACCATTTACGGAGATCCTCAGTTGAAAACTTCAAGTTTTATATAGAACTGGACTTTAGCAGGCCCCATGGGCCGGTCCAGATTGCATCCGTTGTTAAGAACCCCCGCCCGATGCCGTGGTGAAGTTCAGCTTTTGAACCTGTACGACCAGGTGGGCCCCCCGCGTGACGCTTTAGGCTTTTCGCTGTTCGCGAACATGCTCACCACGCCCTCAGCAAGAGTCCCGGACTTCTAGTGTTGGCTCAAAAGTAACAGGCCTCCACGAGCAGGGCAGGGGTTGATTACTAATCTATCAGAAAGGAACCCCACCATCAAGGAGATTAGTGTACTGTTTACAGTTTACGGGATGTCCAAATCCGGCCCGGTGGAAACCCATCCTGACCATCAGATCTACTACGATCTAACAGGAAGGGTTAACAGAAGACAGGTTCAGGAGGCCTCCAGGTCCAGCGTCTCCTCTATCTGCCGAGTCAGTATTTTCATGCGCGCTTTAAGTTCCTCGGATTCCTCCAGTATGGTCATGAGCTCATCCGCGATGTTGAGGGAAGCCAAGATCGCGATGCGGGATGTTGAGACCGTATCAGTGACCTGTGCGATCTCACGCATCTTGCGGTCAACGACTTCCGCAACACGACGAACATATTCGGGGTCTTTGTCACCGCGTACGGTGTAGACCTTCCCGAATATCTCAACATCTACTCTGCCCGACATACTCCTCCTATAAAGATTTAGACCTTCGGTATAAATCTTTATCTAGAGTGATTTCAGCCTCTTGATAGCGCGTCGTATAAGCTCCGCTGCTTCCTCATTTACCTGGTCAGAATGTCTGGGGCTGGTGATGATCTCGCCAACCGATGCTTCGAGGCCCCTTGAAACGGAACTGTCAAGTGCGTTACCACTGGCTTTTTCCACTAACCGGCCGACAGCTCTTTCAAGATCGTCCAGCGCCTGAGCATAAACTCTCCTCCTGTAGATAAATAAAATAAGTTATTTCAACAACTTCTGTCAAGTGTTTGAGAAAAAGCTTCAGGCAGTTCGAACACCCGTATTTTCGCAGGTTCGAACAGCCTGAAGCCTTTTCAGTAATCGGTAATCAGTAATCAGTGATCGGAAAAACAAAAAGGCCTGCGTAAACATACTGCAAGCCCTTACCGATTACCGATAACCGATTACCGATCACTGCTTCACTACGTACCCTTTCAACTTCCTCTCCTCCCTCAGCTTCTGCAAAACTGCCTCGGCTTCCTTTCCAGTATTATATGGTCCGATCCGGACACGGTACCAGACTCCCCTCTGACCGAGGTCCGCTCGAACAACGTTCCCCGCGTATCCTTGCGATGACAATTCTTGAAGCAGTTTTTGAGCGTTTATCTGATCCTTGTAGGAGGCCACCTGGAGCATTACGGACCCTTTCAAGGGAACTGTATCCTTGGTCGCAGAGGCTGATTCAGCCGGCACCGCGGGATCTGCCTCAACCGGGGTGGTTGGCTCCGCCAGTTGAGATGTACTAACGGCTGGAACAGCTTTCCTGGACTCTGTAAGAGCGGAATAGAAAGTGATATCGCCGTTTCCCGGTGTTGACTCAGCCTCTTCATGGAGATCGCCGGTAGAGCCGGCAGCTGTTTCGCCGGAAGACCGGGTTGCCTGATCAAGACCGTAATAATAGCCAGTCAGGCCGGCACCGGCTAGCAGGATCACTACAATACTGATGCTGAGGCTGAACTGCAGGGGGCTGAGTCGAACCAGCTCCCGGGGTTGACTGTAACGTCGTGCCACCCTCACATCCTCTCTGGCGCTGAGACCCCGAGCAGTGCAAGTGCTTTGGCAATAGCGGTCCTCACCCCGAACACCATTGCAAGGCGGGCTCCGGTGACCCGGGCATCGTCCGTGAGAACGCGGTGATGAAAATAGTAGTTGTGCAATGTAGTTGCAATGTCGCGTAAATATGTAGTGATACGGTGCGGTTCCATGGACATGGCGGCGCCCTCTATCACATCGGGCAGCGCGGCCATATGACGGATAAGCTCTTTTTCTTCGGGCAGGTCCAGGAGCGTCAGGTCAACACTACCGGGCTCGGGGATGGGCACTCCCTGCTCTTCGGCATTTCTCAGGATGCTGCAGATCCTGGCATGAGCGTACTGGACATAATACACAGGGTTATCGTTGCTTTTTTCCTTTGCCAAATCCAGGTCGAAATCAATTTTACTGTCAGCCTTGCGCGTAAGGAAGATGAAACGAGCGGCGTCACGTCCGACCTCGTCGCGAACCTCCCTCAGGGTGACAAACTCACCGGCCCTCGTGCTCATGGCCACCGGCTTACCTTTTCGGACGAGGCTTACAAACTGGACCAGAACTATCTGCAGATCATCGGGATCTCGGCCGAGAGCCTGGATTGAAGCCTTCATCCGGGCAACATAACCGTGATGGTCCGCTCCCCAGACATTGATAACAGTATCAAATCCCCTCTCGTATTTATCCCTGTGATAAGCGACATCGGAGGCAAAATATGTCAGGGACCCATCACTTTTGACCAGAACCCGATCCTTGTCATCGCCCTTATCTGTAGAGCGGAACCACAGAGCGCCCTCATGTCTGAAAGTGGTTCCCCTCTCCTCCATATCCTTGAGAGCAATCTGAATCTCACCCCGCTCCAGAAGATCCGTTTCCGAGAACCAGAGGTCAAAATACACCCCGAACTCCTCCAGGTCCTGCCGGATGTCAGCAAGGATAAGAGGGGCGGATTTTGCAGCTATCTCTCCGATAGCCCTTTCTTCGGACATGTTCAGGTACAGGTCCCCGTCTTCCCTCACAAACCGTTCTGCTATCTCCCTTATGTAGTCGCCTTTGTAACCCTCATCGGGAAAAACAATATCGCGACCGAGAAGTTCCAGATATCTGGCATGAACGGAAATACCGAGGGTCTGGATCTGGTTCCCGGCATCGTTGATATAGTACTCCCGCTGTACCTTGAAACCGGCACACTGGAGGATGTTGGCCAGGGCATCACCCAGAGCCGCCCCTCTTCCATGCCCCACATGCAGTGGCCCTGTCGGATTGGCGCTGACGAACTCCACCTGCACCTGTTTCCCTGCCCCCATATCAGAACAGGCAAAATCCTCACCTTTTTCAAGTACAGCCTTGAGTATCCGGGACCAGAACCCCGGACTCATGGTTATGTTGATGAATCCAGGACCGGCAACTGAAATATCCGAAACATCCCCATCGGTATCAGCCTCCCGGATCATTTGTGCCAGCTCTCCCGCCAGTTCTCTGGGGTTGGTTCCCTGCTTTGACGCGATGACCATGGCGACGTTGGTAGCATAGTCACCGAATTTTCGCTCACGGGTCATTTCGATGATCGGCGTCGGCAGATCCCCTCGGAGTTTTCCTTCACTGGCAGCCAGGTCCAGTGCTCTTTTCACGATGTAAGTCAAGGTTCCTTTCAACGATCACCCTCCATGGCCTGAACTATCTGCATTGGTCGAGTCATCATCAGTTCCTCGGCCATTTCGTTACCTGCCAGTAATACAAGTTCATCAATACCGTCCTTAATCCAAATCGCTTGATCATGCGAGTGCATGTCTGAAGCCATAGCCCAGTAATATCCCTCCTTGAGCAGATCCCTGGCATCACGCCGTACTTCTTTCCCATACATCCCCGAAATACTTCCAATGTTACCCAAAAGTCGCACCCCCGATGCGATTAGACCTGATATCTCCTGTCGGAGTCGGCACAGTTCCTGGTTGCGTTCCGGGTGGACGAGAAGAACTTTCGCTCCACTCTCCATAACTTTCTCAAGTAATCCGGCCAGATCCCGCGGCACGCCCCAGAAACCAACATCTACGAGGAGATGACCTCCCCCGCCTGGTACGACGAATGCCCTTTCGGGCAGTGTCTCATCGAGGTCGAACTCCATGCCGGGGAGGAGGTTTAAACCGATCCCCTTTTCCGCGGCGGCCATGTTTACATCCCTCACCCCGTTTTCTACCGTTTCAGCTTCGATCCCTTCCCATGAATATAGTCGGTGGTGTGGCGTGGCAAAAACGTGACCGAAACCCATCTCCTCGAGAGCCTCGAGCATCTTCAGTGACCCCGGAAGATCTGCGGGGCCGTCGTCCAACCCGGGGAGGATATGGGCATGGAGGTCTACGAGGTTTTTCATGGGTCATCTTTAACACCTGCTGTCAGGACCTGCAAGGGCACCGTGACAGCAAGTGTACGGGTATGGGGATTTGGGTGTCATGGGTAGCGGGTAAAAACACCAGAGACAGTTACGCGCAACCTACATACTCCTATACTCCCGGACACCCGTACCCATTACTTGAAAAAAGCCGCCGAATCGGCGGCTTTTTTATTAATGGAGCGGGCAACGGGAGCCGAACCCGCGACTTTCAGCTTGGGACGCTGACACTCTACCAGCTGAGTTATGCCCGCAGGAAGAGCAAATAATAAAGAAAGGACGGGTGTTTGTAAAGGGGTAGGCAGGTTCAAGGTATAAGATTTGAGGTGTTGTGCACAGGTGCACCGGTGCACTGGTGCACTCACCCAAGGTCTAGGTCTGACGGCTTTACTATTACTATTACTTCTACTAATACTCATACTAGTTCTTTCCCCATCACCACAGCGTCCTCGCCGTTATTATAATACCCCTTTCTTGTCCCAAGGGGTTTGAACCCTAATCGGCCATAAAGCTCCCTGGCCGGTCTGTTGGAAGCACTCACATCCAGTTGGCACCATGCCGCTCCCAATTCAGTCGCTTCCCGAATGGACTGTTCGATAAGCGCGGCCGCGATACCACCTCTGCGCGCTTCCGGGGCAACAGCAAGGTTTGTAATATGAAGTTCGTCTACAACCAGCCAGGCCATGATGAACCCCACAACCGGCCCTTTTATGGAGGAGGCATTTTGGGCGGGATATACTTCATCATCACTCATCACAGCCACATGGCATCGAGACACAGGTTCACGCTGAAGTTCGCTCATGAACTGGTCGCGGGTCCAGGGATGCGGGAAGGACTGCTCCTCTATCCGGACCACGTAATCCAGGTCCAATAGTACCATTTGTCTAATGAAAAGCTGCCTTAGCTGTAAAGTGTCGGACCCGTTGTTCATCAACTGTCTGCACGGTCGCCGGTGATCGGCAGGTTAGAGACAATTGTACCCGGTGAAGTTTTTTTTGCATCAGGAGGCCTTACGTAACCAGGAACCAGGCCTGAAGGATCGACCGTCCGCCCGAGGGATAAGAGGATCTCAGCCAGAGCAAGGAGCCATATGGCATCCGGAGCTCCTGGATCATTTCCAGCATTCTGAAAATCACCTAACAGATTTTTTTCCGCCAGGAGGGGCAGTCCGGTGCCGACCAGGCGGGCATCGGGATCGTTTAAAGAGGAGACCCAGTTCAGGACCTTGTCATGGGGGATCAACACCACCTCCCCCTGCCTGAGTGGGAGGTTTTCCTCTTCAAGGGATGGATAGTAGGCGGCGTAAACCTCCCCTTTTCGTGCATCGGCCAGCACCACGGCCGGGATTCCTTCTCTGAGGAGGGGCCAGGCAACAGCGTCCAATGAAACCACTGGTATGAGGGGCAGTCCGGATGCCGCTGCCCAGGCCTTGAAGGTCGCGAGTCCGACCCTCAGGCCGGTGAAGGCGCCCGGTCCTGTGCCGACAGCAATTGCCTGAATATCCTTCCGGTTAAGTCCGGCACGTGCCAGGATCTTTTCCACCGCCGGCAGCAAGGTCTCACTGTGGGGTCTGGCGCTGTCCAGGTCCTCTCTCTGTACCTTTCCCGCAGGGCCTCGCAGGGCCACGCTGCCAAGAGATGTTGATGTATCTGACGCAAGAATGATCATGGCTGATCGTCGGGAGGAACAACCCTGAGCCGCATTTCACCTTGTCCCTGAGGTCCGGAGATCACCATGCTGAGCCAACCGTCCTCAGGATTGTGGAGATCCGGGGAGTAGGGAAAGCAGAGAAGATAGAGTTTTGACCATGAAAGATCCCACTTCAGGAACCTCATATAGATCCTCGAACTAGCTTCATCCACGTCAAGACAGGTGGCTCTCGTTACGGTTCCATCCGGGTTCTTCAGATACGAGATCCAGATGGAGCTTGCCTTGGAGAGGTCGTTTTGTATCTCTTCAGGAGTATAAAACCCAACCAGGACCTTGATGAGCTGTGCATCGTCCCCCATGATCTTCTTTTCAAACACCGCTCGCTCCTCTGGACTCATCAATTTCGACCTGGCCTCCCAATCCGAAGCCAGGCTCTGGATCTCGTCAGAAAGGTACACAGCGCGAGCGCTGAACACGGTCCGGAATTCCCTGTAAACCTCAACGCGGCCTGAATGCCACTTCATGAGTTTTTTGATCCTCGCCTCTTCAGGTGTAGCATTGCCAACGCCAAATTTCGGCAGCGGATTCATGGATTGGCAGCCCGTGAAGATCATTATCAGCAACAGCGGGGCCATCGCGAACAGGACATTGATTCCGCGATCTCGACCCTTGTTCTTAGGCTCATTCACTATCTTTCCCTCCTGAATAAAGTCCGGAGGGCAATCCCAGCTTGTCCGCCGTTGGAAGGCGCCCTCCCAACTCGCCGTACTGGCTCTCCCTACGGTCCCTGAAAAAGGCCCATTCTTCCCTGGTCCTGGTCACCTCATTGAGGTCGATGGCGGTAATATGGACCGAGTCCCTCGAACCGGCTGGTCGATGAACCATTTCACCGTGAGGGTCCATGCAGAAACTCTTGCCGTAAAAGGACTGTTTCTCTTCTCGTCCCACCCTGTTGACCCTGAGGAAGAAAATGCCGTTGGCAAGAGCGTTCCCGGCCATCATCCTCTCCCACCTCTCCTGGCTGGCGTGAGCGTTGGATGTGGGAACAATTACCAGTTCCGCTCCTTTGAGAGCCAGGATACGGGATCCCTCGGGGAAGAAGATATCCCAGCTGATCTGAACGCCGATGGTTCCGATACGGGTTTCAAAAATCGGGAACCCTGTGTTTCCGGGGAGGAAGTAGAACCTCTCGTGCCAGCCCATGACATTGGGGATGTGCACCTTGCGGTAAACACCGGCCAGGCTTCCGTCCGCATCGATGACCGCTGCGCTGTTGTAGTACTTCCCCTTACCAGCCTTCTCGAATACAGGATAAACGATCACAACCCCGTTTAAGGCCGCGAATTCGCTCATACGGTCCGTACCTGGACCGGGAACTGTCTCAGCAAGCCCGAAATTGCCCTGTCTCATTCGGTTAGGAAACCATTTAGTCGCGCACAGTTCGGGGAAGGCCAGCAGCTCTGCTCCTCTTTCCACCGCCAGATCAGCCAGTTCGATCATCTTGCCCAGACTGGCTTCACTATCCTCCCTGCTGGCCAACTGGATCCCAGCCACCTTTACCATCTTTTACCCTCCTGGGTCACGGAATCAGAATCCCCCGCAACCGGCTCAATTTCAACTGAGACCGTCTCGATTTCGCTGTAGCTCACTACCCGGTCACGACCGCATGCTTTGGCATGGTACAGGGCCTGATCGGCCTGCTCGAGAAGTTCCTTTTTGGCGAACCCGTCGGTCCCGGACACGATGCTGAACCCGAAGCTGGCGGTGATCCGGATCTTGCCCGCCGAGGTTACGAACGGCTGGGATCGGATCGAATGGCGCATCTTATCGGCGATCTCACGCGTTTCTTTCTCACCGGCGTTGTCGAGAATGACGGCGAACTCTTCACCGCCGTAGCGCGCCACCGCATCGTTTTTTCTGACCCCCGTTTTCAATCGTCTGGCCAGTTCCACCAGGACTTCATCACCAACAGGATGCCCGTAAGTGTCGTTCACGTTCTTGAACCGGTCACCATCTACCATTATGACGGCCATACTCTTAAAGTATCCCCTGCTCAGGTTGTTCAATTTACCGTCAAGCACGATCTGGAAGAACCTGTGGTTCAACAAACCGGTTAGGCCGTCGGTCCTCGAGAGTTCGTCTACCTTTCGGTGAGTCAAGGCATTGTCGAGGGCCGGCGCCATCATCCCGGCTATCGTACGGAGTTCTTCAAGTTCATCCTTCCCGAAAGCACTTGATTGACTGGAAACAGCTGCGATAGCAGCTTTCAAAGTATTATTGCCCTCGCCCATAAAACAAGGGATGGCGGCAAAGGATATGATACCTTCCAGCTTTTCCCCCTTACGGAAAAAAGGCGATCTTTTGGCCTGTTCATTGTTAATGACTATCTCAGCGCTTTGAGCGTCTCCGATTCCCTGACCGGACTCCAACTCGGCAAAACGCCTGAGCAGCAGACCCATCTGGCTGGGTTCTGCTCTGAGAATCCGCTCGCTTCCCAATCTATCCACGAGATCCCCTTTGGAAGCCACCACTGACAACCCCTCGTCGTAGAGCATGACGACAGCGCTGTCGCATTCAGGGACAGCATCAACGACCGCATCAAGGGCCATTCCCGCAATGTCCTCCGGCTTCAACGATTGCGTGAGTCCCCTGGCGTACCGGGAAATGGCATCCCTGGACGACATTTCCGTCGTCAGTTTCTGAAGATAGCCTGCCGTATCCATGGCCTTGAGCACCAGGTTGCCGAACTCATCCAGCCGTTTGGCAGTTATATCATCCAGGGACATGGTATTGACTGTTTCACTGTCAAAGTAAAGAACGCAGCGGATCTTTTCGGTGAGTAACCCGTCATCAGCGTCTTTTCCCCACTTCGGATCCTTTACGATCTTGACGAGAAACGATCCAACCTTGGTGTCCTCTGGATAAAAGCTGAGGGATTTACGCGCTGAACTGGCATCGGATACACACAGGACCCCTTCCCGCTCCCTGGTGATATGAACAAAACCCTTGTCTGCCGGAACGAGACCCTCAAGGATCTCAACACCCCGGTGCACTGCGGCTCTCATCCGAAAGAACCCGGGCTGGTCCGGGATAAGGAGAATACCGGTTCGGGCGTTGAAAACCCTACACCCCCAACTCAGGAGTTTCTGGAGAAAATCATCCTCATCAATAGCTATGGCTCTGGCAGCCTCTTCGCTTCTTATTCGATCGTAGGATCCCGAAAAACCGTCTTCTCCCATACGTTCCATCATCTCCCGGGCATCACTGTTGATCCTTGTCAGCTGGGACCGCAGATGCTCGATACGCCTTCCATCCCTTGCCATCCTGGCGCCCGAGGACGGCGCTGTAAAGGAGAAAGACGGCCGCCCAGAAAACCAGCCCCGGGTCCTTCAGGAACAGGTACCTGCCTGCGGCGGCGACTGAAAGGATAGAAGCGGGGAACCCAGAAGAGACCGAAACGGCGGGCGAACACCGTGTAAGGATATCCCACGAAGAAGATAAGCGGTATCAAAGGTACTCCGGCATAAAGAGCCTGAACCACGACTCCGGCAGCCGCGCATATCGTGACATTGGCGGACAGGTCAGTGGTAATGTGTCTGATCCCTCTCTTGCGTTTTAGAGCCTGGAATACAGCAAGGATAAACACACCGCCGGAAAGACAGGACTGCGCGATCAGGTAGAAAAGAGGTGTGCGACCCGAGATGCCAACGGGTAGCATGAGAGACACTATCAACAGGCCGACAGTGACAAGTAAAATGCGTTTTATACCGGGGACGCCGGTTACGATCCTCATTTTGGCAGGTCTCCCGGCCGGTCGGACAGGATGTACACAGTTTCTCCATCCCGGACCATACCCAGTTCGGTCCGGGCGAGATCTTCGATGGTTGCCGGATCATCCCTGAGCAGACTGACCTGCTCAGCCAGTTTTACATTACTCTCCTCAAGGCCACGAACCCTGGATCTCAGTTCATCCGTCTGATCCATCATCCGGTTCAGTCTGACGAAGCCCCGCTCACCGATAGCGCTGTAAACCAGGAACAGGCAAATTGCCAGAGACAGGACCAGCCAGAGTCTGCGCCTTACGGGAAATGTCATCATTGTATATGTCCCGTTTCTTTACTGACCGTGGCACTGGCATCCCCGGCGATCCAGTTTGAAAAGGCATTTTCAAGGCCCGTCAACCTGTCCTGGCTTCGAGCCTCAACATAAAGCCTGGCCACCGGTTCTGTACCTGACAGTCTCAAAAGAACCCAGTCACCGCCCTCGTAAGTCCATTTGGTTCCATCCACTGTAACCAGGTCCATAGCGGTAAAACCACCTACTTCAAGCGGCGGAGACACCAGGATCTCGCGCAGCCAGGATATCAATTCATCGGTCAGTTGGAGGTTGATCCTTATTGAGAATCGCGGTCCGTAGGTATCCTGCAATTCCCTGCTGATCTCGGACAGGGTTTTACCCGTCGATGCAACTAGTTCGGCCACCAGCAGACAGGCGAGTATCCCGTCCTTCTCGGGTACATGGCCACGGATGGACATTCCGGCGCTCTCCTCACCTCCCATGGCCAGCCTGCCCTCCGATATCATCTGACCGATATACTTGAAGCCCACTGGAGTCTCGTGACACTTGCGGCCAAAGGCGGCAGCGATATCGTCGAGTTGACCTGTTGTCGCCACGCTCCGGGCAAGATCTCCCTGAAATCCTTTCACTTTTAGGAGATAGTCGGCCAGTATTGCAAGAATGTTATTGGGCGTGTAGAACTCGCCGCTGTCACCGAGTATCCCGAAACGGTCGGCATCTCCATCGGTGGAAAGCCCCAGATCTGCCTCAGTAGATACTATCCGCGCGAGTTCAGACAGTCTCTCCTCGGACGGTTCGGGAGAAAAGCCCCCGAAAAGGGGATCTCTGTTCCCGTGAATAGTCGTCACTTTGCAGCCCGCTTCCTCGAGCACCCTGTCAAGGTACTTCCCGCCGACGCCGTACAGGGCATCATAAACGATCCTGAGCCCTGATTGTGCTATAACATTCATGTCCACATGCATTCTGAGCTGCTCAAGGTATTCGGGCACAGGATCGATGGTCTTGACACTTCCCCTTCCAGCTGCGGCTGGCGGGAGCCCTTTTAGCTGATATTTCTTTACCTGGTCCTCGATAATTCGAGTGGATTCCGGTAGGGCGGGGCCTCCCCACGACGGGCTGAACTTGATCCCCTGATAATTGCCGGCATTGTGGCTGGCTGTAAAGTTGATCGCTCCTCCAAGACCCCTCTTGAGGATGACCGAGGAAATAGCTGGAGTGGGGACCGGGCCGGAGCTCAACCAGACATCTATCCCGAGATCGCTTAGCAGGTCTGCAGCGTCAGCCGCAAATTCCTCCGCCATGAACCGCGTATCGTAGCCCACCATGACACCCTTACTTCCATCACCGGATTCAGACAGATAGTAAGCGATGGCAGCCACCACCAGACGGGACCTCTCAAAGGTGAAATCGTCCGCGATGATGCCGCGCCATCCTGATGTGCCGAACTTTATCTGGTTCAATACGTATCCCCCTGCATCTTTTCTATCTTTCGGGACCATGTCTGTAACCGGTCATTGACGTGGGCCAGTTCCCCGCTTTCTCCATAGATATGAAAGCAGGCATGGTTGGAGCTGGGATAAATAAGTACCCAGCCATCCTCATCCTCCAGACGGATCCCCTCTATCCCCTTTGCCTCTTCTCCCAGTTCCTCTATCAGGCTGCGCATTACCTGCCCCTTCGCCTCCCAGGCGCAGGATACAATACTGTGCTGCAGGTACGCCTCTGGCAACGAATCTACGAGGTCACCCAGGTGAGCCCCGGAAAGAGCCATCATCTCCATTGTCTTGACCAGGCAGAACATGGCGTCAAAAGATGGGTGGAAATCCAGGAAAGCCACTCCCCCCTCTACGTT
>PVMK01122121.1_pt1 | contig 15584 bp, 14 predicted proteins | sample 1853481 | NCBI WGS metagenome assembly PVMK01 (sample SAMN08533507, study PRJNA380276) | Marine sediment metagenome, whole genome shotgun sequencing project.
TGGTTGACATCCTTTAGCGAACGCGCCAGCATATTCCCGAATGACTCCGTATTCTGTGATATCCTGGTTTTGGCAGCGGGGTCCGGGAGGTTCCCGCTCAATGATTCCAATCCTTTTTGAAAAGTAACTTCATTCATGATTACTGTCCGATTTCCAGCGCTTTGAGCGCCATGGTTTTGGCGGATTGAATGGCAGTGACACTGGCTTCATAACTTCGCGTCGCCGAAATCATGTTTACCATTTCTTCCATCAGGTTGATGTTGGGCATCGAGACATAGCCGTTTTCATCGGCGTCCGGATGCGTGGGGTCATGCTTTTTGATCGGCGGACGCAAATCTTCCACAATTCCGACGACGGCAACTTCTTTTAAAAGTTCTCTCCGCCGCATACCCAGCATTTCACGAAATGATGCCGCCGGGGCCTGGGCCGCAAAAACTGGATCTTTTCTGCGATACGGCCCCCCGGCTTTGGTGCGGGTCGTATTCATGTTGGCCAAATTCGCCGAAATCAAGTTCATCCGCAGCCGTTGGGCCGCTAAACCCGAAGAACTGATACGCAATGCATCAAAAAAATCCATGTTTACTTACTCCCTCCTTGAATGGCATTTTTAAGTCCTTGAAATTTCTTTCTAATAATCTGAGCGGCGGTCCGATACAGTATGGTGTTTTCAGCTAATTTCCCCATGGTCCGGTCGAGGTCGACGGTATTGCCGTCGGCCCTGAAATTATTTGCGGGCGCATCAACGGCTTTAATTTTTAGCGGGTTTGATGACGAATGACGCCCGGAAAGATGCCGGGGACGCGTGCGCACCAGCTCGATGGGTCCTGCAGGGCGGTTGTTCCTTTTGAGCGCATCTTCCATAACCACTTCAAATGCTTTGTAATTCGGCGTATCGATATTGGCGATATTGGATGTCAGGACCTTATGACGCAGGGAACCGGCGTTCAGGCTTTTTTGAAGGGTTGCAATGGTTTCATCAAATAAAGATTGCGTTGGCATTGGCACGGTTCAAATTCTCCCTTTGTTATTCGCCCGTTAGAGACTTATGTAATAGTTGAAAGTGAACTAAAGTGACTAAAATGACTAAAGTTTTGGTCCGCCTCCGCCGGATCTATTTTATATAAAAAGACGGAGCGAAGCGACATCCTCAAATATTCAATATTCAATTTTCAATAGTCAATTCCGGTTTATCCGGGTTAGGTTGCTATTGTGCAAAATGGTTGAACCACAAAGGCACAAAGTTCACGAAGGTCCAATTAAGTAATTTTTCAAATGTCATTCTTTGTGTTCTTCGTGATCTTTGTGGTTATAACTTGAGCATTCATATAAAATTGAGCAAAATTCATACCAGTCGGTGGCGGTTCAATCCGCAAGCTGATTATTAAAAATTTCTGTATCATTTCAAATACTTTAACTGCATATCCTGAAGTCCTTCTATTTTATGTATAGGCAAAAGCTACCGTTTGCAGACCCGGATCCGCGCGCTGGCCGCTTTTGACGTTCGCATTTAATTACTCCGGGCCGTAGCTTCGGTCTGAGAACTTTCAAGCTCTTGTTTGTATTCTCTTAATTTATTTCGCAGCGTTCGTATGCTAATACCGAGAAGCTCGGCGGCATGGGTGCGATTTTCATTGACCTCTTCCAGGGTTTTGGTGATCAATTGCTTTTCCATCTCCCTGACGGTCATGCCGGCCTGCATCGAAACAGCCGAATGGGACCGGGACCCGTCAACGCTATCCGCGGGATCTAAAAACAGGTGCTCAGGCAGCAGTTTGGGACCGCTGCCGATGAGTACCGCCCGCTCGATTGAATTTTCCAGTTCTCTGATATTTCCCTTCCACTCGTTGTTGATAAGCTGCGCCAGCGCGGCATTGGATATTTTTTTCTTATCCTGGTTGTTTAACTGACAGTATTTTTCCAGAAAATGATCGACCAGCAACGGGATATCCCCTTTGCGCTCCCTTAATGGCGGAATGGTAAACGGAACCACGTTGATGCGATAATACAGATCTTCACGAAATTTGTTCTCCGATAACGCTTTTTTCAGATCGATGTTGCTGATCGCCACGACACGGGCATGCATGGGAACCGATCGACTGCCACCCACCCGATCGATCTCCCTTTCCTGAAGCACCCGCAGCAATTTGGCCTGCAGCGGGAGGGTCATTTCACCGATCTCATCCAGTACCACCGTGCCGTGTTTGGCCAGTTCGAATTTGCCCATTTTGCGGCTGACCGCCCCGGTAAATGCGCCTTTTTCATGGCCAAAAAGCTCACTTTCAGCCAGCGTATCGGGCAAAGCCGCACAGTTAACCGCAACATACGGTTCGTCTTTAAAACCGCTGTGTTCATGAATATAGGCCGCCAACAGTTCTTTGCCGGTTCCGCTTTCACCCTGAATCAGAATTGTCGACCGGCTGACGGCAACACTCTCAGCCAGTTTTAAAATATCCAACAGCTTGGGGTCCTGGGTGACCAGGGTTTTGATCGTCGCTTGAATCTTCGGGTTCTGTTTTGAATGACGATGATCACCGTTGCCGTCAATGTTTCCAAGTGCTCGCTTTACCGTGGCTCCCAGGGTTTCAAATGAAAACGGCTTTAAAAGATAATCAGCAGCACCGGACTGCATGGCTTCGACGGCATTGTGGATCGACCCATAGGCCGTAATCACAATAACCGGAGTCCCGGGGGATAATTTTTTCACGGCCCCCAGAACTTCCATACCCGACATTTCCGGCATCTTTAAATCCGTAATCACCAGGCTGACCGGATCTTTTTTAATTTTCACAAGTGCTTCCGTGCCGCTGGCAGCACTTTCAACGACGAAGCCATCTCTGGTCAGCGCATGCGAAAGCGCGCTTCGCATCTCGGATTCGTCGTCAACGACCAATATCGGCGCAAGGCCCATTTCAAAAAACCCCGTCAAGTGTCATGTCCCACAACGATGTTACAAAAGTCGTGTAGTATATTTTAGTCCAGTTGAGTTCTTAAATGTCTATGGTTTCAACGAACAGAGGACAGAGAACAGAATACAGAGGACAGAAGGGTCGTTTTGTAAATTACTTACGAGACGCAACAATAGAACTGGTATTCGTGTAATCACCCTTCCGGATTACCCTCCCGCAACGGCAGGGATAGGACACATTGGGTGCCTTTGGCGGTGCTACTGGTAATATCAATACTGCCGCCATGCATTTTGATGATATTATGTACAATCGTCAGCCCCAATCCGGTACCCTTTTTACGGGTGGTAAAGAAAGGATCAAAAATTTTTTGAAGATCCGTGCAGGCAATCCCGCATCCGGTATCGCAAAGATGCACCTCAGCCCTATGGGTGCCCTGTTGGCCGTTGATTTTGCGGCTTGAAATCCGCAGCTGACCGCCGGCGGACATGGCCTGAATGGCGTTTAATATCAGATTTAAAAACACCTGCTTGAGCAGCTCCAGATCCCCTTGGACAAACAGCATTTCATCGGACAGATCGGTAACCACTTCGATGCCGTCATGGGCATCAAATAAATGCCCGGCAAAAAACAAGGAATCTTTCAAGGCTTCATGAATATCGAGCACCTGTTGATCCAGCTGCTGGTCAGGCCGCATAAAAAGCAGCAAATTGGAAACAATATTGTTTATGCTTTTTACGCCCGATGAGATATGTTCCGCCAGGGCCTTCAGATCCTCAAATTCCTCCAGATCATCCATTAGCATGGTTGAAAAAAGCTCGATGCTGCCCAGTGGATTTCGGATCTCATGGGCGATTCTGACGGCCATCTCACCCATGGCCGCCAGGCGCCCGGTGCGATTCGCCTGCGCCTCCAGGTTTTGCATCCGGGTTACATCGGTCAGGGATAAAACGGTTCCGATTTTTCCTTCCGATAGGGCCGTCACCGGAGAAATCGCAATATTCAGATGCAAATTATTCCGGCGGTTGTGAGCAAACTTTGTTTTAATTTCAATAGTTTTTTCAATTTTGATGATATCTTTGAAACTAAACGCTGCATTTTCAAAATAATCCGGTTTAAAAACGCCCTCAAAGGCCTTACCCAGGACCCGTTCCGCTTTAAAACCCGTAATCTGCTCGGCGGTCCGGTTAAAGGTCACAATTCGGCCTTGATCATCGAGCGCAACGACCCCGGTCGGGATACTTTCCAGAATGTGAGGAAGATGGCTATTTTGAACCCAAGCGCTTTGTGAATCTGTATTCAATTGGGAAACCGTTGCCATGCCTTTTCCGAAGATGCAATCTTATATGTAAGATATAGTTATTGTTTAATATTTTAACTTAAATCCCCAGAGCTGTTTTGCGCCCGAAAGAGGGATTGACGCGCATGAATTGAGCAAATATCATGCCACTGAAACCCGGCAATCCGACCGCCATGCGATGATAGGCAAGCCAATCCCCGGGGTGGAATCATTTCCACTTATACCCCGGGTTTCCGGCGTGATGAAAAAAGGTGTAACCATCTGAAATGACATTTATATTTTAATTATTCGCTGCTTTATCACACAAAAAAATGAGGCAATCGCAAACCGACCTGAATCCTGAAAAAATAAAATTTTGCCTAATTTCAGCTACTTCGGTAGCTGGCTGTTCTTAAATTCTGTCAATTTTTTAAAGCTTGCATGTCACCGCTTTGACGCCGGGAACCGGTAATGAATGCGGATGAAAAATCGTTGGTAGGATCAAATGTGCCTTTAATAAATTTGCAGCCCGTTTAATCGGTTTCAGGTTTCGGGTGTCAGCCCAGCCGCTGGCCTGAAAAGCGGCCAGTTTGATCGAATAGAAAACTTAACGGCATGAACTTTCCATTTTCTGACAGGATCAACAGGATGGACAGGATAAAGCTATACAAAACCTAAAAAATCCTGATAATCCTGTAAATCCTGTCTAAATGAATGTAGTTTCATACGAGGTATTTTTCAGGAACCAGGTGTCAGATAACAGATGACAGAAGTCAGATGACAGAAAACAGAAAGAGTCTGCCCTTTGTCTTCTGTCATCTGTTTTCTGTGCTCTGTCCTCTGTATCTTCCTGACACCTGAACACTGACACCTTGAAACGTTATAGCTCTCAAAAGAAGGGGAAATAATATTTTATGAAATGTTATTTTGGGAATCACCATACTAGATTGGAGGCCGACATCTTCAGACAGCGCATTGCTGAATCCGATGACGTTTGATTTTTTCCACCAAAGTCGTTCGGTTTAATTGAAGCAGTTTGGCGGCTTTATTTTTTACCCATTTGGTCTTTTCCAGTGACTGCAGGATCAAATCTTTTTCAAACTCGGTAACGGCACTGTTCAAAGAAATACCATCATCTGAAATTTCAATCGATTGGGTTGATGCATATCCATTGGCGGCTTTTAGCTCTTTGGGCAGATCATTTGCAGAAATTTTCCCGGAGCCGATTAAAACGACCAGTCTCTCGACAACATTTCGAAGCTCGCGGACGTTGCCCGGCCATGAATAACCCACCATGACGCCTAGCGCCTCTCCCGAAATACCCTCTAACTGTCTGTTATTTTGATGATTGGAAATTTGCATAAAATAAGACGCAAGATAAGGGGATGTCTGATTTGCGATCACGCAAGGCCGGAAGTCCGATGGGAATCACGTAAAGGCGATAAAACAAATCCTGCCGGAAATTACCATTTTTGACCTCTTCGGGCAGGTCTCGATGGGTTGCGGCGATCACTCTAACATCCGCTTTTAGGGTTTTGGCACCACCGACTTGCTCAAACTCACCTTCTTCCAACACCTTTAGAACTTTGACCTGCAGGTCAGCGCTCATGTCGCCGATTTCATCTAAAAATACGGTTCCTCCATGCGCCAATTCGAATTTGCCCGACTTGGAAACCGTGGCACCGGTGAATGCCCCGCGCACATGCCCGAACAATTCACTTTCCAGCAAATTCTCAGGGATCGCCCCACAATTAATCGAAATAAATGGTTTATTTTTGCGCTTTGAATTTTGATGGATCGCCTTGGCCACCAGCCCCTTACCGGTGCCGGTCTCACCGGTAATCAGAATGGTACTGTCACAATCCGCCACTTTCTCAACCAGATCGAAAACCGCCTGCATCTTGGGACTGCGTCCAATGATGGCATTCTGCTGGCTATTATCGTTCAGGGTTGCCAGAACAAGGGAATTTTTTATAAAAAGATCGGGGTCTTTGGTAATGGTTTTGCTGACGGCCAAGTTTTGCACCTTCTTCTCCTTTTCGTGAATTGAAAAAACAAATCAGAACCTAGCGTGGATCGTTACGTATTACGTGATATCGTTTATTCGCGGAGATAGCTCGTTATAGGGGTGCTCAAAGACAAAGAACCTTTTAGCAATATCCATGCCGTAATCATTGGCTTTTTAATATAGCGAGAGATGCGGAATTTGAAACTCAAGCCGTCCGAAAAAGATTGTCAATATGAAGTAACATGAAAAATCATCTGCCCTATATTTTGTGGAAATCGCCTGCAGGGGTAAATTTAAGAGAATGTTAAAAATTAGAGGAACAACTAAATTCGGCGGGTCTTGCGGTCTGTAATTGTGCCAGGTAAGTGGACTTTTTTTGCAATTTGCGAAAATACCTTATTCCCGGCTGCCAAAAACGGAATAACGATAAAGTTTTCAAAACCGTTTACCCAAGCCGGGAACCCGAGCGGCGGCAAACGCGCCGGCTGAAGTTAAAATCGAAAATTTAATAATATATATAAAATCAAATGGTTAAATAGAATTCCAGCATTTAAATCCGCAGCTGCATCGCTGTTTTGCGAAGCGTAAACCCGGGCAGAATTGAAACTGATACTTTTGCAATTTGCAAAAATGATGAAATCGTAAAAAGTCCGAATTCGTCATGCCGGTCCCGGATCAAGTCCGGGATGACGGATCCGGCATCCAGAACATATTGAAATTACTGGATTCCGGCATTCCAGACTGTGCCATAATTCAAAAATGCGTTTAATTTCTGCCTGTCATGCCGGACTTGATCCGGCATCCAGTAACGTAAGAATTTGAAAAGGCACTGGATTCCGGGTCAAGCCCGGAATGACGAAAACACCAATATGAGTCGTTCTGCCAATTGCGACACAGTCTCATTCGCCGGAATGACGCTTTAAAGGGATTTAAGGATTTAAGGCGTATAGGTGATGAAAAGGCTGATTTCATCAAATTCTTTGTTTATCTCTGCCAGCATCGATTCGATCGCCTGGGGTTTGATCCGCAAACTAGCCCAGGCCGTTTTATCCAGTGCGGGCATTTTATTATCGCCGCCGTAGCCGATATTTAGCGATCGACAGAGGATATCGGCCAGATGAACAATGGCGGCTTCCAGCACGAATCGCCCGGCTTCACTGGGTTGATGATGATGCAAAATGACACTGATCAGCTTCGGGGGCAGGTTCCATTTTTCAGCCAGCAGATTGCCGACCTGGGGGTGACTGTATCCCAGAATTTTTTCCTCGGCCGCAATCATCAAAATATTTTGATCCTTGACCAGATTATTAATCTCCTTGAATACCTGCGGTAGAAAAATCATTTCCACTATTTTGCCAATATCATGCAAAAGACCGGACACAAACAGCTCTTCAACCTTGTCATAACGCAGGTAATTGCCGATGACTTTAGCTCCCACGGCGCAACCCAGGGAATGATCCCAGAATTGCTCCTGTCTGATCAGGCTGGTTTTCTTGCGATTTGAAAAAAGGTCAAACACCGAGGTGGTCAAAAGCAGATTGCGGATGGCATCAAAGCCCAGCAACACAATGGCACCGGTGATGGTCGATATTCGCTGCGGGAAACCCATAAAAAGATGAATTCACCAGCTTCAGAAGCCTGGCGGCCAGCACCTGGTCATCGGTAATCACCCGGGCCAGATCACGGGCGGAGGACTTGGGGTCGTTTACGAGCTCCGTTATCCTTAATACGGTTCTCGGAAGCGTCGGCAAATCATCTATCCGGGATATTATTCGGTCTAGATCAGGTGGGTTCATTTTCCTTTTCCGGGTCACTCAAACTTATCTGCAGCTGGCGAGCGGCGGCTTTCATGATCTTCTGCATTACCGGATCATCGATGACGTCTGCAAATTTTGCCTTCAATTCTTTTTCGATGGTTTCTTTGGTCTCTAATTCAGCCTCGAAAACAGTTCTGCCATCGTCTTTTGGTTTACCTTTGACGCTGACCTGATCGATTCCCCAGGTTTTGAGCATCCAGATGCGTTTTTTCGTCAGGGAGCTGTCCTTCTCCAACAACAGTAAATCCTGCTGATTATACACCGAGCGGGCCAAAATCATGCCCGGCTTTAATTCATCTGTTTTTAGACGAATCACAATAACCTCAATCCTGCTGATTATCAGATGCTTAAGTGCATATATCGCGAAATATTTAGTAAAGAATCCTGGCTCGGACGGCTATCCTCTGACTTCAACCCAGGGCGATGGGTGTTTGCCGTTAGGCAACCTATGGAATAATGGAATGGTGGAAAAATGGAATATTGGGTATGAAAAGCGGATGATGTCCTGATTTTAATTTCCTATCAGGACCGTCCATATAAAAGTAGATCTCATTCCATCAAACACGGTATTCCTTCATTCCATTATTCCATTAATGACCTAACGGCATACACCACTCCGCCGGCAATTGCAATGTTCTCGAAATCCTAATGCAAATTCTCGATGTTCTGATTAAAAAACAATTTTGATGAATTCGTAAAAAGTCGAATTCATCAAGTGTTTGGTGTTTCGTGTTTGGTGTTTGGTATGAAATATATGATGCTATATCAGTATGTTAGAATACTAAACACTAAACACCAAATACAAAACACACTCGTAAAAAGTTTGCCAAGCTGTCTTTGCGAGCGTAGCGAAGCAATCCGATGCAAAGCATCGTCCCGAGCAAAGTCGAGGGATCCTTCGTTTTACTCAGAACTCTGGTATTTGAAAAATTATTGCAAATTATTTCTGGGACGCGACACTAGGTCTCTGAAATCATGGGATTGCTTCGTCACTTCGTTCCTCGCAATGACCGGCGATAGGATTTTTTACGAAACCATCAATTTTAATTCAATCATTTATGACTTTCAAGTCGATAATTTCAAATGATTCTTTTCCTGAATGCACCGGTTTTCCAATCGTTTAAAAATACTTAAGAAAAAAGCAGAACTGCCGATCATACTATACAATCACGTCGAACCACCCGGAATTAACGGTTGTAAATGAATGGATCCCGGGGTGAGTGCCATAAAGCAAAAAAACACTAAAGTAATTTGAAATAAATCCGATAACATCATGGTAGCCGAAAAAAACTGTGGTCTGAAAGGAGGCAGGATGAGAATTACGAGACCACTACGGCCACCACAAACGCCGAATTTTGCGGCATTTTAATAACCTGAATTGGCAGAAACGCCAAAATAAAAAACCTAGGAAAGGAAATCTTATCATGGCACTAAGTACAATCAATTTAACAGGCGGTATGCGGGCCAATCTATTCAGCCTGCAACAAACTTCTAAACAGTTTGAAATTACCCAGAAACGTTTGTCCACGGGTCTGAAAGTCAACACCGCTCTGGATGATCCCATCAACTTTTTCGGCGCTCAGGAACATAGGTTACGGGCAAATGACCTGGCCGGACGTAAAGACGGCATGTCTGAAGCCATTCAGACCATTAAAGCCGCCAACGTGGGTGTCGAGGGCATTAACAACCTGCTGGCTCAGGCCAAATCGCTGGCCCAATCGGCAATGTCCGCCACCGCATCTGACGCGGACTCTTTTGCCAGCGCGTATGCGACGGTGATGACCCAGATCAACCAGATGTCGGTGGATTCCGGATACAAAGGCGTCAACCTGCTGCAAAGTGGCGAATTAACCGTTCAATTCGCTCCGACAGCTGACCAATCCACCTTGCATCTAACTGGTTTTGGCACAACCGATCCGGCATTCAGCATTGACGGTATGTCAGCAGCCGGCACGGGTGGTGGCTGGGTAGACGGCAGCAGCGGGGACGTGGACGCAGCGGCTATTCAGACTGCCATCGACGGCCTTGAAGAGGCAACTGCCAGCCTGAGAACCGAAGCTAAGGTGCTGGCCAATAACCTGTCGATCATTACGGCACGCGAGGAGTTCTCCGCTCAGATGATCAACACGCTGGGCGACGGTGCTGCCAAGTTGACCGAAGCCGACATGAATGAGGAAGGTGCCAACATGCTGATGCTGCAGACGCGTCAGGCTCTGGGTACAACCTCATTGAGTCTGGCCTCCCAGGCAGCTCAAGGGGTTCTGAGACTGTTCTAAACTAAAATCGGTTTTGGAGGGGGAGCAATCCCCCTCCTGACCTGATCTCCGAATCTTTTTCTCCTGCAGGTTGTTCAGTCCAATTTATTGACAACCGGAAAATCCGCTCATGATTGATAAATCAGAGGCTTTGAATAAGCGCGAATCACCGGGTGGCGAAAAAAAATGGCCTTAAAAATCACTTTAAAACCGAATGAAAAAATGATCGTCGGCGGTGCTGTCGTTACTAACGGCAATACCAAGAACACCGATTTGATCATCGAAAACAACGTGCCGGTTCTGCGCCAGAAAGATATTTTAAGCGAAAAGGATGCGACATCACCCTGCAGTCGAATCTATTTCTTAATTCAGCTCATGTACATTGATGAAGAAAATCTAACCACTCACCAGCACACCTATTGGAAATTGGTTCGTGAATTGCTGGATGCAGTCCCCAGGTTAACCGGACACATCGATCAGATTAACGAAAATATCCTGAGGGGCAACTGCTACCGGGCCTTAAAACTCGCCGGCGAATTAATCGACTATGAACAGGAGACTCTTAAACATGTACACGCAAACACAGACCCAATCCCTGAGAGCATATGAAAGCGTCAACAAAGCCACCCAGTCCGGCCGCGAAATCGAAGCGGCGGTACTCACCAAAGCAGCCGTAAAGCTCAAAGAATGCCAGGACAACTGGGATGCGCCGGATCGGGACAACCGACTGGAGGAGGCGCTGAAGTACAATCAGCGGATCTGGAGTATCTTTCAAAGTGAATTGGCGCGAGAAGATAATGAACTGCCCAAGAAATTGCGTCTGGACATTCTGCGATTGGCGGCTTTTATCGACCGTCGGATTTTTGAAACCATGGCATTTCCGTCACCGGAAAAACTGAAAATTGTCATCGACATCAATAACAACCTGGCCGCCGGCCTGAGAAGCTCACCCTGACGCTTCACAGGCGCTATCATCTTAAAAAAACTGCCTGCGCCGACATGCAAACGCATGGTCATAAACCCGATATAGAAATAAAAAAAGGCCTCGATTACAGAGGCCATTTTCATTTTAGATTTAACCGTTTATATCTTGAGCACAGCCGGCTTGTCGCTAGCCTTCAAACACTTCGATCTGCGTCGGGGCCCTACCCTCCAGAAATATCCGCCACATCTCGCTGTAGGCGTGCTCCAGGTTTCTGACAAAACGAGCCGTATCGAACAGCGGTTTTTTCAGGCGATTGATGTTGAGCTTGTGCCGAACGGCTTTCAGTTCGGTTGAACGCGATGCCAGCTGAACCGCTAGTTTCGCATATTCTTCCAAACGGTAAGTGACCAATTCTGAAAGTCCGACGGCATGCAATAAACTGGATGACACCCGTGACGCAAAATGACTGCCCTGTAAGGTAATCACCGGCACGCCGGCCCACAATGAATCACTGGTGGTCGTGTGGCCGTTGACAATCCGGGTGTCCAATGCCAGATCAGCCCATTTTAGGCGTGATAAATGTCCCGCTCAGAATGGAAAAACCGTTAAGGCGCAACCGTTAACAATTATTACGGCAGATTTTCGAATTTAGCTCCCTGGAAATCCGCCTGCGGGGATTGAGGAATATGTGAACATTTTTGGGTCGCTTCCTTCATTTTCAAGCACTCTTTAAACAGGGCCAAAAGCTCCGGATTGACGATATCGCTTTCAAAAGCCGCCCCCAGGACCCATAAGGCATATTCCATTTTTCTAGCCGATATGAGACCCTGTGCAAGTTCACTACATGGAGTGCCAAGGTGGGCGCCCACGGGCGTGTCTTTTAATTTTTTGATGCCCTCGAGTCCTTTTTCTTTTTGGCCCGCACAACAATACGCCGCCGCAAGAATAAATTGAGCCGGCGGGTAATCGGGAAAACCGCTTAACAGGTTCTCGAGAATGCTGATGGTGTTTTGCGCATTTCCGCAATGCAACTCAGCCATTGCATGGTTGTATCGGGCTTCTTTCAGGTCCGGGTCACATTCAACGGCTTTTTTGCCTGCATCAAGGGCATCTTCGAATTTCCCGAGCCGATTGTAAATGGTCCCCATATTCACATAGGCAATCGCTGCCAGATTCGGGTTTGGATTCAGGGCAAGCAATCTTTGCCATAATTCAAACGCCTCCTGGTTTTTCTCCAGAATGGTGGCTTGAATCGCCAATTCCCGCAGGGCATTAACATCCTCACCCATCTCAGACAGCTTTTTTTGACCGATATCAAAATAGATTTCCCCTTTGCGATCCAGCTTTTCTTTATCCAGCCGGCCGTAATGGTGCACCAGAATACGGCATTTTTTGATTTCGATACCATTTCTTCTCAAAACCGGATCGACCAGCTCATGTACCGCACCTTCAAACCAGATTTGATCTTTGCCGTAAAACAGCCTTACTTTTTCACTCGGCAGCCACCCGATGGCCGCTTCTTCATCGGGATAATGTCCATCATTGGGTACCCACCCCACAATGTTGGCCAGTTTGTTATAATTTCGGGTGGCAATGGTATATGCGATCGGCGACCGGGGAGTCTTTTTCACAATTTTGTTGAAATGCGCATGGTCCAGCGGAGAAATCACCTCATCGCCGTCCAGAATTAGAATCCATTCACCGGATGCTTTTGAAATCGAATAGTTTCGCGCTTCGGCAAAATCATTTTTCCACTCATAATCGTAAACTTTGGCACCAAAAGTGATGGCAATATCTTTGGATCGGTCTGCGGAGCCCGTATCAACCACAATCATTTCGTCGACGATGGGTTTTACACTCGCCAGACATCGGGCCAAATACTTTTCTTCATCCTTGATGATCATACACAAGGAGACTGCAGCCTTTTTCGAGGATTTCTGAATGGTAATCGGCCCCAGTTTCTCTCTGACCTTCAGAGCGGCGCCTAGAATTCCATTATCAGTACCGAATTTAATAATCGCGTCTTCAATTTCAGGCATCGCAATCTCATATTTGCCCTGCTGGACCAGAAAATCGATCAGCATATATTTTATCTTCTGATTGTTCGGGTACAGGGCAGCCGCATCACGAGCAACGTTCTCAGCTTTTTCGTATTCAGCGATCCCTGCGATCAAGGTATGATAATTGGTTACAATATCAAGATCAGTGGGGGTGAGCCGGAAACCCTTTTCAAAGGATTTCAGAGCCTCTTCCTGCTGGTCGGCTTCCAATTGCAGCATCCCCAAATTGGTGTAGAGCTCGCCATAACCCGGATCCGCATCGATCGCCCGTTTAAAGTATTTTTCAGCAGAATGGCGGTCATCATTTCGATAGGCCAGGATGCCTTTGAGGTTCAGGGCGGGTGCGCGGTCGGGATTCATCGCAAGCACCTGTTCAATATGGGCCTGGGCCGCTTCAAAGTTTTCCAACCCTTCTTCAGCATACCCCAGCAGTTCAGCTTTTCGCATTTCCTGATTGTCACCGGCGGACGGCATTTCCGTTAAGGCATCTTTGGCATCCTGAAATCTTTTTGCCGCCAGTAAAATTTCAGATAAGGCAAGGTAGAGACGTTTATCTTCGGGCTGAACCCCTATTCCACCCAACACGGTTTCGACGGCCGCATCAATTTGGCCTCTCTGGCTCAATTCATCCACCCTTGCCAGAAGTTGAACCGTCTGAAAGGCTTTGGCTTCCGGGTTTTGAGCGCCATTCCATTTTTCTTTATACTTCTTTCGATCTTCGGCGCCGGCCGAATTTTTCGTTGAAGCGTTCTTTTTGACTTTGTGCCGATCGTAATGGTAGACATACGTATCAGCTGCGATCAAATTCTGGTAACCCCCTGAAACCGCCCGGTTGCAAAAGTCTTCGACAACGACTTCTTCTGAAACAAATTGCTCATCAAAATATCCGATTTTATCGGGCAATTCACATCGGAAAGCCAAACAAAAATCAGATAGTTTTCGGGTGATCACCCGTCTATATTGGTTTTGTTCATAAAAGGCTTTTGCAGCGGATTCGAACTCAACCCGGTCGAATTCGTCGGAATGGATCATCTGTTGGATGCCCTCTGTCCGGTTGGACATGGGGCCCACAACGCCGATATTCGGCTCAAGGTTGATACACATTTTAAGCGCTTTAAGCCAGCCTTCCGGCACCGCCACATCATTGTGCATTAGAACAATCATTTCACCGCTGGCTTTTTGGATCGCCTGGTTGAGAGATTCGGCCCGGCCCGCCTGCCTGGCGCACTCAATGATGTGGTAATGGTCGTTATCCTTTACGAGTTGTTGCGCCCATTTGAGTATGCCTTTAGTGGCCCCGCGATTGATAAGCAGTATTTCATGGGAATCTGAAGTGTGCACCATAACACTTTTAATACATTCTTTGACACGGTTCTCAATCCCATCAAGGCTGATAATAATGGATGCTGTTGCTGCCCGGTTTTCGGCCGCAGATCGATCCGGGCTCAAAATCATTGGATTCAACCTTATCAGTTAAAGCAAGAGAAACGTGTTTGGGGATTCAGATGACGGCAAACCATTTTGCGGCCTGGGTGTTTATTCAGCATCTGGAGATTGTTGCTGGCATCTTCATTATCCGGGCTCTAACGCCAGGACCCGTTCGTAAAAATCTTGGGCATCGTCAAACTTTTTGAGCGCCACGCAAATATGACCACTAATCAACAGTGTCTCTATATCATCGGGATGGGTTGCCAGTATGTCCACATAAATCTGAAGGGCCTCCTCCACCTTTTCCAGTTCGACAAACAAAAAGTCCGCCAGGTTTCTTTGAAACGTTAGATTTTCAGGCTGCAGTTGTGCCGCCTGCCGATAGTGAAGCAATGATTTTTCTTTATCGTCAGTCTGATAATACAATACACCGAGGTCGTTATGGCCCAATGCAAAATCCGGATAAGATCCCAGCAATTTTTCAAATTCAGCAATGGTCTCCGCCTGGCTTAAGGTGCCCAACTTCTGTTTCAGCTTCTGGTAAATCTCATGCGGGGTTTCTGCATTCATCGAAACGGCCGCTGAAGGTGGTCGCTCCAATTCTTCTAAACGGTGACGGGCTTCTTCATTCCACGGTTCGATTTCCAGAACCTGTTTGAAAAAACCCCTGGCGTCACTCGGTTTTTCAAAAGCCACGCATATCTGTCCGGTTGCCATTAAGGTTTCAACGTCCCGGGGATGGGTTGTCAAAATGTTTACATATATTTTAAGCGCCTCTTCGATCCGACCCAGTTCGATGCAATAATAATCGGCCAGGTTCTTCTGAAAATTTATATTTTCGGGCATCAGTTCGGCGGCACGTTCATAATGATGTTGGGCCTTTTCTTTGTTATCCATATGATAGCAAAT
>PVMK01115248.1_pt1 | contig 15576 bp, 19 predicted proteins | sample 1853481 | NCBI WGS metagenome assembly PVMK01 (sample SAMN08533507, study PRJNA380276) | Marine sediment metagenome, whole genome shotgun sequencing project.
GGCTCGCAGAAGGGTCCCTGGTTTATTACCCGGCATTCTATCGACACACTATTCACAACACCGGTGACAAACCTATCACCTACCTGATGTTCAAGTGGCGTTCGCCAGTGCCATCGGGCAATGAATCACCGGCGGCGGTGTTTCAGTTTGATCACCAGGATCTGAGTAAGGAGAACCGGCATGAAGGACCTTTCGATGTCAGACACCTATTCTCCTTTCCGACTCGTCATCTGCGAAAGCTGCAGTGTCATGTATCACTACTGCAGCCCGGAGCGGGTTATTCTCCCCATCGCGATGACTACGACGTTGCGATCCTTTTGTTGCAAGGGGTTGTCGAAACCCTGGGCACGCGTCTGGAACCGTTTGGGGTGATCTATTATTCCGCAGGTGTACCCCATGGAATAAGAAACATCGGTACGACGCCGGCATACTATCTGGTGTTTGAGTTTCATCCAGGGCCGCGCAGACGCTGGTTGCGAATAGGATTGCAGCTGCGGCGTGTTCTCAAGAGTCCGATAACGAAATTACCCCGAAATATAGGCGTGCTTATCGCGCGCGAATCGAGGCTCGCTCTCAGGGTAATTTACAACCGCCTGTTCAGCCGCCTGTGAGCCACCGCATGACGGCAGGCATCGCACGTTCGTTTTTCAGTCTTCACTGTCTCTCTGGTTCGTCACATGACCTCCGGATTGTCGCGCCCACCGCCGAACTGAATTTGACCAGGCACAGGCATCTTGCATCAATCCCCGACTGGTCCGATTGGGTAGATTCCCGCACAATGAACCACGAAAAAACCCTGCCCACTTGCAGCCGTGTCCTATTGAGAACTGGCAGGGGCACATTCCCGGCAACGCGCGGTTCTTCAGCCAGTCGGGTGGCAAAAAAGCGTGACATACGGGACTACGCTATGGGTACGATGGCGTTGGCGGCAGGATCAGGATCAGTTTTTGCGTGATAGGGTGATGTGACTATATAGGGCTTGCTGGCCACTTGTCCCTTCGGCGCAGGTTGGCTTGGGTAACAAGGCAATTGCAGGTGGCACGATGAGCGATTCAAAAGGAACTGTCGGTGTACCGATCAGCGTGGATGTTTTTAATGAATTCTCTCTTCGCTGTGGAGAGAGTACCGACCCCGCTGCCTGGATCGATCAGATTGTGCGCGATTTTCTCGATCGAACGCGCGGCGATGCAGATATCTGGAGTTCGGAGCACGCCCGAATGATCACCGGGGACGCTGACGAAACGCAGGGACGATTGGAACTCGAGCCCACGGAAAAACCGAAAGGGTGGAAGACTGTGTTCCTTCCCAGCGGCACTCGCCTGCGCCTTAGCTATGAAGGCAAACGAGTTTTTGCCGAGGTCAAGTGGGGAACGATCGGGTTCAGCGCGAGCGATCTGTCATCGGCAGGCGCGGTAGATGACAAACGCAATCACCCGAAGGACACCTGGCGCGATCTTTGGGTGAGATTGCCGGAGAATCAGGCGCCCGGCAAGGGCTGGACACGTGCCGTTGACTTGCGGGAAACCGCCAGGTGACCAGGGATCGTGGTACACACGCCCTACATTATTAATTGATCCGAGGGTCGAGCTTTTTCAGTGCAGTACCCGCATCCGGCTTGCCCGTACGGCGGAGTTCTTCCTCGCTATAGATAGTGACACCCCGACTTGCTTCATCAACATCGGACCTGTCGATCACCGTTACTTCCGCCGCATCCTCATCGCTGGCGGGAGTTTGCGAACATCCGGCCAGGGAGAGAGTCGACAGTGCGACAAGCAAAACCCCGCTGGCAATCGGCGACCGATAAGAAAAGCGATTTTTGACATTGACCGGCATCTTCATCCCTCCAGACTATTGGGCAAAAGGTCGGAATTGAAGTTCCCCTGCTGTTCGCTAAAATCTCGACACGACTCAGGTTCAGCTCGTACTTCATGACGTCCAGCCCCATATATTTCTCCATGCCGTTGTGGCTCATCCCGAGCTTCTCGACCACCCGCACTGAAGCACTGTTGCCTTCCACTATCAGGGCGATAACGTAGTCAAGCCCAAGCGTGCTTCGCGCATAGCCGAGCGTAGCGGCTGCCGCTTCGGTCGCCAGACCCCGGCCCCAGCATTTTTTCTTCAGGCGATAACCGAGTTCGTTCAAACCCAGTTCGGGCAAGAACTTCATGCCGCAAAACCCGACCAGTTCCTCATCGGCCTTCAGAATGACTGCGAGCCGCCCATAGCCATACCTGTCATAGTCCTTGAGCGGCGCGTCAAGCAAGGCCCGCCTGGCCTCATCCAGCGATTTCATCACTGTCTTTTCGGCATAACGCACGACTTCAGGATCGCTGTTGAGATCAAGAAAGTCTCCCGCGTCATCAACACTGAATCGCCTAAGGATCATGCGTTCTGTTGCTATGATCGTTTCCATGCCTCGCTCAATGTGTCTCTCGGAACGATCACAGTCCGCCTGAAATTACCTTGTGAGAAGTGCAATGCAAAGTTGGGCCCGGAAGTTTTGCTGATCAGGGAACCTCAGCACCTCTTCAAGTTCATAAGAAAATGCCTGCAAGGTCTGTCATTGTGCAGACGCTGTCATACGGCAGGCACTGATACACTAGGCAAGCACTTCAACAAGAGAGGAAAGGGCATGTACAAGGCGCTTATTTTGATGTTCGCAACACTGGCCGCCGGGTGTGCAACGACTTCCGGCTATGATGCCGAGTTGCAATCATGGGTCGGTAGAGGTCAGGCCGAGTTATTCGGTGACTGGGGCGCACCGAGCGATGTAATGAAAAATGAACAGGGCGCCACGGTTCTTCTGTATCACCAGGAGCGCTCCTACCGTAAAGGCGGTGGCAGCATAAACATGGGAGGCGCCATGGGCGGCGCCAGCGGCACCCCGGTGAAGGCGAAACAAACCGGAAAGCTGGTTATCAAGTATTGCGACACGCGCTTTACCCTGGATTCGTCCAACAACATCGCTAGCTATTCATACGATGGCAACGAGTGCAAGCTGAAAACGTAGCGTTCCGGCAGGGTGTCGAAACCCTATTTCAGCTTGACCAATCAATGCTGCCCACGGTAGTCCGCCTGATGTTCCGGGCCCCAACTAGCGAACACGACGACTAAGGGCCATAGTCTGCAGAGACTGGTTCAGGGTGGAGGCGGAAAATGGACAGCTGGGAAAAACTCGCTAATGCGATCGCCGAGTTACAGGCAGACGGACAGCTTGAAGTCTTTATTGGCGATTTTTCCGCTGGATTCGAAGTCGGTGTCGATGACAAAGGCGTATACCTGAGCCTCTGTCCGCATTGCGTTGGTGAAGCGGTCGGCAGTGCGCTCGGTGCAGAAGAAGAAGCGGCGCCGTCTCATAAGGAACTGCACTAGGAACCGGCAAGCCAGCGTCGCTGACCGAGGACGCTTCTTGATCTGAAACAAGTCGATGGACCACTACTCCAGTGTATACTTCGCGCGCCCGTGCGAATGAGCAAATATATCAATAAACAGAGCGAATGACTGGGGTAACCTAGACCGATACATATACAATGTCTTTTATCGAATTGTTTTATAACACGTTTTTCGTATTTCGTTCCTCCTTTCTTTCCGATAGCGGTGCCGGGCCCACCTAGTGGATACCGACAGCACCCCTGATCAGCGGAGCGATTCTGCCCGGGTTCCATTACTTGAAGCCAGGAATCTGACCCTGTGGCGCGGCGACCGATGCCTGTTCGAGAACCTGTCTTTCGAACTCGCTGCGGGAGAGCTGGTACATCTCAGGGGTCCAAACGGTTGTGGAAAGACAAGCCTCCTGAGAGTCATCTGTGGCCTCACCCTGCCGGAAACCGGGGAGGTGCTATGGAGAAACACGAAGGTTCTCTCCAGCCGTACGGACTTCCACGCCGAGATGTCTTATGTCGGTCACAGGGAAAGCCTGAAAGCCGAGCTAAGTGCGGAGGAAAACCTGATCCATGACCTCGGTCTTCGCCGGGACCTGGAATCGGGTGCAGTTCAGGACGCGCTGGCGAAGGTCCAACTTCAGAACGCGATGAGCATTCCGTCGCGCAGTCTTTCCGCTGGACAGAGGAGGCGCGCGTCTCTGGCCCGCTGCCTGGCCAGCAAGAGTCGCTTATGGATCCTGGATGAACCCTATACCAACCTCGACGTCGCAGGTCGCTTGCTGGTGGACTCGATGATGACGAACCACCTCCGACAGGACGGGATCGTGCTGCTCGTTGCCCATCAGGATCACGGCGTCGACCATCACACCATCAAGCAGCTGGAGATGGACTGATGGTTGTTCCAGGTCTCGGCAAAGTTTTTCTGTTACAGATCACGCACGATCTGCGCCTGGCATTTCGTCACGCAAGCCAGGCGATCAATCCCCTGATGTTTTTCATCATGGTGACGACGCTGTTTCCCCTTGCACTCAATCCAATGCCGACACTCCTGCGGGCAATCGCGCCGGGCGTCGTGTGGGTGGCCGCGTTGCTGGCATCGCTACTGGCGTCGGAAAGCCTGTTTCGCCAGGATGTCGATGACGGCACAATGGAACAACTGGTACTTTCACCGCAGCCGCTGGCTCTTCTGCTGCTAGCCAAGACAACGGCACACTGGCTTCTCACCGGCCTGCCACTGGTGCTGGTTTCGCCGTTGGTGGGTTATGCCCTTTTCCTGCCCGGTGAGGCCGTTCCCACGACGATGGCAGCGCTTGCGATAGCGACGCCGATTCTCAGCCTGGTCGGCGGCACAATGGCCGCTTTGACAGTCGGTCTCAGGCGAGGAGGGGGCTTGCTCTCATTACTCATCCTTCCGATCGTCATGCCGGTACTCATCTTTGGGGCACGCGCGACAGATCTGGCAATGAGTGGACTAGCGGCCACCGGGCCGCTTAACCTTCTCGCAGCGCTACTGTTGCTCGCGCTTAGTCTTACGCCGATCGCCATGGCTGCTGCGATGCGTATCAGTCTGGATTGAGGTTCCTTAACACTTAAAAGCTATGTGGAAATTTATACATAAACTGGGTTCTCCGCCGCATTTCTACAGGATCTCAACGACCCTGACTCCATACTTTGGATGGGCGGCAGCTATCCTGATCCCGCTAGGCGCCTACGGCGGACTGTTCGTGGCACCGGCGGATTATCAACAACTCGACGGGTTCCGGATCATCTACTTCCACGTCCCGTCGGCATCGCTGTCCATGATGGCCTACGTGACCATGGCGATTTCGGCAGGCGTCGGCCTGATCTGGCGTATCAAGCTGGCCCATGCCGTTGCCGTTGCCTGTGCCCCGATTGGCGCCTCCTTTACTTTTCTCGCCCTGGCAACCGGATCGATCTGGGCCAAGCCAATGTGGGGAACGTGGTGGGTATGGGATGCGCGCCTGACCTCCGAACTGGTGCTGCTCTTTCTCTATTTCGGATACATGGCGGTGAGGGCGGCGGTTGATGACGAAACCCGGGCTGACCGGGCAAGCGGACTGCTGGCGCTGATCGGACTGATCAATATACCCATCATCAAGTATTCAGTGGAGTGGTGGAATACGCTTCACCAGCCGGCCACCATTTCGAAACTCGGCAAACCAGCGATGGATTCCGATATGCTGGTCTGGTTGCTGGTAATGCTTGCAGGATACATTTGTTTTTTCGCAGTCATCGTGTTGATGCGAACACGTGCCGAAGTTATCAGAAGATCCCGCAGTCAGAAATGGCTTCGGGATGTCATAGGGGGCCACTGAGATGCCTGAGTTGTTTGATTTTGGGAAACACAGCGTTTACGTATGGAGTACGGTGGGCCTGAGTGTTTTTATCCTTGCCTGGAACGTACTGGCGGCTAAATTCCAGTTGCACAGAGCGACGACAGCAGCTCGTCGACGACTGGCCGTAATGGAGGACTCGAAATGAAATCTCGATACAACCGCATGGTCGGTATCGGCCTCGTGCTGGCGGGCGTAGCCCTGGCCGCGACATTCTTGCTAAGAGCCATGAATGAAAATGTCCTTTACTTTTTCAGCCCGACTCAGGTGATGGCTGGTGAGCCTCCGGAAGGCCGGCGGTTTCGCGTCGGTGGCCTGGTAATTCCCGGAACCATCGAAAGAGAGCCCGGCAGCCTGGAAGTAAGATTTGTACTGACGGACAACGAGAACACCATGCCTATCGTCTATAACGGCATACTCCCGGATCTGTTTCGCGAAGGCCAGGGAATCATCGCCCATGGGGAGATGACGGAATCGGGTAGTTTTGTCGCCGACGAAGTACTCGCCAAGCATGATGAAAATTACATGCCGCCCGAGGTGGAAGCGTCACTCAAGAAAGTTCATGGGGAAGGGAGTTAGGCCATGGTCCCCGAGATTGGACATTTTTGCCTGGTGCTCGCTTTGTGCCTGGCCGCTGCGCAATCATTTTTTGGACTCGCCGGTTCGACCAAAAACCGACAGTCCTGGATTGCGGTGGTCCGACCGGCCGCACTCGGCCAGTTTGTCTTTACCGCCATCGCGTTCGGATTCCTGACCAATGCTTTTATCCAAAATGATTTTTCGATTTTGTATGTAGCAAGTAACTCGAATACGGCGTTGCCGCTGGTCTACAAGATCAGCGCCGTATGGGGTGCTCACGAAGGATCACTGCTCCTGTGGGCATTGATCCTCTCGATATGGACCACAGCTGTTTGCCTGTTGAGCAGAAATCTTCCCGTCACGATGTCCGCACGGGTGCTTGGCGTCCTGGGCCTGATCAGCATCGGCTTCCTTTTGTTCACACTGGCCACATCCAATCCCTTTGAGCGATTGATCCCCGCTGCCCTGGAGGGCAGGGACCTTAATCCATTGTTGCAGGATCCCGCGCTGGCGATTCACCCACCGATGCTCTACATGGGTTACGTCGGATTGTCGGTCGCATTTGCGTTCGCAGTCGCTGCCATGATCGAGGGGCGACTGGACACGGCCTGGGCGCGCTGGACGCGACCCTGGACCATCATGGCATGGATGTTCCTCACCGTCGGTATCGCCCTGGGTAGCTGGTGGGCCTACTATGAACTGGGTTGGGGCGGATGGTGGTTCTGGGATCCGGTCGAAAACGCTTCTTTTATGCCCTGGCTGGTCGCCACCGCACTGATCCACTCGCTCGCGGTCACCGAGAAACGCGGCCTGTTCAAGAGCTGGACACTCCTGCTCTCGATCAGCGCGTTTTCTCTCAGCTTACTGGGAACCTTCCTTGTCCGCTCCGGCGTACTGGTTTCGGTTCATGCTTTCGCGACGGATCCAACCCGGGGCGTGTTTATCCTCATGCTCCTTGCGTTCTTTATCGGTGGCTCCCTGATCCTGTATGCGTGGCGTGCGCCTGCGCTGGCCCAGTCCGGCGGTTTCCACGCGCTGTCTCGCGAGTCCTTCCTGTTGCTCAACAATATGTTGCTCGTTACCGCCGCTTTTCTCATTCTTTTGGGAACCTTGTACCCGCTGTTTCTCGACGCGCTGGGTCTCGGCAAGATTTCGGTCGGACCACCGTACTTTGCAACGGTATTTATCATCCCGACTATTCCCATGGTCTTGCTGATGTCATTGGGCATGCACATGGCATGGAAGAAGGCTGACTGGAGCCGTGTCACCGCGAAAGTCAAGATGAGTTTGATTGCGGCATTGGTACTGGGCATTTGCGTGCCGCTTTTCGTCTATGGACGGATCGGCCTGCTCCTGGCGATAGGCGTGTTCGCAAGTATCTGGCTGATGTTGTCGTCGATGATCGATGCGGCAGGATTTGTCCGCAAGCGCCATAACCTCAGAGGTTATCCGAGAGGCTTGCTAGGCATGAACATCGCCCATTTTGGTATCGGCGTATTTGTTCTTGGCGTCACGATCACATCGGCATTCGGTATCGAAAAGGATGTCGGCATGAAGCAGGGCGATGTGCTGGAGTTGGCCGGCTATTCCTTCGAGCTAAAGAGTCTGAACGATGTAAGCGGTCCCAACTACACGGCGGTACAGGCTGAAGTTGTCGTCCGCGAGGGCAACAAGGAAATTGCAACTCTCCGTCCTCAGAAACGCGTCTACAGGGTTCAGAGAAACCCGATGACCGAGGCCGCCATCCATGCCAGGCTATCGAGAGATCTGTTTGTCGCGCTGGGCGAGCCACTGGGCAACGATACCTGGAGCCTGCGTATCCAGTACAAACCGATGATCAGGCTGATCTGGCTGGGCGCCTTGTTGATGGCAGCCGGCGGACTGGTGTCCGTGTCTGACCAGCGTTATCGGGCACGGCGCCGATCCGAGGCGCCAGCCGGTGCAACAGAGGCGGCGACATCGTGAGATATATGCTGCCCGGGCTGGCCTTCTCCATACTCATCCTGTTCTTCTGGCTGGGTCTCAGCCTCGATCCAAGCGTGGTCCCCTCACCACTGGTCGGCAAGCCGGGACCGGCTTTCGAGCTGCCCGAATTACACAGCCCCGACGAGGTCGTCAACAATGCGACCATGAAGGGGCAACCGGCCTTGTTAAACGTCTGGGCGACCTGGTGTGCCGCCTGCCGGGCTGAGCACGATACCTTGCTGGCGCTTGCCGGCAACAAGTCGATTGCGATTTATGGTTTGAACTACAAGGACGATCGTGCGGCCGCGATCCGCTGGCTGGAACAACTGGGGGATCCGTATACCGCGGTAGCCTTCGACCCCGATGGCATGGTCGGGCTCGACTGGGGCGTCTACGGCGCACCCGAAACCTTTTTGCTCGATCATGATGGCGTGGTCGTTTACAAGTACATTGCGCCGATCACGATGTCAGTCTGGCTCAATGAATTTGTCCCACGTATAGAAGCCATGCAGGGAGGCGGCCGATGAAGAGTGCATCCCCGGTGCTGGTCGCGGCACTTTTCGTGACGCTGTTTTCTTTCCAGACATTCGCCGTTACCGCGGATGAAGGTTTCGACGATCCCGAGCTGCAGGCTCGATACGATCGCTTCACCAAAGAGTTGCGTTGCCTGGTTTGCCAGAACCAGACGATCGCCGATTCCAACGCCGGCCTGGCGGCAGACCTGCGTAACCAGACCCGGGAAATGCTGATCAACGGCGCAAGCGATGAAGAGATCGTCACCTACATGACGGATCGCTACGGTGACTTCGTACTCTACCGTCCACCGATCAAGCCAAAGACCTGGTTGCTGTGGTTCGCACCCGTTCTGTTCTTGTTGCTGGGCATAGTGTTTGCCGCGCGCATCATCAGATCTCGCAGCAGTTCAGATGATCTGCCTGAGGAAGGCGAAGAAGCTTTCGACATTGCAAAAATCGACACCGATGACGGAGGACGCAAGTCTTGAACTCATTTTGGATTCTTGTGCCGATCATCGCTCTTGCGGCGGCAGCCGTCATACTCGTACCACTGTTGCGTGCACATTTCGTGCGGCAGGCGACCGACAGTCGTCCCGGAGTCACGATCGGCACGGGCATCGTAGTTGCCCTGCTGGTACCAGCAGCAGCAGTGGTGTTGTATGCGAAGTGGACGACGTGGAACTGGTCCGGAGCGACGCCGGCCGCCGGCCAGTCCGTACAACAGCAGGATATGGCGCATTCCATGGAGGAAGCGATCGCCGCGCTTGAGGCGCGACTTGCAGCCAATCCGGATGATGCCGCCGGCTGGAGTATGTTGGGCCGGTCCTATATGTCATTGAGCCAGTTCAGCCGGGCCGCGGACGCATACCGGAAATCCGTAGAACTGACCGACGGTGATCCGGCCGCACGCGCGGACTATGCCGAAGCGCTGGCAATGAGTGACCCGGCCGGTCTGAAAGGTGAGGCGGGTGAAATCTTCCGGGAACTGGTGCCAACCGCTTCCGATAACCCCAAGGTTCTCTGGTACGGCGGTTTGATAGCGTTCGAATCAGGCGATACTGATGAGGGACGGCGCTTGTGGAACGCTATCCTGGAACTCAACCCACCTGACGCCCTGCGCCAGATCGTCGAACAACGTCTGAAAGAAACCGAGTCCGGCATGCCGTCGGAGCCCGCCCCGGCTGCAACGCCGCAGGCGGCGGTCGCAGCGGCAGAGCCACCCGTAGCAACGAAGCAACCGGTCACTACAGAAAAAACGAGCGCCGACACAGCAGGCCCGATCCAGCTGAGCATCAGCCTCGCCGATGGGCTTGCCGATCGTGTGACCGAAACGCTCCGCTGTTTATCTTTGCCAGGGGCGCTGCTGGCGGACCGCCTCTCGCTGTTGTCCGCCGCACTTATGCCGAGTTACCACTGGACCGACCTTGTCTGATGCCAATGCCATGACGGCAGGCGTGAGCCTTTCCGATCACGATCCACTGATACTCGTCGCGCGCCTTTCGCTCAGCGGCAGCCCGGGCGCGCAACCCGGCGATCTGTTTGGCGAGGTGTCGTATTCCCGCAGTGGCGGTCCTGAGACTACGATTATCATTGATCAGGTTGTACCCTGACCTGGTGAGTTTTTCCAGTCCGACGCATCACAGGAGCCAGAATATGTCCGATGATCTCAAGAGCCGATTCGAAAAAGCGATGGAAGACGTCAAAGGTCTGAACTCGCGACCCAGCGACGATGACATGCTCAACCTCTATGCGCTGTACAAGCAAGCCGGTTCGGGTGACGTGACGGGTGATCCTCCGGGCATGTTCGATTTCGTTGGCAAAGCAAAGTATGAAGCCTGGTCCGAACTGACAGGTCTCAGCTCCGAGGATGCCATGACTCAATATATCGAGAAAGTGCAGGCGCTGGGATCCTGACCGAAGCGAGTCCGCGCCGCGCCGGTTTCCGGGATATGTCGTCCGTAGCATTCCCTTGATGCGGTATTCCCGGCCACCGGCACTTGCTCCCGTCTACCTGCGGCTGTTATTCGACCATCGTCCCGGGCAAATACCCGCCGACACGACAACCGGCAGGCTGGATGGGACAATCACAGGTCTTCGTGTCGACAAGACTCACTTGTCTTCCTATCAGGAAATCTGCGGATTCGAGATCGGCCCGAATTTGCCAATCACCTATCCCCACCTAATCGTCGCGAGTCTGCATATGAAAATGTTACTCGCACCGGAGTTTCCGGTGCGATTGACCGGGCTCGTCCATCTTTGGCACAAGATTCAGCAACACAAGGCAATACAGGCGAACGAGGCTCTTGACTGCCGCTGCTGGCTCGAGGGCAGCCAGCGCGTCGAGGCCGGGGATGAGTTTTGCCTGAACACCGAGTTCACTGTAGACGGAGAGCTACGCTGGCAGGAGCAGACTGCCTTTGTGGCTCTCCGCAAGGACAGGAAAAAGCGGTCGCACAAGGAGGCCGGGGAGGGCATGGATTACCGGGAGATTGCCTCGTGGCAGGCGGCACCCGACATCGGCCGCCGCTACGCCCGTATCTCCGGTGATTACAACCCGATACATCTTTCCAGGCTGTCCGCGCGCCTGTTCGGTTTCAGATCGCCGATAGCACACGGCATGTGGACGCTGGCAAGGAGCGCTGCTGTTCTTGTGGCCGGCGATGGCACACCAACAACACTGCAGGCGAGATTCCTCAGACCGGTCTCGCTGCCGGCCACAATCTCCCTGTGGGCGACCAGGCAGGGGCGACAGAATCATTTCCGGTTGACGGCGGCCGATGAGCAGCGAATTTACGTCCAGGGCTCTGTCACCGGTATTTGAGCGACAGGACGCACGAGTCCGGCGACGACTCGACACCGTTCTCCCATCCCATTCCATTAGCATATATGAGGGAAGGCGTGTACCAGCGCGTAACCCCGCGGGTACACGCTGCTCGTGTAGAAATTCTGCCTATGAATCCGAAAAACAATCAACCCCGCATGAATCCGCTGTCATTCAAGGGCTGATGCGGGTACTCGATCCCCGCGACAGACAAGTTCTGGTTTCTGCAACTTTTCGGTTGGTCCGCCTACCTTGCGGCCACCTACGTTGGCTTTTTCACCTGCCAAAAGCCGTCCGCCTACATCAACATCATTGCCGTCGCTGCAATCAGTGGTTTTTTCTTGCGATACCACTGCGCTATCTGTATCGAAAACTATGGTCCAGATCACCGGCAATGATATTTACATTGACCCTTCCTAAAGGCTGCTTGTCGAACTTTCAGATGACGGACCGGGCCTTAACGGAGACGACGACAGCCGAAAAACGTCGGGAACCGGAGGCATCGGTCTTAGAAACACGTGCGAGCGATTGCACCAGTTATATGGCGATCGGTGCACCTTTGAGTTGGCGCGCGCCAGCTCGATGGCACTACGGGTTATCATTGGGCTTCCATATGAAATATAAAGAATCTCTGGTCTACTTCGCCCAGAATAAATCAAAGCTCCCTTGAGGCAAGCAGCCAGACCATGACATTGCGCGCACTGATCGTTGACGATGAACCGCTGGCTCGCCGCGGGCTTGTTATCCGGCTATCCGGGATAGCCGATCTGGAGATACTTAAAGAGTGCGGTAACGGCCGGGATGCGGTTGCTGCCATCGCCGAACTAAAACCCGATATTATTTTTCTCGACATCCAGATGCCGGTAATGGATGGCTTTGAGGTACTCAGGCAGATACAGGGCCCCGATATGCCGATGGTGATTTTTGTCACGGCCTACGATGAATTTGCCATTAACGCCTTCGAGGCCCACGCCCTGGACTATCTTCTGAAACCGGTTGACGACAAGCGTCTTGAAGAAGCAGTCGATAAGGCCCGCGAACACCGTGATGAACGACAGGCGCTTGAACACCGCGCCCGTCTGCTGGAAATGGTTGCCGAACTCGGGGGCGTCGAACGAGTCGATCTGGACGAGCTTCTGTCAAAGGGCCTGGCAGCACTGGATTCAGGCTATCTCGACATCATCCCTATCAAAGACGCCGGAAGAACGATCCGGGTGGTTGCAGCGACAATTGACTGGGTGGATGCTGCCGGCGACTACATGTGCATCCATGCGGAAGGCCAGATACACATCATGCGCGGCACGATGAAAAAACTGGAGGAAGTTCTCAACCCCAGGCAGTTCCAGCGTATTCACCGATCCACTATCGTCAACATCGATCGAGTCCGGGAAATACGCTCACACATAAATGGCGAATACTTCCTGATTCTCGACAACAACAACGAACTAAAGATGAGCCGCCACTACAAGGACCGGATCAAACACTTCGTCCCCGAGGTGTAAGGCATGCCCAACCGCTGTTGCGACAGGCGTGCTAATTCCGGTTCGATTCCTCCGATTACGAAATAAGGGTGCAGCCGATCAACAGCGCAAATCCTGGCTTGTTTGCTCAAAGCATGCGAACCGCGTTCAAGATTGAACCGGGCGAACTGCGCGCAACATTGCTGTCATTTTTTTTCATGCTAACGCTGATGGCATCCTACTACCTGCTGCGCCCGATCAGAGACGCCATGTCCAGTGACTGGTCTGATGCGGAACTGAGCACCTTGTTCAGCGCGACATTTTTTTTCAGCATTATCGCGGTAATGCTCTACGGCGCCGCCTGCTCGCGGATACGTTTTCGGCGCCTGGTGCCTGGCGTGTACGGTCTTTTCGCACTTTCATTTGTAGCCTTTTATTTCGCGGTCGGCTCAAATCAGGATGCCGAATGGGCCAGGAGATCTTTCTATGTGTGGATCAGCGTGTTCAGCCTGTTTCACGTGTCGGTTTTCTGGAGCTACATGGCCGATATTTTTTCGCGCGACCAGGCGCCGCGCCTATTCGGATTCATAGCCTCGGGCGCGAGTATCGGCGCCATTATTGGCCCGGCCATTGCGGTGACGATGGTGGGCGCCGTAGGGACAGGCAACCTGTTACTCGTGTCCGCATCGCTACTCGTCATCCCCATGATCGTCATCGGTACTCTGGAGAGGGAGCGCGAGAGGCCCTCGATGGATGGCCAACAGGCGATCGGCGGTAATCCCTTCGCGGGATTCACTCTTTTTCTAAGAAATCCTTATCTGCTGGCAATCGGCCTTTTCATCCTCCTGTATACGGCGCTCAGCACTTTTGTCTACTTCGAACTAAAGAATCTTCTTGCCGGCCTCGAAGAAGTCGATCGCATCAGGGTATGGGCCGGCATGGATCTGGCGGTCAACATTCTCGCCGTCGGCACCGCCATGTTCGGCACCAGCCGGCTAACGACCCGATTTGGCTTGACGACCACACTTGTCCTGGTACCGGTACTCATCGTTTTCGGCCTGCTGGTGGTCGCCATTGCACCCATGATCAGCGTTGTCGTCGGTCTTCAGGTGATCCGTCGGGCCGGCAACTATGCGATCACGCGACCTGGACGGGAGATGCTGTTTACCATCGTTGATCGTGAGACGCGCTTCAAAGCCAAGAGCGTGATCGATATCGTGGTCTATCGGGGCGGCGATGCCGCGACGGCATGGGCGTTTACCGGTCTGACGCAGGGGCTGGGCCTGGGTCTCGGCGCGGTTGCCGCAGTGGGCTCGGGAATCGCCGTATTATGGGCGCTGGTGGCTCTGTTCCTAGGCAGGCGCTACACAAAGGCAAGGTCAGACTCACCGTGAACAAAAGGCGCGCTCGAAATAGTTCCCTGGGAGAGGCTTATGAAAAACGTTGTCGATCGCATCACCCGGCGTCAGGCACTGAAACTGATTGCCGCCGCCAGCGTAGCGGGTACGCTCCCTTCAGGTTTGCTAGCGGCCCGACCCGGCATGCTACGAAGGAAGATCCCATCTTCCGGTGAGGGTCGGCGCGTCATTGGCCTGGGGACATCACAGGTTTTCGATGTCGGTAAGGATAAAGACGAACGTGAACCGTTGGCGCAGGTTCTGCAATTGCTTGTCGAGGCTGGTGCAAGCGTGGTCGACACGGCGCCCATGTACGGTCGCGCCCAGCAAGTCGTCGGTCAGCTTACGGCAGATATCCGAAAAGACCTGTTCCTTGCAACCAAGGTGCTTATGGAAGGACGCGACGAGGGTCTCCGGCAAATGGATGAGTCGATGGCGTATCTGGGAACCGATAGCATCGATCTGATGCAAGTGCACAACCTGGTCGACTGGCAGGTCCAACTGAATAGTCTGCGATCCATGAAGGAGGAGGGGAGGATTCGCTATCTCGGTATTACGCACTACAGGACTTCGGCGTTCGCAGCCGTGGAAGAAATCATGCTCAGTACACCGCTGGATTTCGTCCAGCTAAACTATTCGCTGCTGACGCCGGAGGCCGAGCAACGATTGTTGCCCCTGGCCGCTGACAAAGGCATAGCGATCATGGTCAACCGGCCATTTGAACGCGGCGCGGTGTTCGACAAGGTGTACCGGCGCCCGTTGCCTGGCTACGCCTCAGAACTCGGCATCAATAGCTGGGGGCAGTTTTTCCTGAAATGGATCCTGGGCAATACGGCAGTCACCTGCGTCATACCGGCAACCTCCAGCCCAAAGCATATGCTCGACAATCTCGCTGCAGGTGTCGGACCGGTGCCTGACGAATCGATGCGGGCACGGATGGCTACGGATATTCGTGGATAGATCAAAACAATCCCGCTTAATTACATTAAGTTATATGACATACTTAATGTAGGAAGGTATGCATGCGTGTCCTGCAAACCCGCTCAGGCCGCGACAGACCGCGCGACACCAGATTCAGATTCCCGCCAATAGCCGCTACTAC
>PVMK01128575.1_pt1 | contig 15572 bp, 10 predicted proteins | sample 1853481 | NCBI WGS metagenome assembly PVMK01 (sample SAMN08533507, study PRJNA380276) | Marine sediment metagenome, whole genome shotgun sequencing project.
TGGTCGAGAGTTTGGCGAGTTCCCGCGGATGAAAGACGCGCTGGCCATCGTAGCTCCACACCACGCTGCCCTCTCGAATCCCAGCCCGATAGGCGATGGAGTTGTTTCGTACCTGCATGAGCACGACGCGATTGTCCTGCCCGGTCGCGTACAGCATCGCGTCATAGCCGTGATCCCGGAGATCTTCCCGCAGTTCCCGCTCGATATCTGCGTATCCTCCGCCCAGAGGGGCGGCTTCGCCGCGAGCCTCGAGCTCGGTCAGGTATTGCTTCTCTCTCTCAGCCCGCTCCCAGCGATCGCGGAACCAATCGATGTCGTCGGACACAAAGCCGCTCGCCTCCAGGGCCCCCGCGTCGAAAACGCCCCTGGAACGGCGCTTCGCGCGGTGGACAGCAGCGGTCGGTGTTCGCTTGGCGACACGCAGTTTTTCGAGTTTCTCTCTCAGCTGCGCGACTTTTTCGCGCTCTCGTGCAAGATCTGACCGTGCTCGTTCGAGGTCTTCGGAGCGCGCTTCATGCTCCTTCTTCCCTGAAATCTCCTCGCTCTCTAGAACCCGGCTGGCAGGCGAGTGGGTTCCGGTGGCGATCCCCCTGTCCGAGGGCGTCGCGGAATCTTGAATCACCATGAGCAGGACCGCGCCGAAAACACTTCCGGCAATGAACCCGAGAAGCAGCACGGTTCGAGTCGCCATGACTACGAAGGCCCATCTCCTGAGGTTGAACGGGGTGAACCCCCAAAGCGCTTCCCGTCCCTCCAACTACTCAACTTTGGAATCTCGAGAAGCTTCTCGAAATCCTCCTTGGGCCACTGGGGCTTCGCGGAGACACCGTGTGCCTCGCGGCACTCGTAGCAGCTCTTGTTAACAACAAAGATCCACAAAAACACCAAAGGTCCAGAGTATAATGGCAGATAGGCTCCGAAATTTCGCGCCCGACCCTTGACGGGGAGTTCCACCGACAGAGCATGTCTCGAGGAGCAAATGCCCCGGACGAGACGGAGGTACAAATGTCTTCCAAGAATACGTTCTCGCACAACCGCGCTCTAGAACTCGCCATGTTGTCGCTCGCGATTCTGATACTCGCGCTGGTTCCCGTCGGCGCGTTCGCCGTGGACCCGCCGCAGCCGCCGACCGCTGCCGACCATGACGTGATCATTGTTGGTGCCGGCGCAGCCGGCTTGTACGCCGCCTTCGAACTCAACAACCTGGGTTTCGACGTGCTGGTGCTGGAGGCCCAGGACCGTCACGGCGGACGAGTCGAACCGGGGATGCAGGGAACCGTAGAAATCGATGTGCACGCCGCATCCGTGACGGGAAACAAGCGTGCCAACTGGCATTACAGGGACATCCAGAAGCTCGACAAAAATCGCTTGGTGAAGCGCGGCGGCGGGCCGGAGAGGGACACGCTGTATTCCGTCGGTGGTGAAACTATCTTGGGCAGCGAGGTCACCAAGAAGGGAGACCCGGATACGGACATCTACGACTACTGGGACTTCTACTACGACACAGAGAACTACACAGGCCCCGATATCGACGCCGAGACCTACATCTGCGAGACCCTCGGTGTCTGTCGTGGCCATCAGGCGTATCACCTCTATGACTCCAGCTATCCCGGGGGCGAATACTCGACCTCACCGGGTCGAATGGGCATGCGCAGTCTGGCCGAGCAGGAGAGCCGCTGGTTACTCGGCGCCGGCGTCTGGGCGTTCACCGAGGGCACCTGGATGGATACGCTCGAGGAGCTCTACTTCACCCCTGAAGTTTTGAGCTTGGTCCAGTTGAACTCCGCGGTAACGGAGATCGATACCAGCGGTGCAGTAGCGGTGGTGACGCATTCAAAAAACAAGGAGACGGTCACCGCCCACGCCGTTCTTGTCACCGTGCCCCTCGGAGTGCTGCAAGCGGGAGACATCGCGTTCACGCCAGCCCTGTCGGCGGCCAAGCAGGCCGCCATGGGCACGCTTGGGGCCGGCAATGGTGGATGGCTATACTTGGAGTTCAGCAATAAATTCTGGCCGGAAGGCACAGTCAACTGGTTCACCGAAGGTCCAGCTGGCTGGTGCGGCAGCTTGTACTGGATGGAAGGCGACGGCGCAAAAGTAGTTCGTTGCTTCACGATGGGAGAAAACGCGGAGTTCATGGACTCGCTGCCGAATGAAGCGGCGGTTCTCGCTCATGCGCTGTCGGATCTCGATGCCTTGTACCCTGGGACGCCCTTTTCTGACGCGTTCGTGGGAGGCTTCTGGAAGAACGGGCTTGATGAGGAATTCCTCAAAGGCGTCTACTCCTTCCCCGGGATTGGCAGCTATCCCACTGACGGAAGCCCCAGCGCACGCGAGGTCCTGGCGCAGCAAGTCGGCACCAACCTCTACTTCGCGGGTGAGGCGACCCACAATAGGCACGCGGCAACCGTCGCCGGCGCGCTCGACACGGGCCTGCGCGCCGCTGGCGAGATCGACGCGGACCACGAACCGCAATGACCGTGATCCGCTGCTGCTGATCGCGCAATCGGCTGTACGGCTGAGCCGCAAGCACCCGGCCTCTCGAAAGAGGCCGGGTGTGCTGGTTGTGCGGCCTACCGAAGGCGGTAGGGCCAGCCATCCGCTGACCGCCCCATCCGCATAGCCAATCCGCCCCCATGTCATCCCCCTCCGCCGCCCTCTTCGCCACGGCGGTCTTCGCCAGCGCCTTTCTGATCTTCTTCGTGCAGCCGATGGTGGGCAAACACATCCTCCCCTGGTTCGGAGGCGCACCGGCCGTCTGGACCGTGTGCCTCGCGTTCTATCAGCTGAGCTTGTTCGTGGGCTATGGGTACGCGCACCTGCTGAACGATCGGGTCCGACCCAACCGCCAGCTGATCGTCCACGCGATCTTGTTCGTCAGCGCGCTGCTGGTCTTGCCCGTTCTCCCGGCTGAATCGTGGGAACCACGAGGTGGGGCGCCGCCGAGCCTTCACATCTTGTCCATGCTCGCGGTCAACGTGGGACCGCCGTTTCTATTGTTGGCCGCAACCGGCCCGCTGCTTCAGGCTTGGTTTGCGCGGGCGTTCCCCGGACGCTCCCCGTATCGACTCTGCGCGGTTTCCAACACGGGCTCGCTGCTCGCGCTGCTCGCGTACCCGTTCATCGTCGAGCCGCGAATCGCCCTCTCCACCCAGTCGGGAGCCTGGTCGTGGCTCTTCGCGGCCTGTGGGCTCGCCGTCCTGGCTTGCGGTTGGCAGGCGTTGGGCGCAGCGCGCGCGGATTCGCCCCCGGCGATGCAGCCTGCGGGGGAAACCGCGCCCGGGGAGAAGGACATCGCGGGAACAGCGAGCTCCGAAAGCGGCGTCACCCGCACACTGCTCTGGATCCTGTTGCCGGCTTGCGCGGTGGTGCTTTTCATGGGCGTGACGAACGAACTTTGCCTCGACGTCGCGAGCATTCCGTTCCTGTGGATCGCCCCGCTGGCCATCTACCTGATCACCTTCATCGTCTGCTTCGGATCCGACACGCTCTATCGGCGTGGCGTCTTCGCGACGCTGGCATTGCTCTCTGTGGGCTTTCTGATCTGGGCGCGAGTGGGGGCCGTGCACGGCCTCACCTTGGGTGGGGGGGCTTCTCCCATCGCGGTCCTCGGCACCCTGTATCTACTGGCCCTCTTCTTCAGTTGCATGCTCGTCCACGGCGAGCTCTACCGGCTGCGCCCGAGCCCCGAGCGGCTCACCGCCTACTACCTGTGCATTTCCGGGGGGGGTGCGCTCGGCGGGCTGTTCGTTGCCATCGCGGCCCCGCGGATTTTTTCCGAGTACTACGAGCTACCCTTCGGATGGCTGGCGTGCCTGCTTCTCTCGACGTTGGCTTGTCTGAAAAGCCCCGGGTCGCTGCTCCGGAAACGCGGCGCTCGCGGGGCTCTGGCGAGCGTCGTGGCCTTGGCCGTCCTGACTCTGAGCGTGCTGGCAGTCCGCGTCACCGACAGCCTGTACGATGTCGCCCGAAGTAGCGACATCGAGACGAACCTGCTCGATCAGACGCGCAATTTCTTCAGCATCGTGCGGGTCCTGGATGTCTTGCCTGACGACCCGGAACTGCATCACGTGATGTTGAAGCACGGCACGACGAGCCACGGAACCCAGTTTCATCGCCCGGATCTTCGACGCGTTCCCGTCTCGTACTTTGGCGTCTACACGGGTATGGGTATGCTGATGCACGAAAGGCCCAAGACCCCCATGCACGTGGGTGTCATGGGTCTTGGGGCGGGCACCCTGGCAGCCTACGGGCGCGAAGGAGATCGCTACCAGTTCTACGAGATTGACCCCGACGTGATCCGGATCGCGCGAGACGAGGGCTATTTCAGCTACCTCGCAGACAGTCGTGCAGCCATCCAGATCATCGCCGGCGACGCCAGGCTCTCCCTCGAAAGACAATTGCGCGAGGGCGGGTCCCAGAATTTCGACTTGCTCATCATGGACGCGTTCAGCAGCGATTCGGTACCCGTTCACCTGATTACCCTGGAGGCGATGGAGCTCTACGTTCAGCACCTGAAACCCAATGGCGTGCTGGTCGTGCATATCTCCAACGTGAATCTCGACCTCGGCCCCCTGGTCTTCCGTCTCGCGGCCGAGCTCGGAATGCGTGCGGTCAGGATCGGCAACCTGCCATTTCCCCGCCGTCTACAATCCAGCGCGGATTGGATGATCCTCAGCAAGGACGCCGCGTATATCGAATCCTTCCCGCCGCTCGCAGAGCGGGTTCGCGCCATTCTCAAAGTGAAACCCATGGCCCTCAGGGTTACCTATCCCGAAGCGCTGAATCTCACGGACGCACCCCTTTGGACCGACACCTACAGCGATCTCTTTTCCGTTCTCAAGATCCCCAACTGGAAGCGCCTTTGGGCCTCATCCGAGCCAACCGCAGAATCTTCGGGAGCCCCGAAATCAAGCGCGTCCACCTCCGACGACGGAGACGGATGATGTCATTACACGATGTACGATGGTGGGGGGCTTGGATGGTTTGCACACTGTTCGCTGCCGGCTGTTCGCCTCCGGGTGATGACAGGGGGCTGCACGCTCCCGAGGCAGAGGGCGCGGAAATCGCGCGGCTCCAGAACGAAGCGCAGCGCGGCGATCCCACAGCCCTGAGCCTGCTCGCCTTCGCCTACCAAGAGGGCCGAGGGGTGCCTCTCGACCACGCGGCGGCCATCGAATGGCATCGGAAGGCAGCGAAACAGGGGGAGGCCGCCTCTCAGGCGGCCCTCGGCCGGTACTTCATTACGGGTATGGGGGGAACGAAGAAGCAGCCCTACCGGGGACTTTACTGGCTGCGCCGGGCCGCGCAGGCCGGAAACCCCGACGGCCAGGCGTTCCTCGGTGTGAGCTATCTCCATGGAATCGGTCGGAACCTTCTGCGTGCGAATCCTGAGAAGGCCGAGAAGTGGCTCAAGGCCGCGTCGGATCAGGGAGTCGCCCAGGCCGAGTACGACCTCGCCACGCTCTACTACGACCGCGAAGACTACAGGCAAACCTTGGAGTGGCTGAGGAGAGCGGCCGCACAGGACCACCCGCGTGCGTACACCTTGCTTTCCACCCTTTATCAAGAGGGCTATGGGGTTGCTGTAGACGATGCCGAGTCGGTCAGGTTGCTGCGTCGAGCTGCGGTCTTGGGGGATCCCATCGCCCAGACGGATCTCGGCGTGGCACTCCGAGAGGGCTCCCGGTTGGCGCAGAATTCCCGCGAGAGCTTCGAGTGGTTCGAGAAGGCCGCCGCCCAGGGCTATGTCGACGGGCAGTTCAACCTGGCGCTCGCCTACCTGAATGGCACGGGCGTGAATCAAGATCGGGTGCGCGGGGTTGCCTGGCTCGAGATCTGCAGGGAGAAGAATTCTCGCGACGCCATTCGGGCGCTCGGCCGGGCCCGCAGCGGGCTCACTCCCGATCAGCTCCAGGCAGCTCGAGAGCTCCAAGAGAAACTCGCCGCCAACCTGCCCGGGTAACGCGAAATTCGGTATGCCCCGCAGGAGGGGAGATAGGAAGAACAGGCTCCTGCGAGGCCGAGCCCTGGAAGAGAACGAAATCGCAGCGCTCGTCCACGTCTGGCGCCGAATGCTCGCCGCCGAGCAACGCCACGATCATGACGCACTTCCGTTCTCTCGGATCGCATAAGCAGGGTGTCTACTATCTGGGAACAAGGTCAAGATCCGAAAGCTGAAGTATCGCTCACCTCGTTCTGTCTGGTTTTCCCACCTGCCCGTTCATAGGTGAAAGGACGACGCCATGATGTTTGTCCGACTGGCAATTTTCGGTCTCGTGGGATTCGGCTTGCTCGCCAGCGGACAGCTCTCGTGGCGTGAGTGGACAACTGGAGCAGCCTGTCCGGTCGTGGGTTCCGTACCGGCGTGCTACTTCGCGTTTGCCGGATATATGGCCATGGCCATCGGACTTGTCGTCGCAGCCAGATCCAGCACCTCATGGGCACGATCTCTGTTCTACGCTGGACTGTGTGTCGCTGGCGGTCTGGCCCTGCTGGGTTCGACTCTCGAACTCGTCAACGGCAACGTCTGTCCGCGCGCTGGCAGAGTGCCGATGTGTTACATCTCGCTCGCGATGAGTATCCTGATCGGCGGACTGTTCTGGAGCATGGCACGGGCGGCACGATACGGGATCAGTGAAGCAGCCGATCCAGATAGCGATTGACCAGCGCACCGGTACGTCCGGACGAGCCCGGAGACCGAGCGCCTCGTCGCGATTTCCAAGCCTCAGAGCTGCTGTGAATATCGTCAACTCGCTCAGCATCTGGGAACCATTGTTCGATCCGTTCCGACGCAGCGTGGCCGGGAGAGGTTTGGCATCCCGCCAGACAGTGGGACGCGAGGATCATCGTTGAGCGGCGTGGGGGCGTATTAGCGCCACGGGCGATGGGAGCAGTCCGCGCCTCCGCCGATCCCATCGCTAGACTCGCGACATGGCACGACTCACCGACGCCCCCCGCCGCGAGCAGCAGATTCCGGCTCGCGTGAAATGAAGCTTCCCCGTTGGTTCCTGAACACGAGCATCGGATCCCGCCTCGGGTGGGGCTTCGCCGTCGTCGTCAGCCTGACTCTGGTGTACGGGGGGCTCACCTTGCGCCAGATGCGGGACCTCGAGGGCCAGGCGAGCCTCCTCTTCCGGCATCCATTCACCGTCGTCCGAGCCGTCGCCGAAGTCGAGCTCCAGGTCCTGAAGATCCACAGGGAGATGAAGGATCTCGCGAACACCCTCGAGCCAGAGGACGTCCCGCAGTATCTGGCTCGGGTCGATGGCTACGAGCAGGAGGCGCTGCGCCAGCTCGACATCGTGCGCCAGCGCTTCCTGGGTGACCCCGAGGAGGTGGGGCGGGTCCACGACGGGCTGGTGGCCTGGCGGCCGATCCGACAGGAGGTCGGCTGGCTGCGCATGCAGGGGCATTTCGCTGCGGCCGACGCCATCACGCGAGGTAGGGGCGCGGAGCACGTCGCCCTGCTCGAGCGGGAGCTCGAGGCTCTGAAGAGCTTCGCTCAGGGCAAGGCGGTCGAGTCGATCGCGCGCTCCGAGGCCATCCTCCAGGAGGCCCCGACGTCGGCGCTTCTCCTCCTCGCGGCGGTGGCGCTGCTCGGTACAGTCATCGCCCTGGCGATCACCCGCAGCATCCGCACGCCTCTCGGCCACCTCGACCGCGCCGCGGCACGGATGGCCGAGGGGGATCTCGAGCAGCAGGTTCCGGTTGGCAGTGAAGACGAGCTCGGACGCCTGTCTCGGACTTTCAACACGATGGCTACCAACATCCGGGAGCAGACGGAGGAAATCCGGCGCAAGAACGAAGAGAACGAGCGCCTTCTGCTGAACATCCTGCCAGGTCCGATCGCCGACCGGCTCAAGCAGGGGGAAGAGCCCATCGCCGATTACTTTCCCGAGGTCACCGTGCTGTTCTCGGACATCGTCGGCTTCACCCGCCTGAGCACCGAGCTTCCGCCTGCCGAGCTGGTCCAGATACTCGACGAGATCTTCTCCGCCTTCGACGAGTCGGCCAGGCGGCTCGACATCGAGAAGATCAAGACGATCGGAGACGCTTACATGGCTGTTGCAGGACTCACCCGGGAGCTCGAGGATCCCGTGTCCAGCATGGTCGAGATGGGACTCGAGATGCTTGGGGCCGTCGATTGGATCAACCGGAAGCGGGGCACCGATTTCCAGGTGCGCATCGGCATCAACTGCGGACCTGTCGTCGCAGGCGTCATCGGGAAGTCGAAGTTCATCTACGATCTCTGGGGCGATGCGGTGAACCTCGCGAGCCGGATGGAATCTCACGGCATCGCCGGGCGCATCCAGGTCACGGAGGAGGTCCGGAGGCGGATCAGCGACCGCTTCCGGGTCGAAGATCGCGGCGAGATCGAGGTAAAGGGCAAGGGGACCGTGCGGACCTATCTGATCGCCGACGTGGGCGCAGCTGCGGGCGTCCGTTCATGAGACCAGCTCTCCTCGTCGGGGTCGGACCAAGCTACCCTGGCGGGGTGTGGTCCAAGAGCCGAAGGCGTCGATTCGACAGGCCGCGCTCGGCTGCGAGGGTGCTGCTTCTCCTGGTCTCGGTCGGCTGCGCCACCGGTCACCCGCTGATGCCCACGCCGAACCTGTACGTCCGCCCCGGCGGATACCCCGAGGACGAGGTGTCGCCCGCTCTCCGGACTAGCGAGGTGGACCTCCTCTTCGTCACCGACCGGGCGCCGGAGACGGTGGATGGCAGCCTGGCCTACGGCTCGGGGAGATCCGCATCGGCCGCCTACGGGTCGGTGACCGTAGAGATCGGCGACGGGGTTTCCTGGGAAACGCTGGTCGAGTTGAGCGGAACGTCGAGCCGGCATGCGAACCCGAAAGTGCACGTGCGTTCGATCACGGAGCTCGGACGCTTCCCCGCCACACCTCGCCCGTTCACCGTCGTGGACGGCTTACCGGTGGAGTTACCCGAAGTGAGGTCCGCAAAGAAACGGGCCGAGGCCGGATTCCTGGAGGAGCTCCACCGCAGGCTGGCGGGGGCCAAGGACAAGGACGTCCTCGTCTACGTCCATGGCTTCAACAATTCGTTCGACTATGCCGCGCGGGCGGAATCCGAGGTTTGGCACTTCCTCAGGAGACGCGGTGTGCCGATCCTCTACAGCTGGCCCGCGGCTCACGGGGGCCTATTCGGCTACTTCATCGACCGGGAATCGAGCGAATTCACGATCTTCCATCTGAAGGATTTCCTGCGGCTGCTGGTGTCGTCCCCCGAGGTCGGGCGGATCCACATCCTCGCGCACAGCCGAGGGGCCGACGTGGTTACCACGGCCCTTCGGGAGCTCGTGATCGAGATCCGCGCCTCGGGCAGGAGTCTGCGCGAGAGCCTACGGATTGACAATCTCGTTCTCGCCGCGCCGGACCTGGACCTCGACATCGTCCGCCAGCGTCTCATGGCCGAGCAGTTCGGCCCGGCCATCGGTCAGATCACGATCTATACGACCCAGGCTGACAAGGCCTTGGGCGCTTCCCAGACGCTGATGAGCGGGACCCGATTCGGCCGTATTCAGGAGGAAGACCTGGGCGAGCGGGAACAGCAGATCTTCACGGAAGTAACCAACGTGAACATCATCGAGGTTCAGGGTGTCGGTGGGATCGGGCATGCCTACTTCCGCACGAGCCCAGCCGCGAGCTCCGACCTCGTTCTCATCCTGCACGATGGAAGCCGGCCGGGCGAGCCGGCTCGGCCGCTGACTCACGAGTTCCTCAACTTCTGGACGATGCCGAAGGACTACCCAAACGCGCCGTCGGACCGCGATTGAACCGAGTGGGGGTGGCGATCAGTACTCTTCGACGCTGAGCTCGGGATGCTCGCGTGGCACCGCAACGCTAAACCAGATGAATGGGAACAGGGGATTCGGCAGCCAGTACATCCAGCCGGGATTGCGCACACGCCCGCCGCTGTCGAGCCTCAGGTCCAGCCACACGTACAGGAACTTGTAGAAGCAGAGGCCCGGAAGGAAGTTGACCTTGAATCGGTCTGGCTCCCTCTCCCGGGGATGTTGAAAATGAACGCGTCCGTCGGCGCGCTCACGAAGCCCCGCTGCATCAGTCCAGTCGAACCGAGAGTGTCGTATCGATCTCGGGTGAGCGAATCGTTCGCTTTGGCCCGGAGAGCGGGGTCACCTCCACTCGCGACACGGAGGTCGCATCCCCGAGGCCGAAGAAGAGCACGTGGCTCTGCTCGGAGAGCAGGCCCTCGTTGCTCACCAGGTGCCGGGTCAGCGTCTGGCCGTCGCCGGTCGTGACGCGGACGACTGCGCCCAGCGCCCCGGGGCTGTCCGGAAGCCTCACCTTCAGGTAGTGGGCGTTGCCACCCTCGTTGAGGAAGGCTCGCGTGGGGCCGTCCAGATTGACCCAGATCAGATCCGGGTAGCCATCGTCGTTGAAGTCCGCGACGAGCGGGGAGATGGCGTAGTGCTTGTTGACGACGCCCGCCACGTCCTCGGCCGCGGCGAAGCGATGATCCGGCCGTTGGATCAGCAGCCGTCCAGGCAGTCGCACCAGGCGATGCGGCGGGAATCCGATGTAGTTCTCGGCCACCACCAGGTCCTGGAGGCCGTCCAGGTTGAAGTCCTCGAAGACCGCGCCCCACGAGAACTCGAAGTCCGCCAGCGCCGTGGCGTCCGCGGTGTCCTCGAACTCGAAGTCGCCCTGGTTTCGGAACAGGATCCAGCGGGTGTTGAAATCCTGGTCGTCCCTGAGGTCGCCTTTGGCCATGAACTTGGGCGGCGTCGTGCCGACGTTGGAGAAGAAGAAGTCGACGCGACCGTCGTTGTCGTAGTCGCCCACCGCGATGCCCATGGGGTAGCTGTACTGGGCCGAGTTGGGGTTGGTGGCGTTCTCGAAGTGCCCGTCGCCCCGATTCCTCCAGGTCCGCACCTGACCGGTGTCGTGCGCCACGATCAGATCGGGGTCGCCGTCCTCGTCCGCGTCGATGAAGACCCCCAGGAACGTATTGTGCAGGTACTCGAGGCCCGACTCGCGGGTCACGTCGGTGAACCGGTTGCCCCCGTCGTTTCGCGCCATGACGCTGGTGCCCCCGTACTCCGGACGATTGAAGATGTTCTGGCCCTCGACCTGGTGCCACTTGATGTAGCCCGATACGTAGATGTCCACGTCGCCGTCCGCCTCCAGGTCGATGAGGCCCAGGGCGAGTGGCGCGCTCTTCTCGTTCATGGCGATGCCCAGGAGCCGACCCGAGAAGCGGCCGCCGCCTTCGTTCGTATACAGAGTCACGCCGTCGTCCCGCGCGACGAACAGGTCGGATCGGCCATCGCCGGTTGCGTCGATCACGGCCGCGCCGAAGGTCGTCACGCCGTCGCCCTTCGTGAGTCCGCTTCCTTCGCTGATGTCCTCGAATCGGTCGCCCCTGAACGCGAACAGCCCGTCCTGCTGGTGGTAGCCTCCGCCGATGAAGACCTCCTCCGTCCCGTCGCCGTCGACGTCGATCACCGCCGATCCCGTGAAGGGCAGCGATTCCGCCGCATCGTGCTCGTGAATGAAGGGGAACGGGATCTCGCGGAAGACGGGCACCTGGGCGGCATCGATGTCGATTTCTGGATAGGGATCCCGGGCGTCCAGCGTGAACCGAGCAAGAACGATGAGCACCAGAGCGATGGGGACCAAGAGGACGAGAAGCCAGAGCCTGCGCATACAAGCCTCCGCGCCGACCGGCGCCGGTTCGGTGGATCTACCGCGGGGGCGCCCGCAGAGCCACCCAGGTGGATAGACCGAAGAAGATCACGTGGGCCACGTTCATGGCTGCCGGCAGCAGGTAGACGCCCACACTCGGAACCAGGAAGTAGCTGGCGAAGATGGCGGCCAGGAGCACAATGGGGGTGAACGCGACCATCCAGCGCGGGTAGCCCGTCTGCCTGCGCCAGATTGGCACGACGATCGCAACCGAGAGCACCAGTACCAGAACCCGCACCAGCTGGATCAGAGGCTCGTTGTTGGCGGCGAACTGTTCCAAGAGCACGCCCAGGAACTCTTCGAGCTCAGGCCCGGCGTCCGCGCGGGCCTGAACCGTCTGGGCCAGGAAGATCCGCTGGCCGAGCCAGACGTTCGCGACCGCGAACGTGTAGCCGGCTAGGAGCAGCACCCCACGGCGTAGCCAAGCGGAAGCCGGCTCGCGCACCCGGGAGACGTGCCAGTAGCCCACGATGTAGAGCGGCACCGCCAGGACGCCCAGGAAGTGCCCGAAATGCAGGCGCGCCGCGGAAACGCCGAGGAAGTAGCGATAGTCGGGCGATTCGTAGCCGCCCTCGGGCGAGAACTGCATGGCGAACTCGCCGATGCAGACCAGGAATGCTCCCAGAGTCCCGATCGCGCCCGCGACGATCACCGCCGACCGGTCTCGCATCACCGCGTCGTCTGTCACCCGATGCGTTCCTCCCCGCCGGTGCGTCCAATCCTCGCTCGCCTCCGCAGCGCCCACGGACGCACGTTCAATTCGCCGCAGACCGTAGCCTACACTCTGTAGAAGGCGCGCGGCATGGCGCACGTGATCTCCGGATCGTGATCCTGGCAGAGCGCGTGGACGAAGCGCTCCATCAGGAGCTGCGCGAGCGACTGGGTGCACTGTGGAACGATCGGCAGGTGTTGTTACGGTCCGGAACGCCGCTTCGGATCGAACACCTGGAGCGGGTTGCGTTCCGAGGCGTCGGCGGATACCTCGAGGCGAACACGCCGCCGGGCGTGCGGCTCAGAACGAGCCGCAGACGCCAGACCCTCCTGGAAGCCCAGGGCGATTCAGATCGCGATCGAGCCGCCGGGACAAGCTTTCTCACAATGAACTGGCCCTGGGTCTAGTATAGGGAAGCGGGCTATCACGGGGAGGTCAGGCAAGTGATGCACACGATCGTGTCGCAGCGGGCGGTTCTCGCGACAGCCCTCGCGGGCTTCTTCCTTCCGATCGAGGCCCTGGCGGCCGTCGAGTTCAAGACGATCCAGGACCCCGCATTCGTCGGCCGCGGCCCTGGCCCGGACGGCTTCGTCGGCACTGCCGACGATGTTCTCGACCCGAACAACACCGCGGGCACCGTGGCCTATGCGATCTCTTCGGAACTGCTGTTCCTCTATTCGGAGGCCACGACCACGATCAACGAGCCGTTCGTGTTCGAGAATGGTAGGAGCATCGTGACGGATTTCACCACGAGCGGCAGTCTGGTGCCCGGCTTCTCGTTCACCGATGATCTGACTTCCGTGATTCCCGGAATCTCGCTTCCTCACGAGATGTGGACCGATCTCCAGGGCCGGACGGACGGCGAGTACTACATCGTTCGGTGCACCGGGGGGCCGCCGTGCGCGCAGTTGGGTGAGTTCACGATTTGCTTTGTGGCGTGGCTGTGGCGTGACGAATCGAGCCGCGCCAACAAATCCTCGGGCACCTCACCGCTCCGTAGTTCCATCGGCTCCCGGTACTCCTCGCCGATCCATCGTGCGTAGTGCTTCGCCGCCTTGCAGGCCGTCGAAACTGCGCGCGGTAGCGCTTCACATCGTGGCGGCGGTTCTCTCGCAGCGCCGCTTCGGTCGATTGCTTCTTCGGTCGGGTCATCTCGACACGCCTCTCGGGGTAGCGATTCTTTGGGCTTGCCAAGACACCTGGTCGATGTGATATCTATCGATTGCGCGCCAAACATCCTTGCGAGACGTGGTGTTACCTTGGAAAGACTGCAGCAATGCAAGAAGTACGTAGATTGGTTCGAACCGCTCCACACGATCGCCAGCGAGCAGACCGGGCTCAGCGATTTTGGCGCCGACAAGAGCTACCAGACCGGCCTGCGCGTCATGCTGGAAGCACTGGACGACTACTGCGACCTGAATGAAATGGGCCGCTATGCGGCACCGCTCAGGCTGGTCCAGAATTTGAAACAGCGCTTACTGGCGGAGCAGGCATTCAAGAACAACCCGGCCATCCTGGAGCAGCAGATCGAGAAGCCGCTGTTGATTACCGGCATTGTGCGCACGGGCAGTACCGCATTGCACTATCTGATGGCCCGCGACCCTGATCGCCAGCACCTGGAGTACTGGCTGGCAGACAACCCGATGCCGCGCCCCTCCCGGGATGAGTGGGCAGATCACCCGAACTTTGTCAGTACCAAGGCCTCGCTGGAAATGATGTATGAGACTTCGCCCAAGTTGAAGGCGATTCACTTTCTGAACGCGGCATGGCCAGGGGAGTGCGGACAACTACTGTCGCAGACGTTTACCGATGACTACTGGCCAGGCGTGCGTTCCACGCCGCACTACAACCGATGGTACGAGCACTGCGATATGGTGCCGACCTATACCCAGCATAAGAAGCTCTTGCAGTGGATTGGTTCCAACGAGCCGGATAAGCCCTGGCTGCTGAAGTATCCGGTGCATATGAGGCACCTGAAGTCTTTTCTGCGTGTCTACCCCGATGCTCGCGTTATCTGGACACATCGGGACCCGGCTTCGATCATGTCATCCTACGCGAGCATGATGGAAGTCCTACGCGGGCTCAGTGTCCGGCCCGAGACCATCGATCGCAATGAAATCCTGCATGAGCAGATGGAAATCTGGGCAGCGGGCGCAGAGCGGGCGATGGCGGTGCGCGAACAGTATCCCGAGGCGCAATTCTACGATTTGCACTTTGCCGATTTTGTCGCCGACCCGGTTGCCCAGGTACAGAAGGCCTACCAGCAGTTTGGGTTCGATTGGACGCCGGAGTGCGAGGCGGCCCTGCGACAGTGGAGTGACGACAATCCGCAGCATAAACACGGCAAACACAGCCACAGCAGAGATCAGTTGGCCTTGAGCAAGGAACGTTTCGCGAGCTACATCAATCGATTTAGCGTGCAGCGTACGTAGCCCACGGCCGGGGCACCGACAGGTGCCGACGGCCGGACCCGTCAAAAAACCGGAGAAGTCATGGCAGCATTCAGTTTTGAGCGCAAGCCAATGACCGATCTCGAGCGCGGCTTGATCGGGTTGTCAGATAGAGTGATGGCCAGCGCTATTCGCAACCCGAGCATCTCGCCGGAGTACCAGATGATCGTGAAGCGCGCCCGGGGCACGCGCATCTACGATTGCAGTGGTAATGAATACATCGATTACATGCTGGGCTCCGGACCCATGTTTATCGGTCACGCACACCCCGCAGTGGTCGGAGCGGTGCGCGAGCAAATCGAAAGCGGTAGTTCCTATTTTTTGGCCAATGAGCCGGCCATCAAACTGTGCGAGGCCGTCGTCGATGCGGTGCCCTGTGCCGAAAAGGTGACCCTGCACAATTCCGGCTCGGAGGCCACCTACTACGCCATGCGCCTGGCGCGGGCCTGCCGAAAACGCGAAAAGATCCTGAAGTTCGAGGGCGGCTATCACGGGATGAATGACTACGCCCTGATGAGCAACCACTGGACAGTCGAGCCAGCGGATTTCCCGCAACCGGTGCCAAATTCCGCCGGCATCCCGCAGCGGATCACCGAAGATGTACTTGTCGCGCCGTTCAATCACCTGGAACAAACGGTCGACATTATCCGCCAGTATGCGGATGAACTCGGCGGGGTGATC
>PVMK01169006.1_pt1 | contig 15572 bp, 14 predicted proteins | sample 1853481 | NCBI WGS metagenome assembly PVMK01 (sample SAMN08533507, study PRJNA380276) | Marine sediment metagenome, whole genome shotgun sequencing project.
CCTGAACACGGACGCTGGCACTGTCGCTGACACTGGCACTGGCACTGGCACCGACGCTGGCACCGGCACTGGCACTGTCGCTGACACTGGCACTGTCGCTGACACTGGCACTGTCGCTGGGACTGGCACTGGCGCTGGCACTGTCGGCAGCTCTACGCCGGCTCCAGGTACGACGCGATGATCTTGCGTGTGCCCCAACCAGGGAAGTGCACGGAGACGCGTGGCGGGGAGCCTTGCATCACCTCGGTTACCTCGCCGACTCCGAACTTCGGGTGCCGGACCTGGACGCCACGCCGTAGGCCTTCGAGGTCGGAGAGGTCGGAACCTTCGCTGTAGTCTATGTAGCTGTCGTTGGAGTCGCGGCCGGGTGCCTCGGGGGCCGACGGGCGTGACGGGGAGCTCGATCGTGCGCCGATCCACTCGATGTCTTCCCCCGGCAACTCGGTTAGGAACCGCGACGGAATGCCGACCCGTTGCTGGCCGAAGATCCTACGAATCGCGGCGAAGCTGAGGACCAGCCGCTCCTTGGCGCGTGTGAATGCCACGTACGCGAGCCGCCGCTCCTCTTCGAGCTCCTCGGGGTCCTCCCAAGGGTCGATGCCCCTGAACGGGAACACCTGCTCTTCGAGGCCGGTGACCATCACGACCGGGAACTCCAGCCCCTTGGCGGCATGCACGGTCATTAAAGTGACGCGGTCCCCGACGGCGGCTTCGTCGGCCGAAGTGTGCAGGGTCACGTTTTCGAGGAAGTCCGCAAGCGTGGAGTCGGTGTGCTCGCGCTCGAACTCGTCCATCGAGGCCACGAGCTCCTGGATGTTCTGGAACCGGGCGTCGGCCTCGGGCGTATCGTCGTGCTTCAGCATCTCGGCATACCCGCTCTGGTTCACGAGCTCCGCGCCGATCTCGCCGAGTGGGGCGCCCGAAGCCGCAACGTCGCGGAGGCCGGACATGAGGCCGGCGAAGGCGCTAAGACGCTTGCGGGCCGCGTTGCCGAACTGTGCAAGCGTAAGGTCGTCGTCGAGGAGCTCCGAAAGGGTTCGCGCCTGCTCCGCCGCCGCATCGAGAAGGCGCGTGATGGTGGTTTTGCCGATCCCTCTCGAGGGCGTGTTGATGATGCGAAGCAGGCTCATGTCGTCTGCTGGGTTGATCATCACGCGCAAGTACGCGAGCAGGTCTTTCACCTCCGCGCGATCGTAAAAGCGCATCCCACCGACGATGCGATAACCGATGTTGGCGCTTCGAAGCGACTCTTCGATGACGCGCGACTGCGCATGCGTTCGGTAGAAGACTGCCACGTCGGAAAGGCTGTGCCCCTGAGAGAGAAGCTCGCGAACGCCTCGCAGGACGAGCCGCGCCTCGTCGCGTTCATCCATGGTGCGCACGACCAGTATGGCGTCGCCCTCTTCATTGTCGGTCCACAGCTCCTTCGGCTCCCGGTCTGTATTTCGAGCGATCACTGCGTTTGCGGCGCGGAGGATTCGCTGCGTCGAGCGGTAGTTCTGCTCGAGCTTGACGAGGGTGGCATCCGGGAAGAACGTGCGGAAATCGAGGATGTTTCGGCGGTCCGCGCCACGCCATCGGTAGATGCTTTGATCGTCGTCACCGACGACGCACAAATTGCGGTGCCCCTCGGATAGCAACTTGACGAGACGAAATTGGGCATGATTGGTGTCTTGAAACTCGTCGACGAGCACGTGCGAGAAGCGCCCGATCACCGCCTCGCGAAACGCCTCGTCCGATTCGAGCGCGCGCACGGTGCGGTAGATCAAATCGCCGAAGTCGAGCGCATTGGCTTGCTGAAGGCGTTCTTCGTAGATGGTGTACACGCGGCGCACGACCTCGGACCAGGGGTCCGGGGTTTCGATGTCCGCAGGGCCCTGAGCTTCTTGCTTGGCGCGGTTGATCCGGCCTGCCATCGCCTTGGGCTGGTATCGCTTCTCGTCGAGACCCAGATCGCGAAGCACCCGTTTCACCAGCGCCAGTTGGTCCTGGTCGTCGTAGATCGTGAAGTCCTTGATGAGCCCGAAACTCTCACCGTGACGCCTGAGTAACCGTGCGCAGGTCGCGTGAAACGTGCCAACTTGAACGGCGGCTCCCTGCTCGCCAAGCAACCCCAACAAACGCTCGCGCATCTCGCCGGCCGCCTTGTTGGTGAACGTGACCGCCAGAATCCTCCAGGGCGCCACATCGTGCCTGGCGATCAGATGCGCGATGCGAAACGTGATCACGCGGGTCTTGCCGCTTCCGGCGCCCGCGAAGACCACGAGCGGCCCCCCCTCGTGAACGACTGCGTCGCGCTGACGAGAATTCAGAGAGCCCAGGTCCAGCACCGGCTGAAGGTAGCTGCCTGCGCGTCGAAAACCAGGCAAAAGCCGGGATTCGGAGACCCGCGCGGCATCGATAGCTGGCCTTCGCGATGATTTACGCGTAGACCCTCACGCGTGGGTCGCGACGGCGACTAACCCCTTGAAAACGTCGAGGATCTTGGGTGAATCAACCGCTGTCCAATGCGTCCAAATCCGAGGAGGGCTCAGAACGCTCCTCCAAAAAGGGCGACCATGACTTGGTACAACGCGTACAAGCAGGAGATTCAGCGGCTTTTCGGGCGCTCTACGACAAGTATCACCGTCGAGCGTTTGCCGTGGCCATGGGCGTCGTCAAAAACGAAGACGACGCGCTCGACGCCGTTCAAAATGCTTTCGTCAAAGTCCACAAGAACATACACAAGTTCCAGGGGAGCTCGAGCTTCTATACTTGGCTCTATCGCATCGTCATGAATGTCTCCATCGACCACGTTCGGCGCACCAGCAGGCGGAAAACCCTGGACTTCGACGAGCGTGCCCTACACGAAGAGAGCCAGGTCGCCGGCGACGGCGCGTTGATGCCGCGCGTTACGGACGCCAACCCGGGCAAGGCCGCCCTTCGACGCGAGCTCGGGAGCGCCATCCAGGCCGCCCTCGCCGAGCTGCCCGAGCACCATCGCGCGGTGATCGTGCTTCGCGAGATCGAAGGAATGAGCTACGAAGAGATGGCGGAGGCCCTGGAAGTGCCCAAAGGGACGATCATGAGCCGTTTGTTTCACGCCAGAAAGAAGATGCAGGTCGCACTTGCACCGTATCTTTCGGGAGAGGTGGTTTCCGAGGAATAGCCATGGAGAGCCCAAAGACAGAAGACGAGAAACTTCAGATGTTCTTCGACGGAGAGCTGCCTCCAGAGGAGGAAGCAGCCGTGCGCCGTAGCCTCGAGGGCTCGGCGGAGGGCGCCGCGCAGCTGCGCGAGTGGGAGCAGCTCCGCACGGCGATGAAGAGCGTCGCCGCCGACTGGACGGGGGAGATCGACTCCGACGCGCTCTTTGCGCGGATCGAGAATGAAATCGGCGCGCCGGTGGTGCCGATCGAACGGCCGAAGCTGGAGCAGCCGGCCTTGCGGGTCGTCCCAGGCGGCCGTGAACGGCGTGTGTGGGGTGGCGTGGCGACCGGGTTCGCCGCCGCCGCGGCGATCTTCTTGGCCGTCATGGCATGGCCTGAACCTCAGCTCGACCCGGCGCCAATCGTGCGAGGGTCCGAGGTGCTCGAAGCGGATTTCGGTGCCAACACAGGAACGATCTTCGAGGTCGAAGGCGGCGCCGGCCAATCGTTGGCTGTGATTTGGATCGATGACGAAGAGGTAGGACTTCCATGAGTCTCATTCGACACTTGCTGGTAATCGCCGTCTTGTTGGGCGCTGTCACTACTTCTCGCGCTGCTGCCCAGGGCAGCTCGTTGGCGAGATCGGATCGCGCCTCGACGACTTCGAGCGTGCCCGCCGAGGTGCTCGTCGTCCTGGCCAAAGAAGAGACAGGCAAGATCGATCCGCAACTCAAGAGCATGACCGCCCTCCGAAGGCCTCCGTTCAATTCGTTCCGCTCGATGAAGGTCTTGTCCCGGCCGAAGCTGAAGCTGATTCCCGGCAAAGACGCATTGGTTTCGCTGCCGAACGGCCGCAGGATGAAGCTGACCCTGCTCCGGGTGATGCCCGATGGGCGCTACAAAGTGAAAGCGGCGATCAATCGACCGAACAAGTCCGACTATCTGCCGCTTCTGCAGGTCGTCGCCTCTGCCGGCGATCCGTTTTTCGTCGCGGGGCAGACGTATCAGGGCGGCACGCTCATCGTGGGCGTCATCGTCGACCCCAAGAAGACCGCTCAATAGAGGTGCGCGCCGACGACCCAGACGTGATCGAGATCGAGGGTCCTCCCCCGCTCGAGCGACCTGCCGACGTGGTCATCGAGGCGCTTTCGCCGGTCGTCACTTCGGAGCGGCTAGAACGGATCGACGAGGTCGTCCGAAGTCGAACCGATGAGTTGGTATTGGTGCTCGACCGCATCGCCGACCCCCACAACTCGAGCGCCGTATTGCGAAGCGCAGACGCGTTTGGCGTCCAGACGGTGCACGTAATCGTTGGGGAACACGGGTTTCGCGCGTCGCGAGGGGTGTCGAAAGGCACGCATCGATGGCTAAACGTCGTTCGCTATCAAAGCGCCGAGGCGTGCGTGCGGCGCCTCAAGCAGGACGGCTACGCGATTTACGTCGCGGCCATGGGTTCCGATACAACCCCCGAAGATCTGCGCGACACGCCTCGCTTGGCGGTGGTGTTTGGAAACGAGCACCGCGGGGTCTCTCCGGAGATGCGGACCGTGGCCGACGGGACATTTGCGATTCCAATGCGTGGCTTCGTCGAGAGCCTCAACATCTCAGTGGCTGCCGCCATCACGATGCAAACACTCGCGCGGGACGGAAGACCAGGTCTGACGCCCGAGCGTCACCAGGAGCTCAAGGCCAGATTCCTAATGAATTCAGTCAAGAAGGCTGACCAAGTGATCGAGAAATTCGTCGGGAATGATTAGGCAGTCCCAACTGTCGTGAATTAGGGGGAAGGCGCCAAGCAGGGGATGCTATAGGCGCCGGCGGACGAGATGACAGGGAAGCAAACCCAGAAGGCAAAGCGCAAGCCGACCAAGCGCAAATCGACCAAGCGCAAGGCCGCTAGGCGCAAGAAGCGCAAACCGAGCGGTGGCTCGGTGCTGCCGAAGTTGTTTGGGATGGCACTGGTGGTGGGCGCGCTCCTCGTGCTGGGGATGTACGCCTACTTCAGCCGCGACCTACCATCCGTCAGCGCTTTGCGCGACTACAAGCCCCCGCAGACCACGCGCGTCTATGACCGCCACAAGAAGGTCATTGGCGAGATCTTCGCGGAGCGCAGGACCGTGATTCCGATGTCGAAGGTCCCCCGCCACATGGTTCTCTCGGTCCTCGCCGCCGAGGACGCGGACTTCTACGAGCATGAGGGGCTCGACTACACCGGCATCCTGCGCGCGGTGGGTCGGGACATCGTCGCAGGACGGGCCGCGCAGGGCGGCAGCACCATCACCCAACAGGTGGTCAAGCTGATGCTCCTGACCCCGGAACGCACGCTCTCACGAAAGGTGCGCGAGCTCATCTTGGCCCGACGGCTAGAGAACGAGCTCTCCAAGGACGAGATCCTACACCTCTACCTCAACCACGTGAACTTCGGCCGTGGGCGCTACGGGATCCAGGAAGCGGCGAGATACTACTTCGCGAAGAACGCGAGCGAGCTCACCCTGGCGGAGTCGGCTATGTTGGCGGGAGTTCCACAGGCGCCGACGCGCCTTTCGCCACGGCGCAACCCGGAAGCTGCCAAGCGGCGCCAAGAGTACGTGCTGTCGCAACTGCAAGCCAAGCGCGAGGTGTACTGGCCGGACTTGACCGAAGAGGCGATCGCTGCGGCTCGCAAAGAGAAGGTCGAGCCGGCCCCGGTACCGGAGGGTTCGGGTAGCGCGCCCGAGGTGCTGTCGATCGCGAGGCAGGCGCTGCGTGCTGCGGCCGGCGACGAGGCGATGGGTGAAGGCGGCTACGAGGTCTACACCACGATCGATCTCTCGTTGCAACGGCAAGCGCGACAGGCGCTTCAACGTGGGCTGCGCGCAGTCGACGACCGGCACGGGTACCAAGGGCCGTTTCGTCGCGTCAAGCGAAGAGGCGGACCTAAGGCCACCAAGCCAATCGACTCACTGCGAATGGGCCGAACGTACATCGCGCGGGTAACCGGCGCTGACGACGAGAACGAAAGCGTCCGGCTCGATGTCGCAGGTCATGCCGCCGTCCTGCAGATGCGCGACGCTGCCCGGTACAACCCGGACGACCAACGGGCCTCGGCTTTCGCCAAAAAGGGCGACCTCCTACCGGTTTCGATCACGCAGATGGGCGGAGAAGATGACCCCGCCACCGCACGAATGGAACGAGGCCCCGAAGGCGCGGTCGTCGTCATCGAGCCCCGCTCGCGACACGTGCTGGCTCTGGTCGGGAGCTTCGCCGCGCAGAGCGGATTCAACCGAGCGACCCAAGCAATTCGTCAGCCCGGCAGCGCATTCAAGCCGATCGTCTACGCGCGGGCGATTCAGTCCCAACGCTTCACTGCGGCATCGCTAGTCGTCGACGCGCCGGCCGTGTACGAGGAATGGAAACCACGCAACTACGAGCAGTGGAACTATCAGGGCGCCGTCCGGCTCCGCCAGGCGCTGGCGCGCTCGATCAACATGGTCGCCATTCGAGTGATCGAAGACGTCGGGGTGCACGATGTTGCGGAGTTTGCGCGACAGGACGGCATCACGACCAAGCTCGAAGAAGACATGGCGCTTGCGCTCGGGGCAAGCGGGGTGAGGCCGATCGAGCTCACCAACGCCTATGCCACGTTCGCGGCGGGCGGTCGGTGGGCGCCAACACGGATCGTGAGCAAGATCGTCGCTCCCGATGGAACGCGTGTGCAACTCCCGCCTGACGAGCCGGCTCGTGACGTGATGACTCCAAGCGAAGCGTACGTCATCACGAGCATGCTGCGCAGCGTGGTCACCGAAGGCACCGGATCGCCGGCCCAGCGCCTCGAGCGTGCGGTCGTTGGCAAGACGGGCACGAGCAACGAGGCGCGAGACGCATGGTTCGTCGGTTACTCGCCGTCGGTCGTGGCTGGGGTGTGGGTCGGCTTCGACGACTCGCGATCGCTCGGCAGGCGCGAGACCGGAACGAGAACCGCGCTTCCGATCTGGATCGATGTCATGGATGCAGCAGACACGACGCCGAAGGACACCGACTTCGCGATGCCGAGTGGAGTGACTCGAGCCCGCGTGGATCCGGCGTCGGGCCTGCTGGCCTACGAGGGCCAGGAGGACGCCTTCGAAGAGGTCTTCCTGACAGGCACCGCCCCGGTCGAGGTCGCGAATCCACCCGATGTCGCCGACCCGAACCTGTTCTTGATGGAGCAATACGACGACGAAGGCGGGAGCGCGTTGAACGATGCCGCGCAACGCCCACGCGAAGAACGGGTCCTTGGCGGCGTAGCCGCGCCATGAACCGGTTTTCGACTCGCGTCGTCGTCCTCTTCGCGGTGGTCGCCACGTTTCCCGTCGCACTGACGGGCGTCGTCTGGCTGGCGGTGTCGCAATGGGGTACAGGCGCAGGGACCGGCGAAGCGGAGATGGCCCGCACGCAACTCGCTGAGCTCGATGCGCAACGCGAGGCGGCGGTGAGCCGACTTTGCCGCGACGACCTGGCCGTAGACACACTACTCCGGGAACGCGGCGAGGAGACCCCGCCGGAGCTCGACTACGACCGCCTGTTTCGTGGGTCGATGGAAGCGGCGGGGCTGCAGGCGCTGTGGGTGCTGGACTCGCTGAGCGGTGAGGTCATCGCGACGGGGCACCGTCATCGTGTGCTCTCGGATGGAGCCGAGCTGACCCGCCAAGCGAGGAGCGCCGGGGACCGCGCCTACGCGGTAGTGCTGGGGGACCAGGAGCACCAGAGGTACTTGGTGAGGTCCTGTTCGATCGCACGCGGGGGAGCGCGGGTGACGGTGATTGGAGGCCATCGCTTCTCCGACCTTCGGAGCCTCGACCCCAAACAGCTCGTGATCACCGGTGAGGCCGGCAAGCGAGATGACGTGGTGGCGGAGCTGGCCGACGCGGAAGGCGTCACGCAAGGCGTGATGGTGTGGCGGCCGAGGCTCGACCGGCGAGGCCCGCCCCTTCTCTTGTGGATCGGCTGCGTCGCGGTTCTCGCGATCGGGCTCGCGCTGATCTTCGGTGGCTACCTCAATCGCTGGCTTCAGTCTTCGGTCGACGAGCTGACGGCAGCCGCCACACGGGTCGGCCGTGGGGATTTCGACACGACATTGCGCGACGCCCCCGGGGGTGCGTTTCCCGCTACCGCCACCGCATTCAATCGAATGACCCGCGACCTGAGGGATGCGCGAGAGCAGCTGCGACAAACCGAACGAATCGCAGCTTGGCAGGAGATCGCAAAGAGCCTCGCCCACGAGCTCAAGAACCCGCTGTCCCCGATTCGGCTTTCGATAGAGACATTGCGCAAGGCGCGCGAACGCTCCCACGAAGACTTCGACGCGATGTTCGATGAATCGACAAAGACGATTCTCCAAGAGGTCGAGCGCCTACGAAACATCGTCGACGAGTTCAGTCGATTTGCGCGACTTCCGGCGCCGAAGCGCGAGAGGACGGATCTTCGGGAGGTCGTCGCACAAGCCGCGTCGTTGCACACGGAGGGCGAGGTCCCGGTCGAAGCCAACCTTCCCTCGACATCGATCGAGGCCCTCGTCGACGCCGATCAGATCACGCAAGTGCTGCACAATCTGTTGCAGAACGCACGCGACGCCGCGCGGGAGGCACATCCCAGCGGCGGGGGAGCCGTTGCGCTGACCCTGGAGCAGCAGGCCGGCACCGTGTACATCCGGGTAGAAGACAACGGAGCCGGCATCCCCGCCGATGAGGCACAGGCCATCTTCGAGCCGTACTACACCCGTAAGGAAGGCGGCACCGGCCTTGGCCTAGCGATCACACAGCGGATCGTAGCCGAGCACGGGGGCCGAATCGACGTCGACTCGCGATCGGGGCGGACGGTCTTCACCGTAGTGCTACCGCAGCGCTAACACTGACACTGGCACTGGCCTCAGCGTCCAGCCATGTTGATTGTCGAACGGACCTCACTCGCGAAGGCGCGACTGGTGGGTTGCTCGCCTTGGGCGTCGAGGTTAGCTCTGGCCGACTGCCATCACCGCCGCGCGAATGACTGGAACGAGTTTCTCGAGCAGCTCATGCCCGTCATCACTCGTGGTCTCGATGATCATGATCGCGCCCGCCGACAGCACCTTGCCCGTTGACGCAATCATGCTGATTCGGTCCCGGATGAGCTCAGGATAGCCCTCCTCGTAGATCTGTCCGTCACCTCCGCGCACCACCGCCAGCGTGACTCCCTCCACGGCGGGGTAGTCCACCATGAAATCCGCAACCGCCTCGTCCACCGCGCGGAAATTGTATTTTGCGCTCGCCGGGTTGGCCTCGTAGTCGAGGGGCGCCCAATTGTCCTGGCCCCCAGGCGTTCCGCCGCTGTCACTGCATCCAACTAGCGGAAGCACGCCCAGCGCGCAGATGCATAGAAATCCGAATAAGTAACGCATAACAACCTCCCAGGTTTGACCGCGCCCACCTTGACCGGTCACACAACGAAAACTGGGTCGTCATGAAATGCGTGTCTATACGTAATTCTTGCGCGTTTTCGTCCGCGTAAACCTTGCGCGACAGTCGCCCAGAACGTCCCGCGTGAGGACTTCGCTTTTCGCCGTTCGACGAGAAAGTTGGTTGCGCACGCGGGCGGGCCTCTGGTGTGCGGACCAGACGGGCCTGCCGAAAGATAAACGGAGTGAGAATTTGTGGTGGACATTGTCTCCGCCATGATGGAACACGGTGGTGAGGGCATCCTCTTTCTCAAAAAAAGGAGGAGTAATGGGACAGGAATTTTTCTGGGGGGGCGGCGTGTGGATCTTCCCTCTGATCATGCTCACCATCATGCTGGTGTTCATGTTTCTGATGTTTGGCCGGCGGGGAGTCCGGCCGCCCTGGATGGATCGCCGCGGTCATGGCCGAGGCGAAAGACAGGAATCGGAATCGGCCCTAGATATCGTGAAGAAGCGGTATGCGAAGGGCGAAATCACCAAGGAGGAATATGAGGAGATCAAAAAAGACCTCTGAATAGTGCAGCGCTGCCCCTGCCCCTGCCCCGCTACACCGTCGGCAACGACCCGGGCCTCTCCTCCTTCGGCTGGGTCAAAATCGGAACGTACTGCCACGCAAAACAGACGAACCCCAGAAACCACGCCATCGCCGACGCCGCCAGCAATGGACGGGCCCCCGGTCCGATCGTCGCTGCCACACGGCAGATCGCAGCAACCGTAATCAACACGTATGCGGCGGTCAGCACCGGATGACTCTCTAGCGCTCGACCCGTGTGACCCAGTGCTGCGCGGCCAGCGATGGCGATGATCATCGTGGTGATGGCGCCACTGGTGAGTGCGTGGACGCCCGCTGTTTGGGGGAGCAAGCCGACCTCCGCGGAGGCCAGAAGCAGGAACCCCAGAGGCAGCCACGAAAAGCCAACGTGCAGCACCCACACGAGCGGTTCGCTGCCCGTGTGAATCCCCTGCCAGCGAGTGAGCCGGATGAACAGCAGGACACTGGTGATCAATCCAACGACTGCAATCCATCGCGACGGGGCTCCGAGCAGATGGAGGATCGCGAACGCGACCATGAACCACGTCGTGAGGCGGTCGAAGCGATCGAACACAGGGGGCAGCGTCGCTGGCTCGCGCTTCTGCTCGGCAAGCTGCCGCTTCAGCCAGTTTCGAGTGAACCCCGGGATGACCCGGCCGCCGATCAAATTGATGAGCATGACGACCAGCCAAAGGCCAGCGAAGAGGGCGGTCATGGTCCAGGGCGAGTTGCGCGTCATCCCCAAGAAGAAGAACGCGTTGGTCAACGGCAGCAAGCCTAGGATCACCAGCACTTTGTAGTTGCGCTGGCTACGCACGCTGATCACCTCACGACTCATCAGCACGAAGAGCAGCACGCCGTATCCGAGGTCTGCGGCGATCGCGGGCGCCAGCAATGCGGGAAATGGTAACGCGAACAGGACGCGCGCGATCACCCATAGAGCGCTGAGAATCATCAAGGGAGCGCCGGCGACCGGGGGACGCTTGGTCCACGCCGCAACGGCGGTTAGCGCAAAGCCGCCAATGGCAGCCCCCGCAAACCCATGGATCATCTCGTGCGCGTGCCACCAGCTGGGCGTCCCGAGGGAAGTGGGCATCGGCAAATAGCCGAGCCAGGCGGCAGCCCAGAGGGGGATGACGGCGATCGCGTAGAGCGTGGCCAGCAGGAACAGGGAGCGGAAGGCGTAGGTGAAAAGGATCGTCATCGTTTCCTGAGTTTTGGGGTCGATCGCACCCGCCCGCCAGGGTACAACGAGCCGACCCGCCGATGGCAACCGAATCAAACGAAAGAAAGGTGATCATTGCCATCCTTCTGACGTCGACGCTGCTGACGATGCTCGGCATCGCTGGGGTTCTGCGTGGCGCGTACGACCTATCGCTGGCTCCACTCCCCGAAGACATTCGCGAGCTCTACGAGCCGGAGGCCGAAGTCTCCGACGCCGAGGTCCAGCTCCTCGAAGCACAGGTCACCAATCCCTATCGGCGACCACTCGCGGCCGCTAATGTGGTGGTGTCCGCCCTAGTGCTCATCGGGAGCTTCATGTTGAGTTGGCGCCGCCTGCTTGCACTGTGGTGGATCAAGCAGGCAGTCGTCGCCAAGCTGATCTGGATCGTTGCGTATACGGCCTCACTCGTGTCTCACGTCAAGCTGACCTTTGCACCATTACCTCTCGAGCATCCGGGCGGAGCGCTCCCGGAAGTCATCGGGGGTGTGATTCTCGTCAGCATGTTCAGCGGCGCTCTGCACATCGCGGCTGCGTATCGAGCCACACGGCCGGACATCGGCCAGTTCATCGAAGCTTCGGTCAAAACTTGATGCGGCGCATGATCGCGCGGGGGAGCGCGCGGATGATCGCCATGATGACTCGCCACGGCGCCGGTGCGTACACCACGGGCGCGCCTCGGTCGATCGCGCGGAGCACCCGCCGGGCAACCGCTTCGGGTTCGCCGGCAAACGGGGGAGGTTCCAGGCCGGCGGTCATGGTCGTCTTGACGAAGCCAGGTTTGACGGTGACTACGCGTAGGCCATCCGCATGGTGTTTGTGGTCCAGCCCCTCGAGGTAACGGGTGAGTCCCGCCTTGGCCGCACCATAGATGATCACCGGTTTTCGGCCCCGTTCACCGGCGACCGAGCTGAACACGCACAAGGCGCCGCCACCTTCTTCGAGCAGGGCCTTCTTTGCCGCCTCGCAAAACAGGACGGTGTTGGAGAAATCGACGCGAAGAAGTCGCTCGGCGAGCGCGGGATCGGCTTCGAGCTCTTCTTGAGTCGCGAACACGCCGGCGGTCACGACGACGGTATCCAAGCCATCGAGCGCTTCTCGAGCGGCAGTGAGCGCGGGAGCAAACGTGTCGGGTTGCTCGAGGTCGCACACCGCCCAACGCACCGAGTCGCCCGCCCCGCGCACACTCAGGTCAGCGGCGCTGCGCTCGAGGTCGACGCTGTTGCGGCCGAGGAGACAAATCGTGTCCCCGCGTTCCGCCATCAAACGCGCCAACGCGCGCCCCATCCCTTTTGTCGCACCCAGAAACGCCACTCGCATCTCAGTCCCCCAGCAAACGCACCGACAGTGCACTTCGAAATCTACGATTTGGATCCCACCGATCGCGAATAGCTTTGAACTCGTCGAGACGGGATCCTTCCATCGCCTCGAAGTGCTCTCGTCGCGTGAACGAATCCTTGGCGAGGTAAATCCGCCCGCCCTCCTGCAGCACCTGCTCGTTCAGAGCGTCGACTAGCTCTTGCGTGTCGTCGCGCACGGCGATGTCGAGCGCAAGCGTGATGCCCGGGCGTGGGAAAGAGAGGACGCCGCAGCTCTCGCGCCCGAAGTCCTTGATGACACACAAGAACGAAGCCCCGCCACGCGCGGTGAGGACGTCGAGCACGCGCCGCGCCGAGCTGCGCCCCGCTTCGCGTGGCAGGACGCACTGATACTGAGTGAACCCTCGTCTGCCGTACATTCGGTTCCAGGAACGGATCGCGTCGAGCGGATAGTAGAACGGCTCATAGCTGACGATACCGCTCGAGCGCCGGCGCCACTGCTTGCGATAGAAGAGCTCGTTGAAGACCCGGATCGTCAGGCCATTCAGGACCCAGGATGGCCAGTCGAAGCGAAGGCTCGGTTGAAAGCCCTGCTTCGGCGGCTGCGACGGAGCCTGTTCGGCGTCTGCCCAACGACCGGTCGTGAGGATCCCGCGTCCCATGTTCTTGCCGCGTGCGAGGCAGTCGATCCAACCCATAGTGTACGGCCATTCGAGCGACGCATCTTCAAGCGCATCCTGAAACTCGTCGATGTCGTGGATCCGTCGATTCTCCTGCCAGATCCATTGCGAAGGAATCTGACGCAGTCCGAATTCCACTTCGAGGATGTGCCCGGTCAGGCCCATCCCGCCGATCGTGGCTCGAAAGAGGTCAGGGTGTTGCTCGGGCGAGCAGTCGAGCACGCGCCCATCGGCGACCCTCATCCTGAGGGAGGTGACGTGGTTGCCGAAGTTGCCAGCTTTGTGCTGATTCTTTCCGTGGACATCCGCAGCAACCATCCCCCCGAGGGTGACGAACTTCGTGCCCGGGGAGACAGGCGCGAAGTACCCACGTGGCATCAGCAGACGATTGAGCTCACTTAGCGCGAGCCCGGACTCGGCGCGGAATCGACCTGTCTCCTCGTCGAGGCTCAGGATTCGATCCGCGAACGTGGTGTTCAGAACGTCGGGCTGATCTTCGGGCGGCAGTGACGCGTCGCCGTAGGAGCGGCCGAGGCCCCGCGACAGATGGACGTCTGCGCTCATGCGCTCGAGGTCTTCGCCGACGCGCTCCCGCCCCCGAGCCGAATGCCGGCCCCAACCGGAGAGCGTCGAAAGCGGTGGCTCACGCATGGCGTGGGTAGTGTAGCGCGATGAGCGGCAGAGCCCTAGCGCCCGCGCTTTGGCACGAGCGCCTTGCGAAGCTCATCGGCGCGATCTGTGCGCTCCCACGTGAATGTCTTCTCGGTGCGGCCGAAATGCCCATAAGCGGCCGTCGGCGCGTAGATCGGCCGGAGGAGGTCCAACGTGTCGATGATCGCCGCGGGGCGGAAGTCGAAGAGCTTGGAGACGACTTTGCTGATCTTCTCGTCGGGGACCACGCCCGTGCCGAAGGTCGTCACGTAGACGCCCATGGGTTTCGCGACGCCGATGGCGTAGGCCGCCTGCACCTCGCAGCGCGACGCGACTTTGGCAGCGACGATGTTCTTGGCCACGTAGCGGGCGAAATAGGCCGCGCTGCGATCGACTTTGGAAGGGTCTTTTCCACTGAAGGCCCCGCCGCCATGCCGCCCCATGCCGCCATAGGTGTCGACGATGATCTTGCGCCCGGTCAGGCCAGCGTCGCCATAGGGACCGCCAACGACGAAGCGCCCGGTCGGGTTGATGTGAAACTTGGTCTTCTTGTCGATCATCTTGGCCGGTAGGGTCGGCTTGATGACCTCCTCGATGATCGCCTCGCGGAGTGCTCGCTGCTTCACGCTCTCGGCGTGCTGGGTCGAAACCACGATGGCGTCGAAGCGCAGCGGCTTGTCGTTCTCATACTCGACGGTGACCTGAGTCTTACCGTCGGGGCGAAGGCCCTTGATGATGTTCTTCTTGCGAACGTGGGTCAGCCGGCGCGCGAGCTTGTGGGACAGGTCGATCGGCATCGGCATGAGCTGCCGCGTCTCGTTGACCGCGTAGCCGAACATCAATCCCTGATCGCCGGCCCCCTGCTCCTTCTTGGCACTCGAATCGACGCCCATGGCGATGTCCGGCGATTGCCGCTCCACCGCGACCAGGACTCCGCAGGTCGCCGCATCGAAGCCCATGGACGAGTCGGTGTAGCCAATCTCGGTGATCGCTTTTCGCGCGACCTTCGCGATCTCGACGGTGGCCTTGGAGCTGACCTCACCGCCACAGACAACGAAGCCGGTCTTGACCATAGTCTCGACCGCAACGCGCGATTTCGGATCCTGAGCGAGGTACGCGTCGAGCAAGGAATCACTGATTTTATCGCAGATTTTGTCTGGGTGACCCTCGGTCACGGACTCGGAAGTGAACAGATATTGGCTCATAATTGCGATGCCTCATATCCGCCACCGTCCGGGGAGTCAATCGGGCGACCCGGGCACGGCGGAACGCGCCCCTCCATACGCAGACATCCAAGAAGAACAGGGATCAGACCCCTTGTAACTGGCGCTGAGCGCTGAGCGCTGAGCGCTGGCACTGGCACTGAGCGCTGGCGCTGAGCACTGGCGCTGGCACTGGCGCTGAGCACTGGCACTGGCACTGACACTGGCACTAGCACTGGCAGTGTCGGTACTCTACTTGTTCCTCGCTTGTCCTTGGATTGCGTTTGGGTCTCACCCCGCGTGCGACCCAAACCCAATCCAAGGACAAGCGAGGACAAAGTAGAGTACCGCCAGTGCCAGTGCCAGTGTCAGTGCCAGTGCCAGTGT
>PVMK01170585.1_pt1 | contig 15572 bp, 16 predicted proteins | sample 1853481 | NCBI WGS metagenome assembly PVMK01 (sample SAMN08533507, study PRJNA380276) | Marine sediment metagenome, whole genome shotgun sequencing project.
CCTCTCAATCCATGAGTGTTTCTTTACGCCGAAATGGCAATGTCAAAGTGGGGTTTCAGCATCAGGAGGCCTTGAACGCAGTGACGACAATTCATGCAAATCCCTCTTATTTCGCAAAGGTAATGGCCATGACGAAACCTAAGCACGCTGTTGCCTACCACTTCCAGAACGACTTCGATACGCTGCCGACCATCAGGAAGGCCGTCGAGCAGGTCTACGACGGCCCAGTGGACTATGCGCAGGACTTCATGGTGTGGAACGTCACGAAGGAGGGCGTTCGCACACGGATGGCTGTGGTTAATCCGGAAGCCTATCCGCCGCCACCGCTTAAGGAGAAAAAAATGGAGGCCGGCGGTGATCGATATCAGACACCTGACTCGGTGTTGGCGGGATGGCCGAAAGAGATGCAGGGGGTGGCGGAGCAGATTTACACTGACTTCAATAAAAAGCACGGGACGGACTTCAAGTTCCAGTTGAAGAAGTGAGTGGCTTAGATACAGCACAGGTCCATAGGCGGCCCGCACAGCGCCCAACCGACGCAGACTGGTATATCGACGGGGAGATTCTCAACCCCGGCGGCAAACTCAGACTATAATACATACTGACTGGACATGACGCCTACTGGAGCAATCTGGTGGGCGTTCTTTTTCATGGTTACAAAGTGGATTTTCCTACTAATTTCCTTGGAGTGAACATTACATACTTTAATCTACACTTTTGCATTTTAGAATTGCCCACTATATCTATGGTCAGTTTTGGCAAAGTTGTTCGGGTAGTTCCCTGTGTATTTGGTGGCATCATGAATTAATGCTATGGAAGTGTAAACACTCATTGTGTCTGTGTGTGCGGAAACTTTCATGGCAGTTAGGGAGATATGCGATCCTGGGGCCATTCTGAGATCCTGAGAGGGTGTTTTGAGTGGGGGCTGGATTGTATACTAAGGAGTCCTCAGATCGGTGGCGGGAGAAGGTAGCCCCGCCTCTCTAGGTCGCAATGTGCGGGTTAAAAGTTGTATAGGGGCCTATGCGAAAGCGGGTGTGTGTGGGGTCTAACTGGGTGAGAATCTCGACCTCTCGCAGGGGAGCGAGAGACCTTAACATCACCCACCTGGACGGCCAGCCACTCTAGTGTGTGGGAGCTGGTGAGCTATTCATGCTCCCATACAAATATTGCAGAATATAAATATATCAAACACTTAGCCCACCTACACCCCAGGCCAAGAGGGCTTTGTTTGTGTAGGGTCAACTGGATTTACCGTAAATGATCACTTTGTCTGCCATGTTTCTCCTCCTTGTGTTTATCTTCTAGAGCTTCTTTATGGAGTAATGGAGTAATGGAGTGTTGGAGTAATGGCAAAAAGGCGATTAGAATCCTTTCTCAATTCTACATTACTCCAGTACTCCAATACTCCGTTCATTCTAGGGTAAAGCTCTCCTTGAACTTGGGAACCACCACATCCCATCCCAATCTCTGTTGGATTTCCTCTGCCAATGATGCCGAGGCCTCAGGCTCACCATGAACGAGAAAAGTTTTCTTGGGGGGTCGATTGAAGCCGATTAGCCAGGCCAAGATCTCGTTGGAGTCTGCGTGGGCGGAGAAGCCGGATATATTTTCAACGTGGGCTCGAGTGGAGATATACTTTCCGTGGATCTTCACTGTGTCCTCTCCGTCCAAGATCGTTCTTCCTCTGGTACCTTTTGCCTGGTAGCCAATAAACAACAGGGTGTCTTGGGTACGAGGCAATCGATACTTCAAGTGATGCAGGATGCGGCCGCCGGTGGCCATGCCGCTGGCAGAAATGATAATGGCAGGCTCATCTAGTTGGTTCAGTGCCTTTGATTGGTCTCGGTGTCTACAGAAATGAATCTGCTGTGGCTGAAGAATACGGGTTCCGTTCAGTTCCAGAACTTTGGCGGTCAGATCATAATACCCTTTTCTCTTTTCAAAAACAGTCGTTGTATTTATTGCCATGGGTGAATCTACATAGACAGGGACTGAAGGTATCTCTTTCTGCTCCTCCAATTCCCTCAAGGCGTAGAGTATTTGTTGCGTGCGGCCAACGGCAAATGCAGGTATTACCAGCACTCCCCCTCTTTCCACGCTTGCATTGATTACGCGTGCCAGGTCCTTTTCAGGCGTGCTATTGTCGTGCAGGCGGCCGCCGTAGGTTGATTCCAAAACAAGAAAGTCCACCTCGAAAGCCTGGACTGGATCTCGGAGGATGGGTCGCGCCGGCCTTCCAAGGTCGCCACTGAAGACGATCCTCTTCACCTTCCCATCCTCCGTTGACTTCACGTCTACAAACGAAGAACCGAGGATGTGTCCTGCGTCTTTGAACTTAACCCGCAGTGTATCAGTAATGAATATGTCCTCGCCGTAGTGATAAGGCTCAAACCGCGACAGTGTTGTCTCCGCATCCTCTACTGTGTACAGTGGCAGTGCGGGTCGGTGCTTGGAAAATCCCTTTTTGTTGGCCCAACGGGCGTCTTCTTCCTGCAGGTGGCCGCAGTCGCGCAACATGATGTCGCAAAGATCATAGGTGGCATGGGTGCAGTGGACCTCGCCCTGGAAACCCTCTTTGCACAGACGGGGCAAATAGCCTGAATGGTCAATGTGAGCATGGGTGAGAAAAACCCGATCTATTTCAGCGGCAGGGATTGGGAAAGGTTCCCAATTTTTAAGCCGGTTTTTTTTCAACCCTTGGAAAAGGCCACAATCTATCAGCAGTCTATTGCCGTTGACTTCCAAAAGAAATCGCGATCCTGTGACCGTACCTGTGGCACCAAAGAAGGTTAGTTTTGTCATACCAGCTCCAGAAGTGAAAACAACTAAACACTAAGCACTGGGCACTAAACACTAAGCACCATGAAGTTATCGGTTATTTGTTATTCGTTATACGGAAAGAAGATTTAGCGATCCGAAGCGTTTTGGTGGCTTAGCTTCTCCTTGAGAATACCCAATAACATATAACGTATAACTTATAACTGCCTCGTCTCGCCCGACCTCTCGTCTCGCCCGGTGGTGCGCTATGCCTCAAGATATTCCGAATATTCCTTGCGGAACCGTTCGAGTCCGTCCTCTTCATCTATGAGTAGTCCTTTGAGCTTTTCGCAAATCAACAAGTCCGTTGGGAAGGCCATCTTTTCAGGTAACGCTTCAAGGGCAAAGAACTCAGCCTCGCGGGCGTCAGAGCCCGGTTGGAGTTGCCCTGCAGTTAGCCCTCCCATAAACCAGACACCCACTGTCTGGTGCTCTGGATCATGGAAGTTCGAGTGGACGTCGAACACAGGCCCCAACTCCACATCCAGCCCTGTTTCCTCCTTCAATTCGCGGCGGGCGCAAAGCCGGATATCTTCATCCCACTCGACGTGGCCGCAGGGAATGCACCACATACCATCATAGGAACCGCGTCGCTTGACCAGGAGCAACCTGCCCTCTCGTAGTATAATGACCGCAACTCCCACGGTCGGGTTTTTGTACTGAATGAAACCACATTCAGGGCAAGAGGGACGGAGTCGCTCGCTTTGAGGGTTTAGCGTAAGGGATCCACCGCACAATGGGCAGTAGTGATAATCCATAAGAGACGAATCTCCGTTCGACGGTAATTAGGCTATCAAACTCTTGGTCGTTACCCCGGAGGGTTATTCAACATTGAAAAGATGATCCTTAGGGCAAGGTCAGCGTTGCATGGCTTTACCGGTGAAGATTGCGAGCTTTTGTGGAGGTTTCAGTTTTTTTGTTTTTCTTCCCTGACACCTGACACCCGACACCTGAAACCCTGAGTCTTAGTGCTTGGAATTTGATATTTTGTAATGCTCCATCACTTCAGCAGACTACCCAAAAAGGTGTTCAGCTTCTCATAAGTCAACAATCATGTCCGCCTCACTGCCGCAACTCGTGCAGGTGAAGGATCTCTTTTCCTGTTTTTCCACTCCTGCGGCCTTCTTCTCCAGATCTTCCACGGGCACAAATTCGCAGGTCACAATCATCTCGGCCTCATTGCCGCAGTTCTCACATTTGCAGACTTCCATCATCTGTCTCTTTTCAGTCATATCACTCTCCTTTGATAAATATCCGGGCTAAAATCTGCCCAAATTATAGTATCTGGCCTGGGTGAAAGCAACGAGAAGATTTGAGATTGAAGATTGCAGATTTCAGATTGAAGATTTTTGTTGAGGATTGAGAAAACTAGAAATTTCAAATCGAAAGTCCGCAATCGTTACGGTGGCTCGGTGTGCATTTACTCTTGCATCTTTCCTTCCCTTTCCGTAAGCTACTTTGGGTATTTCACAATGCAGATTTCAGATTGAAATTCTTAGTATTAAATCTTCTCTCGAGGGAAATTATTCAATCTAAAATCTGCAATCTTCAATCTAAAATCTGCATTCTGATATTATTGTGAGACTGAGGGACTGGCACGATGGCCGATCCAGAACACCTGGCTAAACTCAGACAAGGAGTGAAAGCTTGGAACATCTGGAGGGAAGAGAACCCGAACACTATTCCTCACCTCAATGGGGCAGATCTTTCGAAGATCAACCTGCAAGGGGCATTCCTTGCAACCGCCAATCTCGAGGAGGCTTCTTTCGAGAAAGCCGATCTGGAGAAAGCAATCCTTTGGAGGGCCAACCTGCGTAAGTCGATTTTCTGGAGAGCCAATTTGGAGTCCGCTGATTTTCTGGAGGCCGATTTAAGCGGTGCGGAACTGGTTAGAGCCAACCTTAAACGTGCTTGTTTTTTGGGGGCTCACCTGGGACAGGTCTCTCTCGCCGGCGCGGATCTGGAAAGGGCTGATCTTTGGAAGGCCAACCTGGCGCGGGCGAACCTCTACAAGACGAACCTGGAAAAGGCAATTCTCTGGAGAACCGATCTGGAGAGGGCCAACCTTTCAGAGGCCAAACTGCTGGGGGCAGTGCTCTGGCGAGTCAGGCTGGTGGGAGCTTCAAACCTATCTGTTGGCCAGCTTTCCCAGGTCAAGACTCTTTATGGAGCTGAATTAGACGAGGAGATCAGAGCACAGATTGAGAGAGAATGTCCTCATATTTTGCAGAAACCGAAAAGGTCATAATTGGTTTCCGAGCAAATTTGTTATATAAGAGATTAGTAGAAGGTACATAAACGTCACCAATGAGTCAGCTCGAGTTGATAGTCGGCCATACTGTGTGACCTTCAGAAAGACAGTCCACCTAGAGAGCAATCAGCTGAATCGCATCGGAGTTTGATATTTTAGGGGAACAAGCCTGGGCACAGGCGATACATTTCTGTTGTTATGTTAAACGGGGAGTCACAGATGAAAAAAGCGTCACCAGAGGAGAAAGTAACCATTCAGGCAGCGGCCAGAACTCTGGGGGTTTCCAAGGGGACCGTGGTCCATTTCCTGAACAATGGTAAATTAGCGCGCATCAAAGAAGGCTCGGCGGTTTTTGTTTTGATGGATGAGATCAAAGCCCTGCTTGAGACAGAGGAGGAATCGGGTGTTATCAGTCCTGAGGTCAGAGCTGCAGAGAGCGAAGGTGTTATTACTGTTAAAAGTAAGGTTGGTGACAGTGGTGAGACCACGGTAACCGTAGATAGAGAACATTATGAGGAACTCCTGACCAGACTGGGACAGCTGGAAGTGGAGAAAGAAAACCTTCTCGTGTACAAGAACAATATGGTCGAGACCAAAGGCGCCCTCAGCCATAAGGAGAAAGAATTTCAGCAGGCTAAAGCCAAATTGCACCTGATGGAAGAGGAACTCAGGCGACTCAAAAAAATGGGCTGGTGGAAAAGGGTTTTTGGGCGCAAGTGGAGGATGACCGGAGGATAACAGCGATGAAATACCCGGGCTAGGTGGCCATGATTGGATATGTTCTGGCGAGTATGTTTGAAATCAAACATTTCTGTTGAACGATACCCTATCCGCAGTTTTTTCGAATCTTTAACCTCTTTTCGCCTTTGGCGAACCTACTTCCGTCTATCTCCCGAGACTTTTTTCCCTACAACAACTAACTATATGATAATATGGAAAAAGCCAGAATTTTCCCCCCTCTGCCTTGTCGCTTCTCAGTGGTTACCTTGAGTTTGGCACATATTCTGCTGTAGTAGCTGGAAATACAAGCAGGGTGAACTAATGACCGATGATTCTGGAACTCAAGGAGATAGACGGCAAAAAAAGGACAGGCGGGGCGATACAGATAGACGGACCGGGCAGGACAGGCGGAGTTCCACTGACAGACGGAGAAACGAGGATAGACGGGAGGGCTGGGGAAAGACAGAAGATCAAAGGCTGCTAGGAGCTCTCACTACAGCGACCACGGTGGCACACCTGTTCAGCCAACCCTTAACGATCATTATTGGCCACGTTGATTTACTTTTGTCCACTATTGAAGATAGCGTCACAAGAAACAAGCTAGAAATAATCAAAGAGCAATTACAATCGTTAAGCATGACATTACAGGATCTTAGAAGCCTTCGCGAGTATAAGACAGTAGATTTCGATGGTCTCACCCTGCTGGATATCAGCCTGCGAAGGACGAGAAAGCTGGATTAATCTGTAGACACTGAGAAGAGATACAACTTTGCCAAAGGATAAGAAGATAGAGATATTACTATGGGACAAACATAGGATTGAAAGAGAACTAATCAAGGAAATGCTCACGAAGATAGGCTGCAATGTTACAGCCGTTCGTGATGAGCATGAGTGTCTCAGAAAATTTCGTGACAGAAAATATAATCTAATAATTTTTGATCAAGGTCTGCCCGATCTTGATGTAAGAGGTTTCGTTGATGATCTCGGAGAGATAGATGAATTGACGCCTGTAGCGATGATGGCAACGTTAGATGTTGAATTCTATGAGCAAAAGTATGGTGATTCCAATATTGATTTTCTTATAGTTAAACCTTTTGAATTGGTTCAGCTTCGGAACTTGGTAGAAGAAGCAATGAGGCTCTGCCAGAGGCTGAAAGGAACGGCTTGAGTGACCAATCTGGGTAGTAGACAGGCTGGGACCGAAACAACAGAGGAGGTGAGAAGATGGCTGGAAATGGTGGAGTTTATGACAGTGTGGAGAATATTTTAGCCAAGCTCCACGTACTCAGGGATTCTTGTACTGGTGTAATTCACAAGGAAGAGTCCAACCCCAATCTAATCTGGTTTCAAGGCGCGGAGGCCATGTTGAAGGAAGCAGTGGATGAGCTGCAAGAAGCACTTCGTGCTCTGGAGGAGGGTAGCGCATGAGCAACCAAGGTGAGGTTTATGACGGTGTGGAAAGAATTCTAGCCAAGCTCCACGTACTCAGGGATTCTTGTGCAGGTGTAATGCATAAGGAAGAGTCCAACACCAATTTAATTTGGTTTCAAGGCGCGGAGACTTTGTTGCAGGAAGCGGTGGATGAGCTGCAAAAAGCACTTCATGCTCTGGAGGAGGGTGGCGCATGAGCAACCAGGGAGAGCTCTATGACAGCTTGGAAAGCATAGTAGCCAAGCTATATGTGCTGAGGGACTCTTGCACAGGAATAATTCACACGGAAAAGTCAAATCCCAATTTGATTTGGTTTCGGGGTGCAGAGACCTTGTTGCAGGAGGCAGTGGACGAGCTGCAAAAGGCACTGGGTGCTCTTGAGAGTGGCGAAGCAGCCGAGCCGCCTGAGGCCGAGGATACTGAAGAGGAAGGTCCTACCGAAACGGATGATGAGCAGGAAGAGAGCTCATCTGAAGAAGACGAATGAGGGAACGTTCACCGGGTATGGGGTGTGCTCTCTCGCTTCTTCCGCTAGTCTTGGAAGTTGGCAATACTCCATATAGCCGTTCCGGTTTCGTCCATGTGGTTCATGGCTAAGAGCTCAGCAAACCCTGTGGTCCTGCAACTATGGGAAGACATTGATAACTTCCGTAACTGCCAGGTTGCTTATTGGTAGAAGCCCTCTCCTTTCCAATTCATCTCGGCTCAGGAGTTCTTTCACCGGCGAGTAGATATTCGGGCTTACAAATCGTTCCTGATAAACTCCCAGCCGAATACCAAATTCCACCCGCTCCCGCTCTGAGGGAGACAGATTTTCAATCACTTTTTTGCTGGCCCAAATAGCCCCCCTTTTTGAAAATTCACTCAGCTTTATTGTTTCCATCAAGGTGTCACCCACCACAGTAAATTCGAATGCCAGCGCTGACGGTACTGTTCCCGCCCATTCATGGCCGCAGTGAACACCTATGCTCAGGTGCAAGGTATTGCTCCAGGCTTGCTTGTATTTCCATTTTCGGTCGAGATCGCCGATCATCCTCTGCAGAGAGTGACCACACGCCAATGCCCGGAAGAGGTAATCTTTCGGTGAGTCATCCGCAGCCAGAAAAAAGCCGACAACTCCTTCTTGAAACGAACGTGCCGGGGTGGCCCCATGATTTTTGAAACATTGATGTGAGGACAGAATTATCTGGTTTATCAACTCGAAGTATTCGGCTGGAGGTAGGGCTGTGCGTAAATGGAGATCAGATTCCAGCCGGGCCGCCAGAATGCATAGAGGTATATGGGATGGACCTTCTCGAGACAGCACGTTTCTGAAGAGTTCCACTGTGCCCATTAGCTGGTCCAGAATTCGGTCCAATTGCATATGAATTGGTACGTAAAGCAATAGAGTCCCCTCACGCAAAGCACTGGAAAGAAGCGTGCAGTGTCTGGTTTCACCATCGATATGTTTGAGAACCAGTGTTTGGTGATGAAACGGACGATCATCTAGGGGACTCGGCTCCACGCCATAGTCGCATTACCTCCTCTTCCGTGTGGTACTCCGACCCGCGGTATATCTGGGCGAGAGAGTCTTCGCTGAGCTCTCTTTTGGCCAGACGAATGTGTGGTGTGAGAATGTCTTCCCAGTTTGTAAAGCCACTCATTAGTCCCCTGATGCAGAAGGGAGCGAAAAAGTTGTTCTTTGCCGCCGCAGTAGTTCCGCGAACTCTTTCTGTTGGAAGCAGATTCTCGGCTGCATGATTTGACCGGATGATTTCCCAACTCCTATTCACCAGAACGGCGGGAAAAGGAATCTGTTCAAGCCATTGGTAAGTCAAGTCAGGTTGCGGTTCAGGCGCGGCTGTCAAAACCTTTCTTTCCTTGTCCATGAAGTGCTCGGCAATGGTAGATATTCGCATTCCTTCAGTTTTGAACTGGCGGATTCTATCTATTCTGTCCACAACCCACTCAGGGAAGTAGCCGATCTTGGTGGGGCCCCCAACCTCTTCCGGTTTGCGTACAGTGGGTGATGGGATGAGGTTCAGCCCGATATAGTTATTGAGGGTGGCCCTGGATATTCCAGTACGGGCCATGATTTCCTTACTGGAAATCTGCTTTGAGTCTGAAGACGAATTCAAATTTTTCCTTCCTGTCTGTAGGTCTCTCCAGGTTTACTTGCTGGCTTAATGGACAGGGGCTGGAGGAAGTAGCAAGTTCAATTTACCAGATTGAAGCCTCCTGTAGCAAGTACCAGCTCACCATCTATGATTACGAGCTTTGCTGGGGAGACTGGTTAGTCTGCATACAAAATACAGTATAGATTTTCCAAAATTACGGGTTTAACCTTATTGTATAGGTCACCTGATTTTCACTAGTCTCCAAGCGGGAGTGAGCAAACATGGATGTCCCAAGATGTAGTTGTGCCACGCCTTATGTCGTTACCCCCCCTCTGCTTAAACATGAGTTGCTCTTTTCAAATTTCCTTTAGTTTGATTTCCCTTGACTTAAGTCAATGTAAATGTCTCCACCTCTGATTAAAGTTCCGATGAGCACTATGAAGACGAAAAGGCATGGCTAGAAGCTCCAATAGAAGAACCCAACAAAGTGGCTGAAAAGGGGGTGAATATAGCATGAAAAAAATAAGCATGTTTGAGGAAAACAGTTTTAAGGACGGCGGCTTGAGTCGCCTTCTCGTCCATGACTCTCCTTACTTCAAAATTCTGAACTTTAATTTCAAGGCTGGCCAGGAGTTGCCCATCCACTCTCATGATATTGAAGGCCAGCTGACTATTGCCGTACTCGAGGGAAGCGGCGAGTTCTTAGGCGAAAATGAAACAACCATACCAGCTGAGGTTGGGGATATTTTGATCTCGGAAATTAGTGAGCCCCATGGCCTCAGGGCTGAAACCGACATGCGCGTCCTGGTCACCATTGCACCACCCATTTAACCACGCAGAGGTTAATGGGGTGCGATATACGTTCGTTTTACCGAACTTATCAAATTCGAAAATGGAAACAGCAGGAATTTAGGGATTCAGGGATTTTAGAATTAAAGCGCTAGAAGATTACTATCCCCAGAGTATTAGTAAGTGTAAATTCCGTAATTCCTAGATTTTTTAGAATGTACTTTCCCAATTATCTAAACAAGTTTCGTAGAAAGGAGGGTTGGTATGTCTCTCGAAAAGCTCAAGTGGGCGGCTATTCTCAGTTTTGTGGTATCCATGGCACTTCTGATAGGAGGAGGTTTTGCCGCCAGGGACCAGGTGCCCCCTTACCCGGGGAAGGTGGTCGACTCTAAAGGAAATATCCTTTTCCAGAAATCGGACATTATGGCAGGGCAGAATGTCTACCAACGGTACGGCCTGATGGACCACGGCAGCGTCTGGGGACATGGTTCCCAGAGGGGGCCGGAGTTCTCAGCGAGCACGCTCCATCTTATAAGCGACGCCGTAAGAGAACACCTGGCGAAAAGGGAGTACGGCAGAGCCTATGAGGACCTGGCTGGCACTCAGAAAGAAATTATCGATGTCAAGACCAGAAGGGAGATCAAGACCAATCGCTACGACCCTGCGACCGATACCCTGACGCTGACACCGGCTCAGGTCCTGGCTTTGGATTCAGTTCACCGGTTCTGGGAAGAAATGTTCAGAGAGGGAGACACCGGATATGGTTTTCTCCCCGATACAGTTAAGTCCGCAGAAGAGCGACTTCAGATCTCCCGCTTTTTCTACTGGACCGGCTGGGTGGCTTCTACCACCCGGCCCGGGAAGGATTACTCCTATACAAACAACTGGCCCCATGACCGAAGCGTGGGCAACGTTCCCACCGCGGAGGTCTACGTCTGGAGCCTGGCCGGTATTTTGGCGCTTTTGATCGTCCTGGGTATATTTATCTACTGTGTCCATAACTACGGGGTGTGGTATGGCTCCACCAAAGGCGTACCGCTGGCTGAGAAGCTGATCGACATGCCCCTCACGCCCAGTCAGTTCAAGGCCGCCAAATACTTTCTGGTGGTGATCCTTCTGTTCTTGCTTCAGACCAGCTTCGGAGGACTTCTGGCCCACTATACCATCCACCCGGCCAGTTTCTGGGCTCCGATTGTGGCCAAGATCATTCCTTACAGTTGGGCCAAGAGCTGGCATCTGCAGCTAGCCATTTTCTGGATCGCCACCACCTGGGTTGCATCTGCCATCTACCTGGCTCCCATCATCGGAGGAATCGAGCCCAAGAAACAGGGACTCCTGGTGCAACTGCTGTTCGCCGCCATCCTCCTGGTGGCCGTAGGAAGCCTTTCAGGGGAGGTCGCGGGCATCAAGGGGCTGTTGGGGGATTGGTGGTTCTGGTTTGGACATCAAGGATGGGAGTTTCTGGAACTGGGCCGGTTCTGGCAAATTCTGCTCTTCGCAGGGCTGATCTTCTGGCTTCTGATCGTCTACCGGGCCGTTATTCACCATTTGCGTCTCGGCCATAAGGATGAATTCAGCTCCCTTATAGTGTTCTACGTGTTCAGCGCAGTCCTGGTTGTGGCGTTTTTCGGTTTCGGCCTGGTATACGGCAAAGGCACCCACCTGACCGTAGCGGACTACTGGAGATGGTTTGTGGTTCACATCTGGGTAGAGTCCATCTTTGAGTTCTTTGGAGTAGCTGCTATCTCCCTGCTCCTGGTCGTTATGGGTCTGGTTTCGGCCAGGGCGGCCCTGCTGGTCACCTACTTCACCGCCATCCTGGTGTTCTGGAGCGGCATCTTGGGAACCGCCCATCACTATTTCTGGTATGGAGGACCCTCGTTCTGGCTCGGGGTGGGATCCGTGTTTTCCTCGATGGAACCGGTGCCGCTGTTGGGCCTGGTCACGCGTGGTTTGATGGAATACAAGTCCATCCGTAAGGAAGGGAAAGAGTTTCCCTACCGGTGGCCGATGTATTTTCTGGTGGCCTCCTCCTTCTGGAACTTCCTGGGCGCTTCGGTGTTCGGCTTTCTGATCAACCTGCCCATTGTCAACTATTACGAGCATGGGACCTACCTGACTATGAACCATGCCCACGGAGCCCTGTTTGGGGTCTACGGCATGCTCTCCATTGGCCTGCTGCTCTTTTCCTGGAGAGGCCTGGTGGAAAGAGGTCATTGGAACGACAAGATCCTGAAGCTCTCGTTTTGGGGCTTGAATGGTGGCCTTTTTCTCCTCACTCTGGGAACCCTATTTCCCATCGGCATTCTTCAGACCTGGGTAAGCTTCAAGCATGGCCTTTGGGTGGCCAGGGATGCCTCGTTTTTCGCAAAGGGTTTTGTCCAATTTATCGGAACAGTTCGAGTGATCCCTGATCTGATGATCATCGTCCTGGGAGTTATTCCGCTGGCTTACTTCCTGTTCAAGACCTATCCTCATCTGAAGGCGATTGAGATCAAGGAAGGAGAGTCAGTCTGGGAACGGTTGGGAGTGGAGTTGTAATGGGATTAACCCGGGCCCTTCGGGGCCCGGTTTTTTTAATCACTAGCAAATGCAATGAGATTGAAAGAATTCGCATCTCACTTAGAGCATGGAATTCGAGATGACTGCAAGAGTTGCACTACTTGAACCTCTCGGGGAAAGAGAAGAGAGGAAAAATGATAAAGGCTTCATCAAACCGGCCCGGCAAAAGGCAAAACCGTACTCCTGGGGCCTGCGAAACAGCATCCAGTTAGCCATATTTCTCGTCACCCTTGGGATTGGAATCCACTTTTTCATTTATTTTCTGCAGGTCTCCGGTGACGGTACCATCACTGTATCGAGACCAGCGGGTGTTGAAGGCTTCCTTCCCATTGGGGCGCTTATGGGCTGGAAGTTGTTTGTACTGACTGGGATATGGGACCCGGTACATCCCGCGGCTATGGTTATTCTCGGTTTTGCAGGATTGATTTCCTTGACACTAAGAAAATCTTTCTGCGGCTGGTTTTGTCCAGTAGGAACCCTGTCGGAGTGGTTATGGAAATTGGGGAGAAAGGTTTTTGGCAGAAACTATAGGATTCCAGTTTGGCTGGACTTCCCTCTACGGAGCCTGAAATACTTTGCTTCTGGGGTTTTTCGTTTGGACAATCTTTTCAATGAGTCGGCTTACCATTTTAGCTTTTCTCCGGAGTCCTTATTACAAGATGTCCGATGCAAAAATGTTGTTTTTTTTCACCCAGATGTCCACTACCACATTTGTAGTTCTGGCCATTCTGGTTTTTGCCTCCCTGGTCTTCCGAAACTTCTGGTGCAGGTACTTGTGTCCTTACGGAGCGTTAACTGGATTGCTGGCTTTAGTCAGTCCTACAAGAATTCAGAGGAATTCCGACACCTGCATAGAGTGTAAACTCTGTTCTGAAGTGTGTCCTTACCATCTGCCTGTGGACAGAAAGGACCGAATCATAAGCCCTGAGTGCAACGGCTGCATGGATTGCACCTTGGTCTGTCCGGGGGGAAAAGATACGCTGGAACTAAAAACAATAGGGACCAGGAAAAAATTTTGGTCCACAGCAAAGCTGGGAGTAGTAATTATAGTACTGTACGTTGGGTTGGTGTATACAGCTTCAATTACGGGCCACTGGAAGAGTAGCGTTTCAGAGCAGGAATTCCGCCTGAGACTGCAAGAGATAAATACGCCACAGTATACGCATCCGAGGGGCTGAAGTGGAGGTTTCAGCTTGTATTTTTTTTCCTGACACCTGACACCCGACACCTTAAGATTTGGTGTTTGGAATTTGATGCTTTGCAATGCTCCATTACTCCAGTTGACTCCCGGGCGAAGCAATCTCAAAAATACCGAAGGTCCTTCCAGTCAACAAATACAGGATATTCTTTAGGGAATAAAGACAGCCTATCACCTGGATGGATTGTAGAATCTTTGGGGACGGCTCTGTAGTTGACCATAGACAACTGCACCGCATCAGAGGGAATTTCAAGGGTTTCCAAAACCTCAGATAACGGAGTCGGGGTCTTCAGGTCCAATTGGATTGGGAGATCTTTTCGATCTCCCAGCCTTTTTCGCAAAGACCCGAACAAGCAGACCTGAGTGGGTGGTCTCATCATTAATCTCCTTTATTTCTCCTGGTAACGACAACCTTGAATCTTCTTATCATATACTTCGCCCGCGACGTCTTTGATTTAGGTCAAGCTCTAGTTAAGCCGGATTCATGAAGTATCCGGGTGAAGGGTAAAGTTATTGATTAACAGGAATGAAAACATATATATTGGCGAACGATTATGCAAGACAGTGTGAGCTCCGCAACATAGGTAGACAAGCACATGCTTGAACGATGGATGAAAGCCAACGAGCAATCTCTTATCAATCAATCCCGTAGTTTTTCCCTCCCCATCCTGAACCTCGATGATCGCTTTAGAGTCCCAATAATGGTTGAGTATAACTTGAACAAGACTATTGATACCATTGAAGACTCAACAGGTTTGGAACCAGATGAAAAGATTTATCTGATTACCACCTTTTGTACGTACTTAGAGCGAGATAGCTACTCGTCTGAAGTGCAAAAGCGCATGCTCGAGGTTACTCCAGAAGAGGAGGCTTTCGTTTTCAACAACTACCAAGCCACCATAAGTCTCTACAACACCTTATCAAGTGAAGAGAAGGAGCTGGCACGAAGATGGACTGGCGAGATGGCCGAAGGAATGTGCACTTTCCTGAAAAAACCCATTAACACTCACCATGACCTAAATGAGTATTGCTACTATGTAGCCGGTACTGTGGGTCTCTACCTGACGAACCTCCTGAAGCTAAACGGCAGCAATGTTTCGGACGAAATCTTCGAAAGACTTTCAGCTAATGCTGTATCTTTCGGATTATTTCAGCAGAAACTCAATATAATAAGAGATTTCGTAGAGGATAAGATTACCAAGAAAAGATCTTTCTGGCCCCAGAGCTATTTCGAAAAAGAGACAGACAATGTGAAGATTTTGAATAGAATGTGTTTCGACGTTCTCAAGAACGATATACCTCGAGCAATTGAATACTTCGGACTTTTGCCACCTGGGAATGACTCATACGATTATTTTATTCGCTTCATACTCTGTTCAGGGATCGAGTATTGGAAGATTCTCAAGAGCGAAAGATCGGTTTTTTCAGAGATCAAGGTAAAACTAGCCAGAATATTCATGCAGAATTTGTACGGGAATGTTTCGTCTCAGACCCGTGAGGAATTTCTGGACTATTGCCAACGATTCTACCAGGAAGAAATCTCCTTCTGGACCGAATCTTTCCAGGAGCCTAGCACTCCTTAGTACGCTCTTCTCGTTCTATTATCCCTCCAAGAGAACCGCAATTTTCTCCTTTTTGACTCAAGTCAATGAATGTAGGTTCGGCGGACGATATAAGTATGCTAACTGGTTGCTCTTGCTCCTTT
>PVMK01138635.1_pt1 | contig 15570 bp, 13 predicted proteins | sample 1853481 | NCBI WGS metagenome assembly PVMK01 (sample SAMN08533507, study PRJNA380276) | Marine sediment metagenome, whole genome shotgun sequencing project.
TACCAGTTCCGCAGCCAAAACCATTGATCGTATCGTCGACGTATTCCCCGCAGCCGAGAAAGAGATGGTTCGAGCAATGTTGTCAGAATCACTTCGTGCTGTGGTTTCGCAAACGTTGCTGAAGAAGGTCGGTGGCGGCCGTATAGCGGCGCACGAAATCATGATCGGTACACCCGCTATACGCAATCTGATTCGCGAGGGAAAAATTGCACAAATGTACTCGGCGATTCAAACGGGGCAAGGCGCTGGCATGCACACACTCGATCAGAATCTCAGCGAGCTGATGCAAAAGGGCCTGATCAATAAGGAAGAGGCTCGATTCCGTGCAGTATTCAAGGAGAATTTCTAGGCAAACCCGGACGGGGTGGCCTCGAAGGAGACAGCATAAGTGGAACGCGAACAAGCCGTACGACTGACACAAAATTTGCTGCGCAAGATGGTGGAGCGCGAAGGCTCAGACCTGTTTTTGACGAAAGGCTTTCCGCCCGCGATCAAAGTTGATGGCACGATCCATAAAGCAACGGATACGCCACTAACGGCGGAGCACTCGTCGATCATGGTGCGTTCGATCATGAACGACAAACAAATCAAGGAATTTGACGCTACCAAAGAGTGCAATTTCGCAATTGCGCCGCAAGGTATTGGTCGCTTCCGTGTGAGTGCGTTTATACAACAGGGCTACGTCGGCGCCGTACTAAGGATGATTACGACGGAAATTCCGACGCTTGAGGGCCTCGACTTACCACCAATCCTCAAAGACGTGGTAATGAACAAACTCGGACTGGCCATTATCGTTGGCGGAACGGGCTCGGGTAAATCAACGACGCTTGCTGCGATGATTGGCCACCGAAACGAGAATTCACGTGGCCATATCGTGTCGATCGAGGATCCGGTTGAGTATGTTCACCCGCACAAGGGTTGCGTCATCACGCAACGCGAAGTGGGTGTCGACACGGAGACCTGGCACGCGGCGCTGAAAAACACGTTGCGCCAGGCGCCGGACGTAATTCTGATCGGCGAAATCCGTGACAAAGAGACGATGCAATACGGCATTCAGTTTGCCGAGACCGGCCATCTCTGCCTTGCGACGCTGCACGCCAATAGCGCGAACCAGGCTCTTGATCGCATCATTAACTTTTTCCCGGAGGAGCGAAGGCAACAGCTGCTCATGGACTTATCACTTAATACGAAGGCGTTCATATCGCAACGGCTGGTTCCACGTGAGACTGGCATCGGTCGCGTCGCCGCCATGGAAATCATGCTCAATACGCCATTGGTCGCGGATCTGATCTTCAAGGGTAAGGTTGGCGAAATCAAGGAGATCATGGCGAAATCGACGCGTCTGGGTATGCAGACTTTTGACCAGGCACTGTTCTACCTTTATGAGGACGGCACGATTTCCTATGACGAGGCGATGCGCAACGCGGATTCGAAGAATGAGCTGCGTCTGCGCGTCAAGCTCGAGAGCAAACGCGACTCCTCAGTGGCAGACCAGCAGTCTGAAACTCTAAATATCCTGGAAGAAGATTCCGCCCAGACTTTCTGAGCCTCACGGAAGATGCCCAAATGAATGTCAAGCCACTGTTTAAGTTGATGGTAGAAAAAAAGGCGTCGGATCTTTTCTTCGCACCGTATGCGCCGGCCAAGATCAAGATCGATGGCAAGATCATGCCGGTCAACAAGCTCGAAATGACGCCAAAGATGGTCAAGCAGGCAGCGCTCGAATTGATGGATGAAAATCAACTCGAGCTTTTTACGAAAGAACTCGAAATTGACTTTGCGATCTCGGAACCCGGCCTTGGACGTTTCCGCATCAACGTCTTTCATCAGCGCAGTAATGTTGCGATGGTATTGCGATACATTACGTCTGAACTGCCGACGCTCGACGAGCTCGGCATGCCTGAGCAGCTCAAGGATCTTGTGATGCTACGTCGTGGATTGATTCTCATGGTGGGTTCCACAGGTTGCGGTAAATCGACGACGCTTGCGGCAATGCTTAACCATCGCAATGAAAAAACGTCGTCACACATCATCACGATCGAGGATCCGATCGAATTCCTGCACCCGAACAAGAAATCAATCGTCAATCAGCGAGAAGTTGGTCTCGATACGAAAACCTACGAACGAGCGCTGAAGAGCGCGATGCGCGCGGCGCCAGACGTTATCCTGATCGGTGAGATTCGCGATACCGAATCCATGAAGGCGGCGCTCGACATGGCTGGTACGGGCCACCTGGTCCTCGGCACGTTGCACGCAAATAATGCGTCCGAAACACTCGATCGTATTATTAACCTGTTTCCGCACGAGCAGCACAACCAGGTGTTCATGGATCTATCGCACTACATGCGCGCGATACTGTCGCAGCGGCTGGTTCGTTCGCGCAACGGCAAACTCGTCGCGGCAGTGGAACTCATGCTCAATACGCCGCATATCAAAGACCTGATTCTTAAAGGCGACATTGCCGGTGTTAAGGAAGCGCACAAGGAAAGCAGCGAGCAAGGCATGCAGAATTTTGACAACGCGCTGCTCGATCTTTACAAAGCCGGCACCATTACGCTCGATGAGGCAATGGCACACGCCGATTCGCGTTCCAACCTCGAAGCGAAAATCAACTTCGGCGGCTGATTTGTAGCCCGTTATGCGGGTGGCTTATCAGGCACTGAGCGCGGCGATATTCCCCCTTCGCTTAATACCCCATGCACTCAGTGAGATGATCCTCGCGCTCGGCGCCTACCTACTGCCAAACTACCGTTGATGCTTCGAAGACGGGGCCATCGACGCAGACGCGTTTCATGGCTGGGCCGTCGGGTGTTGTGACTTCGACCGTGCAACCGGCGCACCCGCCAACCGCACAAGCCATGAATTCCTCGAGCGACACCTGGCACGGCAGTTCGTAGCGTTCGGCCAGCGCAGCAACCGCTTGTAGCATGGGCGTTGGACCGCAGGCGAATAGCTGGGTCTTGGCGCGTTCGCTGTCGTCAAGGCTTTCTAACCATTGCAGAGCCAGATCGGTGACGAAGCCGCGAAAACATCCGTCGAATTCGGACCCGCTAGTGAGGCGATTCGGTATGCCCCAGCTTTCGAGCAACGGCATCGCGCTGTTGATGTCATCATCGAGCCAGGGTGTCGCCAGTTTGGATGGCTGTAGTTCGAAAGGAAACGGAATCTCGGAGCCAAAGATTGCGAGCGTTTGCCAGAGTCGATTGTCACGCAGACTGTCCGCGAGGAACACCATCGGCGGAATACCGACACCGCCGCCGATCAGCAAGCAGTTCGGACGCTCCGGGACCGGTGCGAACGGCCTGCCTATCGGGCCGAGCACGTTGACCGTGTCGCCGGCTTTTCTGCTGGCCAACAGTCGCGAACCTTCGCCGACAACCTTATAGAGAATCTCGATCCAGTCTTCACTTGCACGCATGATCGACATCGGGCGGCGCATTGGCAGTTCGTCATCGCAACTGATGTGCACGAAACTCCCGGGTTTTGCGGCAGCAGCGCATTTGGGCGCTCGGATACGCATGATGTACTGCTGGCTGGGAAATTCTTCAGTGCCCAACAATTCGCTTGATTCAACGAACACGGTGTCGCGATTGCGTTGCGCGTTTTTTCTCTTGGCTGCCGTCAATGGCGCCCCATTGACTTACTGACGCGTTCGAGGACCGCCATGCGTACGGCGACACCATTGCTTACTTGTTGTGTGACGACAGAGGACGGACTGTCGGCAAGTGTTGATTCAATCTCGATGCCTCGATTCATTGGCCCCGGGTGCATGACGATGGCGTTCGGTGCCGCAATCTGCATTCGCTCGCTGCTGATCCCGTAGTTTGCAAAATATTCGTCGATGCCGGGAATACCATCAAGGTTGCCGATGCGCTCGCGCTGAATTCGCAACGCCATTACAACGTCTGCATTGCGCAAGCCGTCCTCGAGATTGTCCAGAATCTTCGCATACGGCATCTCGTCGGGATCGGGTGCGAGCGGCGGTGGAGATATGAGTCGTAGCTCGCCGACGCCCAAGGTGTGCAGACCTTGGGCGGCCGATCGGGCAACTCGCGAATGCGCGATGTCACCGACAATGGCGACCGTCAGGTCCTCAAACCGGCCCAGGCGTTGTCGTATCGTCAGGAGATCCAGCAGACCCTGCGTCGGATGCGATACATCAGCCTCGCCGGCGTTAAGTATGCTCAGTTGATCGTTGACGTTTCGTGCGATGTAGGCAGGCACGCCCGAACTTGCATCACGGACGACCATGATATCGACCTGCATCGCCCGCAACGTGTAAATCGTGTCGAGGATGCTCTCGCCTTTCTTGCGCGAAGACGTATTGACATCAAGATTAAGTACATCGGCGCCCAGTCGCTTTCCGGCCAGGTCGAAGGAAGCGCGGGTCCGCGTACTGGGCTCAAAGAACAGGTTGGCGACGGTGCGCCCGGCCAGTGAATTGCTGCGAATGACCTTGCCGCCGCCCGGGCTGACAAACCGCTCGGCGTCGTCAAGCAATTGCGTGAGTGTCGTCCGATCAAGCCCCTTCAGCGTCAATAAATGCTGCAGCTCACCCTTCGAATTGAACTGCAGGGCGGCCTCGTCATTCAGACTCGGAAATATCTCAGCGGTTTGCATCGCGACGCAATCGTACACGGAAGTTTCGCAGCCCGCGACTGGTAAGCAGCCTGTGAATTGGATGTTTATCGACCGAAAGCTTCTCCCTCGCGACTTCATTCAGGCACCGAGCGCGGCGATTTCCCCCCTTCGCTTAATACCCCATGCACTCAGTGGAAATATCCCCGCACTCGATGCCTGTTGGCAACCCACAACCGGGATGTTTGTCGACCGAAGTAAAGCGCAGCGCAGCGAGCTCCCGTCGAGCGGGATCGAGACATGAGGGAGAGAAATCTCGCGGTTGTGGGCTGCTACCGGTTCGATTGTGCGAGGTAACGCTCCGCGATGATGACAGCAGCGGCGCTGTCGATTGACTCTTTCGTGATTCGGCCGCGGGTGCCTGCGGCGCGGGCATTTTTGAGGGCGGCCTCAGCCTCGATCGACGTGTATCGCTCGTCGACTGTGTCGATGGGCAGCTCGTAGTCTGCGAGCGTCTGAATGAATTGGTGCACGTGAGCTTGCATGTCACTGGGCGAACCGTCGGCGTGAGCGGGCATGCCGACGATCAGGCGGGCAGGCCGCCATTCGTTGACGAACGCGGCGATCCTTTTCTGATCCGGACCCGTACTACCGTTGCTTACGACGCCCAGTGGACTGGCCGACGCCGTGACAGATTGGCCTACAGCGACACCGATGCGCCGCAGGCCATAGTCAAATGCGAGAATGGTTTCGGCGCGGGACCTGTCAGGCGTGTCCGGCATCGGGCGCCATCCGGCTGATGTCTATACCGAGCGTCTGTGCCGCGGCCGACCAGCGCTCGGCAAATGGCAAGTCGAAAACGATGTCGGTTGTTGCCGGCACATTGATCCACGAATTGGCGAGTATCTCGTTTTCGAGCTGCCCCGGCTCCCATCCGGCGTAACCAAGTGCAACAAGAGAATTGTTCGGGCCGTCGCCGGCCGCTATCGCATCAAGGATGTCGCGTGAAAAAGTCAGGCATATATCACTGGAAACCGCAATCGAATTCTCGAAAATGGAATCCGAGTCGTGCAGCACAAAACCCTTATCGGCCCCAATCGGCCCACCAAGCAATACCGGACAAGATGCAGCAGCGGGATCGTTGTCAGCAACATCGAGTTGCTTAAAGAGTCCTGCAAGATTGAGTTGCAACGGTCGATTGATCACGATGCCAAGAGCGCCATCGTCATTATGTTCACAGATCAGGGTAACCGTTGTGGAGAAATTCGGGTCTGCCATGCCCGGCATGGCAATAAGCAACTGATTTGTCAGGGAACCGTCATCTGTCATACACACAGTATCGGCTTTGCTGCAGACGCACACAACTGCAGTGAGCCGCCGCCGCTAGTCAAGGCTCGCGGTTGACGGAATCAGTTCGTCACTGAACAACCATTTGTAGGCAAACCGAAGGCGGTCATAGTCCGCCGAGATCTCGGCAGGAAACGGGTCGAACGGCGAGGCGCGCCGAAGAATGTCGAGAGCGGCCTGGTCGAGAACCCTGGAACCGCTCGATTTGCCGATGATCACTGCAGATAGCCGTCCGGATGCCTCAATACTGACCTCGAGGGTGGGACTGCCGGTCAAACCGTCGAGTTCGCCGAGCTCTGGAAAATATTCATCGCCAACTGCCTCGATCCGCCGTTTCCAGTTATCGAGATAGGCAGCGATCGTCGACTCTCGCGTGTCGACACTGGTGATCAACTGCCGCGGATCATCGTCATGAATAAGGAGTGTCGCAGCATCGTCTTGCGGTAACGGCAGGGTCCGGTCGCTGCCGGACTCGAGCGCAATTGCAGTTGCGCTTGCGTCTTGGGGTTGGTCGCGAAGAAGATCGGCAACCTGAAGATCCTGGTCGTTCTGCGTCGTCAGCACCTGGTCGGCGGAAAGCTCATGTTGTTCTGATTCCCGCAGGCTGTCGCCGCTTTCTTGCCCGCGATTATCTATTGTAGACGCGCTCTCCAATGGCGCGCTCGGTCGAACGTCCAAAGTCGTGTTGCCGCCGCCGAGCTGCGAGGCCTGCGCCAGGTACTGGGCTTCGTCCGGCCGGTCGATCTGCTGATCCGGGTTCGCAACAATCGTGACCTCGAGTGAGATTGCGTCTGCAAATTGGTCGAGCATCGTGGAATTAAAAGTAACGCCGATGATCAGAATGCCGTGAATCAGGGCGGCCAGGAATAACATGGCCGGCAGCCGGTCCGGAACCACCGCTGCGACGAGCTGGATCTCCTCAATCGGATCCCTGTTTTTGGCGATTGTAAGCATAGTCCTGCGGTGATGATCCGACATTTTCGTCTTTTAAACAAGGGCTTACGCCAATCCCGTAGCCGTGATGGCTAATCCCGAAGCCAGTTTAACCGCTCGTCCATGGACCGAGTGAGACGCAAGTCACCGGATGCATCAATCAGCAGGGCGAAATCGATATCCAGGGCTTGCGTCAAAGCATCAAACTCCTCGGCGCCGCCCACCATCAACGCCGTCGCCGCGGCATCGGCCAGCATTGGGTCTTGATGTACAACCGTAACCGCTGCCGTGTGCTCAACCGGGTATCCCGACTGCGGGTCCAGTATGTGTGTGAAGCGCTGTCCGGCAATCTCTATATATCGCTCGTAGTTGCCGGAGGTGACGATCGTTTCGCCAGCCTCGATGTCAATCGCTGCGATTGGGTCATTGGCAATCGGCGAGCGAATCCCGATGTGTGCAGGCTTGCCTTTAACGTCGCCGAGCACGCTGAGGTCACCACCGATATTAACGATCGCGTCATTAATACCGTACTGCAGCAGGACGCGAATGCAGTCTTCCAGGATCGCACCTTTTGCGATCCCCCCAAGATCAATCATGAGGTCGGGCTGGGCAGTCGACAGACGATTGCCGTCCCATTGAATGCGTGCCAAGGAGAGCCTGCTGCCGAGCAATGCGTCAATCGCGGCGGGATCGGGAATACGTGTGGGCGGATGCGTGATGTCATGCAGACCCCATAATTCAGTTAATTGCCCGAGCCCGGCATTGAAGCGCCCGTCCGACGATGCTTCGATATCCGCCGCACGCCGAATCACAGTCGCAAGGCGAGGCGAAACATCGAAAGATTGTCGTTTGGAAATTGCCTGGTTTATTGCTTGTAATTCGCCTGGCCGCCACGGGTACCAGTTGTGCCCGACGTCGGCGAACATGGACTGCAAAGTATCGGTTGCGCGAGTTGCCTGCGCATCGCTAATGCCGAAAAGACTGACCGTTACTTCTGTGCCGAGCGCATAAAAATCGAGCTGATAGTCCCGCCGGGCTTCGCCGCAACTCGCAGCTAACAGCGAAAGGATAATGCTGACGCTAAGCCAGTTTGGACTCGATCGCGTCGAACAGCTGGCCTGCAATATTGAGATCAAATTGTGTGTCCAGTTCTCGAATGCCGGTAGGGCTAGTGACATTGACCTCGGTCATGTAGTCACCAATTACGTCGATGCCTGCGAAGATGACACCGTGCTTCTTTAATACCGGGCCTACTCGTTCGCAAATGGACCTATCGACGTCGGATAATTCCTGTCCGACCCCTTTTGCACCAACGACGAGATTGCCACGGTTGTCGTCTGCTGGAGGAACGCGTGCAAGCGCGAAAGGCACTGCTTCGCCATTGATCAGAAGTATGCGCTTGTCGCCGAGGCTGATTTCAGGAATGTAAACCTGTGCCATTGCGTAGCGCTGGCCAAAATCAGTCAGGGTCTCGAAAATGACATTCGCATTGTTATCGCCGCGCTGCACGACAAATATCGATTTGCCGCCCATGCCGTCCAGCGGCTTCACGACAATTCGGTCATTGTCGGCCAGGAATGCCCGCATTTCATCCATCGACCGTGTGATCATTGTCAGCGGCGTGCACTCGGGAAACCAGGCTATGTAGGCTTTCTCGTTCATATCACGCAGGGCTTGGGGCCGATTGACGACTAATGCCCCGGCCGCTTCTGCCCGATCAAGAATATACGTCGTATAGACGTATTCCATATCGAACGGCGGGTCCTTACGCATCAAAATGACATCGAGGTCACCAAGCTCGATACTGTCAACGGCGCCGAATTCATACCAGTCGTCGTTATCGTCACGAACGCTAAGGCGTTGCGAACGACCGATGGCCTTGCCGCCCAACAGTTTCAGGTCGCCTTGCTGAAAATAGTGAATTTCGGCGCCACGACGTTGCGCCTCAAGTAGCATTGCGAGAGAGCTGTCTTTGTACGGGGTAATGGACTCGATTGGGTCCATTACCATGCCAATCCTGAGCGGTTTTGCTGGCATCGTTGCCGCACGTTCCTGTCGTACCCGGTGAGCGGCCAACTATACATTGGAACCAAGCGGTAAACGCCGCAAATTCCTCGAATTTTCGCGTCTGCAGCGCGCTTCGTAGCAGGACTTATGTCAATATGGTACAAGTCGGTTTTCCAGAGGAAGTTCTGTGTCCAGCAATGCATCTCGTAGTTTGAACGGACTCAAGATTCTCGTGGTGGATGACAGCAAAACGATTCGCCGGACCGCCGAGACGCTGCTGACCAAAGAGGGCTGCCAGGTTTTCACTGCAATCGATGGTTTCGATGCTTTGTCGAAGATCGCCGATCACCAACCGGACCTGATATTTGTGGACATCATGATGCCGCGTCTTGATGGCTATGAGACCTGCTCACTGATCAAACACAATAAAATGTTCAAAAGTACGCCAGTCATCATGTTGTCGAGCAGAGATGGCCTGTTCGATCGGGCCAGGGGACGCATTGTCGGCTCCGAACAATACCTGACCAAGCCATTCACCAAGGATGAGCTGCTTGGTGCGATTTCAAATCAGATCGGCTAAATGGAAGGGAGTGGCTGATGGCAGTGGTACTCATCGTCGATGACTCGCCCACCGAGTTGCATTTATTTCAGAACATGCTGGAGCAAAATGGTTTTGGCACGCTGGTCGCCGACAGTGGCGAGGAAGGGTTGCGCCAGGCCGCCGCGTCGCGCCCTGATTGCATACTGATGGACGTCGTTATGCCCGGCATGAACGGCTTCCAGGCGACTCGCAAGTTGACGCAGGACCCTGGTACTGCGGGAATCCCGGTGATCATGATTACGACAAAAGATCAGGAAACGGACAAGATATGGGGCATGCGGCAAGGAGCGGTTGAGTACCTGGTCAAACCGATTGACGCGAAACAGCTGGTCGCCAAGATCAACGCGGTCGTGGCGGCGTAAATGAGTGACCCGATCGATCTGGCGACACTGGTCAAGCAGCCGTTTGAGTTGCTCGCCGAAATAGAGCGCCGCAGCCGCAAGGCGCACGCCGGCCAAGGCAGTGCTGACATGCCGGCGGAATGGGTCGGTGTAGGATTTCGCATCGGTGAGGAGCAATTCATCGCGCATCGCGATCAGGTCCGAGAGGTCCTGATCCTGCCCGAAAATATGACCCGGGTGCCCGGTGCCCGGCGCTGGTTACTGGGAATCGCCAATTTGCGAGGTCACTTGCTACCGCTGGTCGACATAAAGCTGTTGCTTGGCAGCGGTCGGACTATGCTGCGACGAACAACCCGTGTCATTTCGGTCAATCATCGCGAGATTCCTGCCGGACTCGTCGTTGACGAAGTGCTTGGATTCAGGCGCTTTATGGATCACGAATTTACCGATGAATGGCCGGAAACCGTCGTACGTTGCGACCGCTTCCTGACCGGTGCCTATCAGCGCGGCGAAGAGAGTTGGCCGACTCTGAATTTATTCGATTTCATTGAAAGCAATTTGTTCTTGAATGCGGCGGCGGACGCGTAACGACACTGACTCGCGGCAGAGGCCGTGCGGTCAAATCACAGAGCTTTAGATAGATGGCAAATAAAAAAATCGTATCCACGCAATTTCGAATCGTTACGCTGGTGACCACCGTGTCGCTGCTGCTGGCGGCGGCGTTGGTTTACCTGCAGGGCATTGGTGGCAATTCATCCGCCGCCGAACTGGCCGCGCTGTCACAGGCTGTGCCCGGTTATGCCAAGAACGCATTGCAAGGCGAATCCGGGGCCTATGATGTATTTTCTGCCAGCGTTACCAGGGTTGCGGAATTGCGTCGGGCTGCCGGACCGGCAGCACCGGGAAGCTCGGACCAATGGCAATCGCTGATGTCGCGCGCGTCAATCATTTTGGATAAGCGCGACGTCGTGGAAGCGCTGCATGGTGCCGCGGCAGGTGCTGCGGAACGAGCAGACTCGATCGTGCAAATGTCGGATGGCTTGCTCGATCGAGCCGGTTCGACGGCCATCATGCAAGAGTTTCAACAGCGCGCTGACAATGTCAGGCAGCTCGCGCAGGGAATGTCACGGACGCCGGATGCCGCGAATGCGACCGTCATGACCGACGACGTCGACTATCTGCGCTCAGTAAGCAATGCCCTGGCTGGCAAGGACAGCGAGTGGGATATACGACCGCTCAATAACGAGGCCCGCGAAACTACACTGGCACCGATTCTCGCGGATCTGACTGAGCTCGAGGCGCAGACTGAACAGATTAAGTCGAACGTGCATCAGGTTGCGGCGCTTGCGGATATCCTTTCTGAAGTCGAAGCAAACGCGGCCGCGTTGGGCACGGCATTCGTTGCCGCGGGGTCATCGAGCCTGCTGCCAGGATTCCTGCAAACCGTGTGGATTCCGCTTGGCGTTATTGGCATCTCGGCCTTGCTCGTACTCGGCCTGTTAGTGCTCAACTCGAAGAGCGCGTCGTTTGAGACGACCGCGCATGAACAGGCGGACCAAAACGAAAGAAATCAACAAGCCATTCTTCGCTTGCTTGACGAGATGGGTAGCCTGGCCGATGGTGATCTGACGGTTGAGGCGACCGTCACCGAGGACATTACCGGTACGATTGCCGATTCGTTCAACTATGCGATCGAGGAGTTGCGCAAGCTGGTTGCAACCGTTAACGAAACAGCGATCATGGTCGATTCGGCGGCCAAGCAGACTGAGAGTACGGCGTCGAACATGGCCAAGGCGACTGAAAATCAGGCAAAGGAAATTAATGCGGCGACAGAATCCATCGTTTCCATGGCGGCATCGATTGAAGAGGTGTCGGGCAATGCGGAACGCTCTTCCGATGTTGCGCGGCATTCAGTCGAAGTGGCGCACAAAGGTGGCGAGGCCGTGCGCCGTACGATCGACGGCATGAATGCGATTCGCGAAACTATTCAGGACACGTCAAAGCGCATCAAGCGTCTCGGCGAAAGTTCGCAGGAAATCGGCAACATCGTAGAACTCATTAATGACATCGCCGAGCAAACGAACATTCTTGCACTAAATGCGTCGATCCAGGCATCGATGGCCGGCGAAGCGGGTCGCGGATTCGCGGTTGTTGCCGACGAGGTCCAGCGGCTCGCCGAACGTTCGACGAATGCGACCAAACAGATTGAAGTTCTGGTCCGTACGATTCAATCCGACACGAAAGAGGCGGTTGTGTCGATGGAGCGTAGTACGACGGACGTTGTCGGTGGCGCGCTGCTTGCCGAAAATGCGGGCGCCGCACTCGATGAGATCGAGCAGGTGTCCAATCAGATCGCGAGTCTCGTACAGAATATTTCGGTATCGGCGCGACAGCAGGCAGGGTCGGCCGCAGACGTCACGCGCCGTACGACAAAACTTCGTGAGATCAGTGAACAAACTGGCAAGCTGGCGATGGCGACGGCCGTCGCGATTTCGAAGTTGTCGGAGCTGGCAACACAGCTCAGAAAAACAGTCGACGGGTTCACTCTGCCGAGCCACTCGCTCACAGTGGGTACCCTGTCGGCGACTTCCGCCAAAGTTCTCGCCGATCCGCCGGCGGGAGAGCGGGCGCAAACGGGCTAGCCCGTTAATGACAGGCGACACCAGCATACAAGAGCAGGTTTCCGAAGAGGTTCGCGCCGATATGGGTGCGAGCGGTCTGGCGACTATTAGCGATGCGCTCATGGAAACCATTCACAACGCGCATCTCGCCATCGAGGACTGCGTTGACGGTTCCGGCGGATCCGCCGCATTGATTCGAGGCGGTGATTTGCTGCGCCAGATTCGCGGTGCGTTGCAGATTACGGAAACCTACGGGGCAGCATTGCTGGCCGAGGAAATGGAACTCGGTTGCAAATACCTTGCGGGATTCCGGGCTGGTAAAGGGCGTGAGGACGGTCTCGATGCCTTGACGCGTGCGATGGTGCAATTGCCGATCTATATCGAGCGACTGCTGGCCGGTGGTCGCGATATTGCCCTCGTTCTGCTGCCAATGCTCAACGATCTGCGGGCTGCCCGCGGCGAGCCGTTATTGTCTGAGGGAACGCTGCTTCTGCTGAACCTGTCGCCGAGCCAGACCAAGAAGAGTAGCGGTAAGCGAGACGGCAGCGGTGAAGATCCGATTGCTGTCGCTGCGCGTCTGCGGCCGAAATTCCAACTGGCGCTGCTGGGCTGGATAACGGGTGGCAATTCCCAGCCGCACCTCAAAACGCTGGCCAGTGTTGCCGAAGGACTGGAGCAAGCTGCGACCCGCGATGACATGTACCAGCTCTGGCGGGTAGCGGGCGGTGTTCTCGAGGCATTGCGCGAGGGCGGACTCGAGACGTCCATCGCACTCAAGCGCCTGCTCGGACAGATCGATCGGCAAATCAAGTATGTCATCGACGAAGGCATCGAGGCGTTCGACAATCATCCCATCGATGATCTCCTGAATAACCTGCTTTATTACGTAGCGCGCTCCAGCACGACCGGCCAGCGCATCAGTGACATCAGGGCGGCGTTCAATTTGTCGGGGTTGTTGCCGGGCGACGAGCAGGTTGAACGCGCGCGCGAGGCGCTATCCGCGCCAAGTGTCAAACTTATGGAAACGGTTGCGTCGGCGATCAAAGAAGACCTTGGACGGGTCAAAGACGTGCTCGACATTTATGTTCGTACGGGTATGACCAATTCGGCTGAGTTGGTTCCCCAGCTCGAATTGCTCAAGAAAATCAGCGATACGCTTGGCGTACTGGGCCTTGGCGAGCTACGTGGCGACATTGACGGAGAGATTGATCGGATGAAGGCGGTCGTCGAGAGCGGCGGTGTCGCTGATGACCAGATTATTCTCGATATTGCGTCTACCCTGCTACGGGTTGAAGATCGGCTGGATCGGCAGCTCGTTCGGGCAATTGATCCGAAAACAGACGGTGGCGAGACAGCGGACTCGGACCTGCCACCACAGGATGCTGCCGACTACCAGCAAGTTGCCGAGTCGGTGATGCGTGAGTGCATCATCAATCTTGCACGTATCAAGGAAACCGTCAGCGAAAGTCTGGGATCGCAGACACCGTCGCAGGGTGTCGACAGCGTTCCGTCGCTTATTCGCGGTATTAAAGCGGGCCTGATGATGCTGAACAAGACTCGCGCGATGGAGATCGTCGATCGTGTAGGCGAGGTCATTTCAATTGCATTGAGATCAGGTGGGGCGGCGCGGTTATCGCAAAAAGAAACCGATCGACTCGCCGATGCGATCGTCAGCATTGAGTATTACATGGAGACTGTCAAAGCCGGCCGTACTGAGCCGTGGTACATGCTCGACAACGCCGAAGCTTGCCTCGCGGTTCTTCAGGATCTGGAACAGCGTCTTGCGCAGCAAGAGGCGGCAGCGCAGTCGGCCGACCCGACGATGAAACTGGATGTGGCCGACATTGCACAGGCTGCTCAAGACCAGGCGGTCGCGGCATTGACGCACGCGCCTGAATTCAAACCATTGCCCGCTGTCTCTCAGGATGCTGAGCATCTTGACCCGGAATTGCTCGAGCTGTTTATCGAAGAGGCCAAGGAAGAGGTTGCGTCGATCAAGCGAAAACTGCCGATCTGGCAAGAACAACCCGAGGACATGGAGACATTAATCACGGTGCGCCGTTCATACCATACGCTCAAGGGAAGTGGGCGCATGGTCGGCGCGGAACGAATCGGGGAGTATTGCTGGAACGTCGAGAACCTGTTAAATCGGCTGATTAATGGTACGCTGGTACGGACACCGCCAATGGTGGATTTCATTATTGAGGCGTCGGCCGTCATACCGGAACTGATCGAACAGTTGGAGGTTGGAACCGAACCTGTCGCCGATATCAGTCAGCTGATTGCACGTGCAAACGCATTCGCGGAAGGTGATCCGAATGCTGCAATTCTGACGGTCAAGGCAGCGGGCGGCGAGCCGAAAGCGGCCGACGAGCCCGCGCCTGAAATGGACCCGGTGCTGCTGGACATTTTCTCGAAGGAAACTGCCGGACACTTGCAGGCGATCACCGATTACCTGGCCGCATGCGAGGGTCATTCACCACCTTTTGAAGTCACGGACAAACTGCATCGCGCCTGTCACACGTTGCACGGCAGCGCAAATATGGCGAACGTTGAGCGTGGAGTCGCCGTGGCTGGTGCACTCAACCGTTTCGTGCGGCGTGTTTATGACTACAAGATCGGGTTTCAACAGTCAGGCCTCGACGGTCTAAAGGCGGCGGGGCGAGCGATCGGCACGATCGTCGGTGACATCAATCAGACCGAACACAAGCGCGCTGACTATTCCGCGCTGGTCGACCATCTGATCAATCTTGCTGACGCCGTGCAACCCGAGCATACGATTGTTTCTGATGAGGAAACGGAGTTGGTCCAGGAGCTGCAGGAAATCGGTGTCGAAACTGTGGTTGATGAGCTGGAGTACGACGCCGAAATAGCGGCTATTTTTACCGAAGAATCTGCCGAACTTCTCGAAATGGCGGACAAGGCGCTGGTCGAGTGGAGCAAGAACAAAGCAGCGCGACCGGCAATGGATGAACTCAAGCGCCATCTGCATACCTTGAAAGGTGGTGCGCGTATGGCCGGCATCACGGCGATGGGCGATCTCAGCCATGAGCTTGAAACGCTGTTGAATGGACTTGATGACGGTCGGGTAACTCCGACACCAGCCATTGATGAGCTATTGCAACACAGTATCGACGAACTG
>PVMK01141605.1_pt1 | contig 15569 bp, 11 predicted proteins | sample 1853481 | NCBI WGS metagenome assembly PVMK01 (sample SAMN08533507, study PRJNA380276) | Marine sediment metagenome, whole genome shotgun sequencing project.
AGAAGGGCCAATTGGCGGAACTATGATTATGGGGCGTTTGTTTAATGAGAATCTCTCGGCAGAGTTACGCGCACGGACTGAAGTCGATTTCAGCGTACATCTGGCAACCCAAAATAATTTTGCACTAACTTCCATAGCACAGAGACTTGTCGACGGGAAAGTTCCCGGAAATATTCACGAAACGGGCGCTACCGAAATCTCAAGCTTCACACTGCTACTTGATTTGTTCGATGATCCTTTGATTGTTTTACAAGCCAATATGCCGAGACAAATTTCTGCACTGGGTAATCGCACTATAAGAGGCGCATCATTGATGCTCACGATCGTTGGCTTCATCGTCGGGCTCGCAACCTGGCTCCTCCTACGGAGAATGATCGTTCGGCCGCTTGAATCGATGGCTAACCGTATTGCCTATCAATCCAGACACGACTCGCTGACCGGACTTTATAATCGCGACTTTGCTCGGCAATGGCTTAGTCAGGAGATTTCCAGTGCACGCGGTGACAATTGCCAGCTCACCGTTTTAGTAATAACGCTAAATGCACTGACTGATATTGCAGAGACCCTTGGTCACGATGTCGCAGATGATTATGTTCGGCAAGCAGCGACCCAACTGCGCGGTTACCTTGCGCCACCATACACCCTCGCGCGTCTTGAGACGGACTCATTTCTCGCCATCCTTCCCGGCGTCGGATCGAACGAAGCGACCGACGTTGCCGATCAACTTATCGCGAATCTGGGGACCAGTGTTGCACTGCCAGACATCACGGTAACCCTGCATCCTCGCATTGGGATCGCTGTTTACCCGGACCATGGTGAACGCCATGATCAACTACTGCATCGAGCAACGATCGCGGGAAATCGCGGAGACGAAGCCGAGCAGCCGATCGGCGTTTATCAACCGGGCGATGAGGAAAGACTTCTGCGCCGCATGACTTTGGTGCAGGACTTACATGCGGCTACGCAACGTCAGGATTTAAAACTTTATTTCCAGCCAAAGGTCTTGGTTGCAGACGGTTCGATTTGCGGTGCGGAGGCATTGGTCCGGTGGGACCACGCGACCTTCGGCTGGCTCGAACCGAATGAATTTATCCCGATTCTCGAGCAATCTGGGAAGATTTCGGTCTTGACCCGATGGGTGTTGAGTGCAGCTGTTCGTGAAATTACCCGCTGGCGTCAAGATGGTCTGGATTTGACGCTATCAGTTAATTTCTCGGCGCAGGACCTCCTCGACAACGATTTACCGTGGTTCGTGAACGACGTTCTGGCTGAAGCCAACGTCGCACCTCAAAAACTGATTATCGAGATTACCGAGGAAGCGATGGTCAAAAACCTCACCCAAGCGAGGATAGTGTTGCGTCGGTTGCGCGCATTGGGTGTAAAAATATCGATCGATGATTTCGGCACCGGGTACTCATCCCTCGCACAACTGAAAAACCTTCCGGTTGATGAGATTAAGATCGACCGCTCATTTATTTCTCAGCTACCCGACAATTCCGCAGATGCGGCGATCGTTCGGGCCACGACCGATCTTGCGCACAATCTCGGGCTGGAATGCGTTGCCGAAGGTGTTGAAAACGGCGCTGCATTTCGCTGGATACGGGAGAACGGCGTGGAACGAGCACAAGGCTTTTACTTCGGCGAACCATTGCCATCGGAGAACTTCGCCAGTTGGTTGCGAGAATTTACAGGCGGTTCGACCGTAGAAACCCGCACATTAAAGTTGAGTGAGCCGATTGGTTGAATGTCCGCTTCTGGCCGTTAGCAGACCCCCAGGCCCCTAAATTGCTGATTCGCAGCGAAATGTCCGCTTGCGACCCAAACCAGACATTCGTAAGCCCACCGCAGTGTCGCAGTCAAACCCTTACGTATGTGATCGGCATCACGTTCCGGCCACGGTCATTCTGTCAGGGTAGGCGACCTTAGATGTGCTTGGCACAGAGGAGGAAACCCATGGAACGAACAGCCGCGATTATTTTCGTAATGAGTATGCTTGTATCCGGCGTGAGCTTTGCAGAGAACGTCAGTTACACCTACGTGCGTCTTGGCTACGTGAACACAGAGATAGACGCCGGCCCGATAAATGTCGATGGAGACGGTCTGGAGCTCGATGGCTCCTTTGGGTTTGCTAACAATGCCTTCGCTTTCGGTACCTACAGTGATTTGGATTTCGACTTTGACATCGATGTTTCCTTGCTTGAATTTGGGGGTGGCTACCATCACCGTATCACGCCGAAGATCGATTTAGTCGGTCGCTTGGGTTACGTGCGTGCGGACATCGACACCTCATTCGGTGATGCAGACGACGATGGCCTGTTGCTGTCCGGCGGAGTCCGGAGTCGAATCACCAACTCTATCGAGGGCAGGGCCGCGCTGAACATCCGGACGATAGATTCGGGCGCCAACGATACCGAGCTGGACCTGGGCGGTGATTACTATGTCACTGACCGAATAACCGTTGGGCTTGGACTCAGACTGGGCGATGATGCGACGACTTGGTTTTTGGGTGGACGCTATAGCTTTGGTGACCGACACCTGAGCATGGGCGACCAGCGCCAGGCGTCTAACCGATAACGAGTCTGTCGCACGACATCTATCTAAAAGCCCCGCCTCGGCGGGGCTTTTTTGCGTCGCGTCGGTCTACTTCTGGCCGCTAGCAGACCTCCAAACCCCGTAATTGTTGAATCGCAGCGGCACGGCTGCTTGCGACCCAAAGCGCAATTGTCAAGATAGTTAGGTATCGATACTATATTGCCGGCGTCGCCAATAAACTTCGGTTACCAACTCAGGAAAGGATGCATGTCTGACCCCGACATCTTGCAAATACAGCGCGATCTGATCGCTGAGTACGCGGTATTCGACAACTGGTTTGAGGGAGAATCTGAATGTTGAGGTATGAACCATGAATGAAACATCCACGACGCAACTGGAGGCTGCAATCTCCGGGTACGTAGACCCGTATGTCAAGCAGGATCTCGTCACCGCCAAGTTGATCAAAGACTTGCGTATGGATGGAAATACGGCCCGGGTTGAGGTCGAGCTGGGCTTCCCGGCGCTCGGCTATAAAGACTCGCTCGCTGCGGAACTCGAAAAGCGCCTTCGTGAGGTACCCGGTGTTGAGCACGTTCAGATTGAAATTGGCTGGAAGCTGATTTCCCACGCGGTTCAACGCAACCTCAAACCCATGGCGTCCGTGGCTAACATTATTGCGGTGGCGTCAGGTAAGGGTGGGGTCGGTAAGTCCACGACGGCCGTAAACCTGGCGCTGGCGCTTAAGGCGGAGGGCGCGCAGGTGGGTCTGCTGGACGCGGACATCTACGGCCCGAGTCAACCACGCATGCTGGGCCTGATCGGAGAAAAGCCGCTGTCGAGCGACGGCAAGACGTTCGAGCCCCTCACCGCTCATGGCATCCAGTGCATATCGATCGGTTTTCTGATCGACGAGGAACAGCCCACGGTGTGGCGGGGGCCGATGGCGACCTCGGCCTTTAATCAGTTGATCAGTTCGACGCGCTGGCGCGATCTGGATTACCTCATCGTCGATATGCCGCCCGGAACGGGTGACATCCAGCTGACGCTCTCTCAGCAGGTCCCGGTCAGTGGCGCCATTATTGTCACGACACCGCAGGACATTGCGCTGATGGATGCGCGTAAAGGGCTCAAAATGTTTGAAAAAGTTAAGGTTTCGGTACTCGGGATCGTGGAGAATATGAGCACCCACATTTGCTCGAACTGTGGTTTTGAGGAGCACATTTTCGGAGCCGACGGCGGGCGGCGTATGGCCGCCCAATACGACGTGCCGTTTCTCGGCTCGGTGCCGCTGGACATCCGTATTCGTGAACAGACCGATGGGGGTCAACCCACCGTCGCGGCCGACGCCGACGGCTCCATAAGCAGAGCGTATCGCGAAATCGCTCGGCACGCTGCGGCGCGACTGGCGGCGACGACGCAAGATTTCAGTCGCCTGTTTCCCAAGATCATCATCGAATAGATCTGGGTGAGAAAATAGTTGCGACGCTGACTAATGCGTCGACGAAGCGCGAGGTTCAGAGTCCAGACTCACCAGCAGTTCCTTGAGGAGGGTTTTTGCATCTCGAAATACGGGCCAACCATCGCCGGGCAGCAATGCCCCGAGCTCCGGGAGCAGCGTGAGCCGGTGCACTGAGGCGATCGCTTGCCGCCGATCTGACAACTTTTTATCTGGCAGCAAGCATAATGCCCCACCTTCATGGGCGCGGATGAGGTCGCCCGTGATCAGCGTGGTGCCCTCTAGCAACAGTGCCAGCTCGCCTGGCGTTTTCGAACCTTCCAACTCCAATGCCGTCATGCCCGGAACGACTTCATCTCCGTCGGTCAACCAGCGCGCACACTTCAACGGAAAATCATCTGCTTCCTGTGACGGACCTGCGAGTTGTGCCCCCGTCTGCTCGGCAAGCTTGCTGGAATCGCGGACGTGATCAGAATTGGTGACCACTATCCAGGCCACGCCGCCTAGAGCTTGTAAATGAGCCGCGTCATGATCGCTTAGCGTCAATGGATCGATGACCACATTGCCTTCCGGGCGCACCCACACCACGCTGTGGAAGTCGATGTTTCGGTCCTGGTTAAATTCGGACCAGCCAAAGAGATCTGGACGGTGCAGGCGCTTCATAGTTTCAACGAACCTCGATCAGGAATACACCGGCACGTAGCCACGAGGCTTCTGGTTCGTACAGCAAAGCCCAAGTGTGCAGTCCGGTATAATAGCTGTCATCCAACACAAGCATAAACCACAGCGGATAGAAAATGGGCGCGCAAATAGAAAACTTATCGTATTTCAAGCACGCTATTTCTCAATTCGATTCCGTCCATAGGGAGGATCCGGAAACAGTTATGGCGCATGGGACGGACACTCCCCGAGCGTGTTTATACCATGAGCGCCTCGATTACTGGGTCGAGCACCTGGACGAGAACGCATCGGAGCCATTGCGACTTGCCGCGCACTGTCAGCACCTCCGACGCTGGATGATCCCAGAGCTGACTATCCTGAAGGCCTGACTGGCTACCGCAGATGGCGCAGAGCGCTCTCGGATTTTCACGTTCAGGAAGCGAGCTCGATTCTTCGCGAGGCAGGCTACGATGACGCGACGATCAGCCGGGTGCGAGATTTTTTGACGAAGAAAAATCTCAAGCGTGACACCGAAATGCAGCGGTTCGAAGATGCTATTTGTCTGGTCTTCTTTGAGACTGAACTCGCCGAGTTTGCAGGCAAGCATGACAGGGACAGGCTGATCCGAATTTTGCGGAAAGTCTGGATGAAAATGTCTGAAAATGGACGTGAGGCAGCCCGGCAGCTTGCGCAGCAGCTGCCAGATAAGCTTCAGGATCTTTTTGACGCGGCTATCGTCCAGGCAGGATAGATCGTCGGCGGCCAGAGCAGGAGCGAAGAGATGGACCAGGAAACTCGAGTGGAGCTGGAAGCAGCGGCGTTCCGTCGGTTGCTCGAGCACCTCGACGAACATAAAGAGGTGCAGAACATCGATCTGATGAATCTGGCGGGCTTTTGCCGGAACTGCCTGAGCAAATGGTATCTCGCTGCAGCGCGGGAGCGAGACATCGAAATGGATTACGAGGCAGCTCGCCAGCGTGTATACGGCATGTCGTACTCGGAGTGGAAGGAAAAGTATCAGAATCCAGCGCCCGGGGAATGATAGTGACTGATCTGTACCGCAGCGTATTAATAGAGAACTGATTCCGTGGGAACTACACCACAGCCGTCTGAGATCAGGCTGGACCGTAGCAAGCGGTTGTTGAAGGTTACGTTCGATGACGGCAGCTCGTTCGAGCTACCCAGTGAATATCTTCGCGTTTACTCTACATCTGCTGAGGTTAAGGGGCATGGATCTGAGGAAGGGATTCTGCAAACGGACAAGGAAAACGTGAAGATCATCGACGTTCAGCCGGTCGGAAATTACGCGGTGAGATTAATTTTCGACGATGGTCACAACACCGGGCTCTATACGTGGTCGTCCCTGTACGAACTGGGCTGTGAGAAAGAGGCAAAATGGCAGGCGTACCTGGCGCGCCTTGCAGCGGCGGGCCAGGTACGTCGAAACCAGATTGGGTAACGTGGTCGGCACGCCCCGATTATCGGCGAAAGCGACCACTCATTAATATAGAGCGAGCGCGGGAGAAAGAAACTCCGCTTGGTGGCTCATCAACGCTTTTCCCAATCGCAAAACCCAGCGTGCCGTTCAGAGACAGCAATTTCGGGTGTGACTTCGAGAGGCCGAGAATTCCCCGGCCGTCGTTCAGTCCTTGAACCAGATTCCCAACGCGATGGCCAGCAACGACGATGTCGTGGCAACGCCCGTAAACATATTCAAAATACTTATCGAATTGGCAGATATGTCTGAGCCGGTATTGGTTATTCCGACCCAGGCAGCACCGACCCAGCATATCGCCGCAAATGCGATTAGAAAGTAAGAAATTCCGCGAACAGGTGACATATTTCCCCCCTTGCGTAAAAACGCTTCTTGTTAATTAGCGCCGACCTCACCGATCAGGATTGGCCGATCTGGGTACTGAACAAGGATACTTTATCAAACTATGTCGCGATGCGGTACTATATGACTATCGTGAGTGTGCGTCCGATCTCGCGGCGATATTGCCGGGCACGGTGCGATCCCGTTTCCGCGTGGCAGGCGCTCAGCGGAACCGCTCCGCGATACGCTGGACGAATTTCCGGCGACCATTGAGGGGTTGGTTGAAAAGTAAGGATAAATTTATAAAAAGTAAACGGTTACTGCGATTTTCCGATGCATCTGGGGTTGATAAAGCTGACGGGGCTGTGACTCCGGCAATTCATGCGCGAGATACTCTTTATGGGAAGCGCAGAAGGTATCGTCAGTCCGACCGCCACTGCTAATGCTGCGGTAGAAATTACGTTACGCAGTCACCAATAACAAAGGGAGCTCGCTAATGCGTGGCCGAATCCCCGAAAAATTGACGGCGTCGATTCGATCGATCACATCCCGACGGCCCGGACTGGCTGTTCTTATCGTGGTTGTCACGATCGCTGCGAATTACCTGCTTTTTGCAACGCGCTCGGAATTAAAACCGATCGAAAATCCAGAGCGGGTTTGGCCCGTCAACGTCATGCCGGCGCAATATAAAAACGTGCAACCCGGAATCCACCTGTTCGGAGAGGTCGTTGCCGGGCGTCACAGCGAACTTCGTCCACTGGTGGAAGGGATTGTTGTCGCTGTGGGGGAAAATCTTCATGACGGTGGCGTCGTGAAGCAAGGTGAATTGCTGGTACAAATTGACCCCTTCGACTACGAGACCAACCTCGAGGATGAACGATGGTTATTAATGCAGGCGGAGGCGCGGCTGGCGATGCTCAGGCGTGAACTTGAGCGAATCCGAAAAATGCGTGCAGACAGAAATGCCTCGGAGCAAATGCTTGATAATGCCGAGCTTGACGTGGTGGAACAGGAGTCTGCCGTCGGACAGCAGCGTGTTGCGGTCCGCCGCGCCGAGCGGGATTTAGCGGAAACTACATTAACGGCGCCCTATGACGGGGTTCTGAGTGGCGTTACTTCCAATATTGGTACGCCCCTGCGTCCGGCTGACAAACTCGTCGATTTGATCGATACCAGCCGGTTAGAGGTGCGCATGTCACTGTCCAAGGCCCAATATGGACGCCTGCTGGAAGGTGGCGAAGCACTTGAAGGTCGTCCAGTTCAGGTAGCCTGGAAGATCGGTGCCCAGATTCTGAACTTCGACGCGGTGATCAAACGCGTTGGTGCGGAAATCAAATCGACCACCGGCGGTGTGGACGTCTATGCGGTGGTCGATAGCAACGGTGAACAAATTAGCCTACGCCCAGGTGCCTTCGTCTCGGTTACGTTGGCCGACAAACTGTTTACGAATGTACTCGAGGCCCCGGACTCAGCACTTTACGGTGAAAACACCGTCTACATCGTGGAGGACAGGCGCCTGCAGGCGCGGCGGATTCGTATCCAGGGTTATAGCGGAACGAATATCTTATTCAGCAGCGCCGGGGAGCCAGGTATAGACGACGGCGACCTGATCGTGACGACCCAACTTCGCGAAGCCGGAGTTGGCGCTAAAGTTGAAGTACGCGAGCGATAATGGGATTTAATGCCCTAATCGATTTATTCAATCAGCATCGCGTCGCTGGCAATTTATTGATGGTAATGATGATTGTGTTCGGCATTTACGGGTTGTCGAAGCTGAACAGACAAATTCTCCCCGATTTCACCCTTGGAATTATTTCGATTGCCGTAGAATGGCCGGGGGCCAGTCCTGAAGATGTCGAGGCGAACATCCTCGAGCCCATAGAGCCCGAAATTCAATTTCTCGACAAAGTCAGGAGGGTTGAATCGATCGCCTATGAAGGGCGTGCAGATATCAAGATCACGTTTAAAGATAACGCCGATATCTCCAAGGCGCTAACGGACGTGCAGGCCGCCATAGCGCGTATTGCGATTCTGCCGGTGGACAGTGAGAAACCGGTCATTACCCAGGTCATTCCGACGGACAGGGTGTGCCGACTGCAAATATCCGGCCCCTTTTCTGAACAGGCGCTGAAAATCACGGCGAACCGGATTCGTGACGATCTTCTGGAGCGCGGTTTGACCAAAGTCGCTATCGAGGGTGCGCGTGAATCCGAGATTTGGGTAGAGGTTGCTGACGATGTCCTGCGCCAGCTCGATCTGACGGTTAACGATATTGCCGATAAGATCGAAACCGATAGTCTCGATTTGCCGTCCGGGAGCATCACGAGCGGAGAGGTCACCCGACAAATACGTACCGAGTCTCTCGCCAGATCAGCCAATGCAGTTGCGGAAATCGACGTGCTGTCCGCGCAGTCCGGCGAGAGGCTGCAGCTAAAAGATATCGCCAGGATTTCCGAGACTTTCAAGGAAAACTCTGTCTCCAATGTCATCGATGGTAATACGTCCATCGGTCTTGTCGTTTACCGTGCCAGGGGGTTCGACTCGATTATTGCGCAACAGCTGGTTCTCGAATATCTAGAGGAATTGCGGCCACAACTGCCGCCGACCCTGAAGATCAGCATTTACCAAATTGTCGCGGACCGCGTGACTCAACGCGTGAAAACCCTTGTCAATAACGGATTTTTCGGGTTTCTGCTGGTCCTCGGCATGCTGTTTTTTTTCCTGAACGGGCGCGTGGCGTTCTGGGTTGCCATGGGAATACCTGTTTCGATCATGGCGGCATTGGGAGGCATGGCTTTAATTGGCATGAGTCTCAACCTGATTAGCATGTTCGCAATCATCATGGGGTTGGGTATCGTTGTCGACGACGCGATCGTTGTTGGTGAGCATACCGAACATCTTCACCGCAGAGGCCTGCCGGCCGACGTGGCTTCATTACACGCGGCCCGAACGATGTTGACACCGGTCATGGCCGCGATATTTACGACGATAGCCGCGTTCGCTCCGCTGTTAGCTATCGGTTCGCAAATTGGCATGATCCTTCGCGATATGCCGCTCGTTATCATTATGTTGCTGGCCGCCAGCGCGATCGAGTGCTTCCTGGTCCTGCCGATGCATCTCAAACATTCACTTAAGAAGATGGATGACGCTCCAGCCAAAGAGCCGTCAAGGTTTTATGTCGCGTTTGATCATTTTCGAGATAACGGATTCACCTCAATCGTCGAGTTCTGTTTCCGGCGACGTTATACGACCGTAATCGCAATGGTCGCAGTATTCAGTTTTGCACTTTCAATGCTCATGACGGGACGAGTCAGTTTCGAATTTTTCTCATCAAATGAGACTGATATCGTCTATGCAAATTTCGCGTTAAGCCCTGGTAGCCGCCGGGAAAGAACTGCGGAAATGGTAGAAGAAATGGCGCGCGCCGCGCGCGCGGCGGAAGCGCGCCTGACCGATCAGGCCGGTGGCCTGATCGTATTCGAGAATGGCACTATCGGCAGTGGGCATGCGCGCACTGGTGAAGCGGCCGTTATCGGGGACCACACAGGGTCTTACCTGATCGAATTGCAACCCGGAGATTCGCGCTCTATCCGGACAACGGAATTCATGGAGGCATGGGAGGAGGAACTTCAGCCGGTTCCGGCCGTAGAGCAGCTGACAATTTTTGAGGAAACACTAACACCCGGGCGCGATCTGGATATTCGTGTACATAGCGCGCCACTCAGGGTGATTAAAGCGGCGGCCATTGAAATCCGCGAACGCCTGGACAGCATCCCGGGTACGTTGGCCGTGGAGGACAATCTTCCCTATGGCAAACAGGAAATATTGTTGCGGTTGTCGTCGGCCGGCCGGGCGATGGGCTTCACGAATCAGGACGTCTCGCGCCAGGTCAGAAACTCATTCGAGGGTGCTATTGCAAAACGCTTTTCCCGGGACCAGGAAGAGGTAATCGTGCGGGTTAAACTACTCAATAGCGACGATCGTCCAAATACGATTCGTGATCTGTATGTGCGCGCGCCGGACGGCGCTGAAGTCCCGCTGACAGAGGTCGTCGACCTGGAATACCGCGTCGGATTTTCGCAAATTAGCCGGGAAGATGGCCTGCGACAAGCGTCCGTAACCGGAAACGTAGACGGGTCGATCACGACCAGTAATGAAATCATGGCGACTGTGGAACGTACGATTGCCCCTGAGATAAGAGAAAAATATGGTGTTGCGATTGAATTCAAAGGAAAGGCTGAAGAACAGGCCGAAGCATTCGCGGACATGCAAATAGTGGGAACCCTCGCCCTGACGGCAATGTTCGTTATTCTGGCTTATGTATTCCAGAGTTACACGACACCTTTATTGATCATCGTGATCGTTCCGTTCGGGTTTATCGGCGCGATTTTCGGACACTACATCATGGGGTTCAATATGACCATGATGAGCACCCAGGCTTTCCTGGGTCTGGCCGGGGTATTGGTAAACGACGCCATACTTTTGGTGGCCACGATTAAACGATCGGCAGCGGGTGGAGTCGCCCTCAAAGACGCGGTTCTATCCGGAGCTCGTGAACGGCTGCGACCTATCGTTCTTACCACGCTGACTACCGTCGCAGGTCTTGCACCACTGCTTTTCGAAACTAGCCTTGACGCTCGGCTCGTACAGCCACTCGCAGTCACGTTGGTGTTCGGTATGCTGTTTTCTCCGTTCCTGATTATGTGCTTCATACCGGCGCTACTCAGTATCGGTTCAGACTTGGGCCTGCGCCGAGGCGGTATACCGATGCATATGACCGCCGGCCCCGCCATGGTGTCTTCGGCCGGAACCATGGAGTCCTGAGAACTGTGGCGCCAATAGACGGACGAGCTTTGATAGCGCTTACGACCCATAGCTTTATCTACGGGAGTCAAAGATGACCGATATTTCCGAACAGGGATTTACCTTTGTAACACCAGACTTGCTGGTTGATAAGGTGAAGTATTCGAAGGTCTACGTGAATTACGGTGTCATGGAGAAGGAAACCAGTTTCGGCATTGATATGTCTATTTCCGATATGGGCCTGACTAAGACCTTAAGATCGAGAGATCTTGACTTGTTGCCGGGAAAAGTTGAGGCCACACTCCATGGCTGGGAAAGTAAATACCGGCGTTTCCTTGAGGCGAAAGAGCGAGAACGCAAAGAGGCGAATATAGATCAAATGAACGCTGCTGCTGCTTCGGCAACAGATCATCTCAACAGCGTTTTGGCCCATACACTCGACGTGCACGATGCCATCGACTGGAATCTCATTAAAATCACCGGGGGGCCGCGCATAAATACGCAAAGCCTGTTCGAAGACGGATTGGTGCCGAAATTCATCCATTTTGATGACTCAGGTCAACCTGTCAACTTTGACAAAACTACCATCCAGGAAAAGCCGACTTTCGAGAACATCAAGGCGAAATTTGGGATTTTCAGCCAGACATTCCGCGGATCTGCGATCAGAAAAAAACACGAGGAGCAAACGGGACAATGGACAAAGAGAGAGTTAGAAGATCGCAAGAGCAATGAAGAGCGAGAAGCGCAGTTTAAACAAGCGCTTTCGAATTTCGAGCGTATGGCGACCGCCTTCGAGGAAGAGAAAAGGCGGAACAACCAGGCTCTTGAGCATATTCGTGAACGTTATCAAGTCGCTGAGCCGAAGGCCGTTGAGGAGTACTGCGACCTGGTGCTCGACAGCTCGGTCTACCCGGATTATTTCCCGAAAAACTGGTTGCTCGAATATCGCAGCGACAGCAAAACGATAGTGATCAACTATGACCTACCATCGCCCGAACAACTGCCATCGATCGAATCCTACAAGTACGCCAAGGAAACCGATGAAATTGTCGAAATATTCGGGTCACAGGAAGCTCGGCAAAAATTGTATGACAGCGTAATCTGCCAGGTTTGCATTCGAACGATACATGAGCTGTTTGAAGCGGATGTCGTTGATGCCCTCGGGAGCGTGGCTTTCAACGGTGTCGTCACTCTCGTTAACACGGCTACCGGGAAATCAGAACACAGGTGCACTATGTCCGTTTCAGCCAGAAAGGACGAATTCATGGAATTCGATTTGGCAAGGGTGAATCCGCGGGCCACGTTCGAGCACCTGGGCGGCGTGACGGGTGGGTCGCCCGCCGATCTGGTATCCGTCACCCCGATGCTGGACCTGGAAAAAACAGACAAGCGCTTTCTGTGATCCTCCAGACCGATATAACCCGCTGACAAATGTCGAGACGATATGCCAGCCACTGAACGCAGCAACGCGATTTTAATTGCGATGATCACGTTCGTGGTCCTTAGCTTGGCGTCGTTCGGCGTGCTATCCCTCGCCGCCCTATTAGGGGAAGGTCGAGTTGACCGCAATCACCGAACCCACCCGGTGGCTCAGCGAACTGAAACCCGATGCGGCGTTCGAAATTTTGTCCAACGCGGCAGAATTACTGGCCGGTGTGCTGGCGATCGCGATCACGGTCGTCGCCATCGTCGTCGAACTGGCGGCCACGCGTTACAGCCACCGGATAACGAAGCTGTTCATCAGCGAGCCGATCAATATCGCCGCGATGACCCTGTTTTTATTGACCACGTTGCTGTGCGTTTGGATGGCTGCAACCGTGACTGCCCCCGGTAGCGCCGCCATACTTCCCAACGCAGGTTTCGGCATCGCGATGGTACTGGTGACGTTGTCGCTGCTTTTACTGCTGCCCTATTTCTATTTCGTGTTCTCATTTATTTCGCCGCTGAGCATTATTCAGAAATTGCGCACAACGGCCCATCGTTATTACCGTAACGCCGGCGACGCATCAGCAACGCGCATGCAAGGCAAGTCGCTAGAAGCGGTCGATGAACTTCAGGACATCGCTCGCAGCGCCGCCGATCAGGGTGATACCCGAATCGCCATGGCTGCTATCGACGCCCTGGCCGAGCTGATTCTCGACTACGTCCGGGAGAAATCCGATTTGCCGGAGAAATGGTTCGTTATCGACGAGACGATTGCGCGAGACCCGGATTTTGTGTCGTTGGCGCCGCGTGCGCTCGATGAAATTCGGGATACACGATTGTGGTTCGAAGTGAAAATTATGCGCCAGTACCTGGCGCTCGTGAACCAGACGGTACCCGAGTCACGGGACGTCGCTAACCTGATTGCGATCAACAGCGAGCGAATCGGAGTTGTTGCGGCTGATCTGAATCCGCCGCTCCTGAACCTGGTTGTCCGCTGCTTTAACAGCTACTTGCGCACCACGATTCGCGCCGGTGACCCGCGCACCGGTTATTACGTCATGAACCAATACCGTCTGCTGGCCGAAGCGCTGTTGAACCGGCAAGCTTTCGAAGCGGTGACGGAAATCGTCGATTACTTCCGTTACTACGCCACTTTCGCACATGGTTTGGGAGACTCGTTTCTGCTCGAAGTGGCGGCACACGACATCGTAACGCTGATCGAGGAAGCCGTGAGCCAAAAATCTCCGATCGTTGACGAATTGCTCGACCGGCTTCTCGAGCTGGACCAGGAAATTCGTCACGAAAGTCATGAGGCCAGTTTGCTCAGTGTTCGGCGTGCCCAGCTCCAACTGGCTACATTCTTCATCGAAAGGCAAGATGATGCCCGCGCACGGCGAATTGTCGAGGACATGAAAGATGAGCAGCTCGAGCGGCTGCAGGGCATCCGCGAAACGCTGATGACAGAACAACGATCCCAATACTGGGAGTTCACGGACCGCGGTGTGAACTTCAGCTACCTGAAGCCGGCGCGGCGAGCTTATCTTGACACGCTTTTTGAGTGGCTGGCACAGAACGACAACTAGGTCTGCGCAGGCACATACCCGCACTTGCAATCGAGTGGGCGCTGAACGAGCCGGATCGCCTGTGGCAAGTGGTCGACGGCACACTCTGTTTCGCCGATATCTCGGGATTCACAGCACTGGCAGAGAAGCTCGCCCAGCGAGGACGGGTCGGCGGAGAAGAGCTGATCGAGACCTTGAGCGGCGTCTTCGGCGGCATGCTCGACTGCGCGCGCGGGTACGATGGCATGTTGCTCAAATTCGGCGGTGATGCCCTGCTCTTCCTGTTCAGAGGCGAACAGCATGCGATGCGCGCGGCCAGCGCAGCCGTGGAGATGCGCCGGGAACTGAAAAAAGCCGCCGATATGCCCACGTCTGTTGGCCGGTTGCGGTTGTCGATGTCCGTCGGTTTGCACTCGGGTCAGCTGCATTTCTTCCTCGTCGGTTCCTCCCATCGGGAACTGGTTCTGGTCGGGCCGGATGCGTCGCTGGCCACCGAGACGGAGGGCGCGGCCAATGCCGGCCAGATTGCGGTCAGCGCCACAACGTCTGCGTTCCTGCCTGCCACGGCCGTGCGCGAACGCGAGGACGGTACCTTGTTGCTTCGCTGGCGCAAGCCCCCGCTCGCGCCCCAAGACCCCGGTCCTGACACGGAGGCGACGCCGGAACTCATGCGCGGCCTGTTTCCGCGCGCGCTGTGCGAAGTACTCGAGACCGGTCCCCCGGAACCGGAACACCGTGTCGCCTGCATTGCCTTCGTCCGCTTTTCCGGTACGGATGCGCTACTGATGAACGAGGGTGCCGATGTGCTGGCAGAAGCACTGCGATCCACTATCAGTGCCGCGGAAGAAATTTTCGATACCGAGGGCATCACCCTGCTGACCGTCGATATCGACCGTGACGGCGGCAAGCTGTTTCTGAGTTCCGGCGTCCCGATCGCCAGCGAAGATGACGAAGGACGCATGCTGCGCGCACTGCGTCGCCTCGCAGATGCCGGCACGCCGCTGCCACTGCAATTCGGCGTTAATCGGGGACATGTCTTCACAGCCGAGGTCGGCACAAACTGGCGCGCCGCGTACTCGGCGATGGGCGACACGACAAACACGGCGGCGCGCATCTGCGCCAAGGCACCGACCGGCATGATCTACACGCATCCGTCGGTTCTGATTCAGTCGCGCACGAAGTTTGTGGCCGAGCAGGTCGGGCCTTTCACGTTCAAAGGCAAGACAACGGCACAGGTGCTGTACCAGGTGGGTGACTCAATCGGCGTACGTGGCGAACGGGAGCGCACCTCACTGCCGATGGTGGGCCGGCAACA
>PVMK01182682.1_pt1 | contig 15567 bp, 9 predicted proteins | sample 1853481 | NCBI WGS metagenome assembly PVMK01 (sample SAMN08533507, study PRJNA380276) | Marine sediment metagenome, whole genome shotgun sequencing project.
CGGAGCGCATAAAATTGCTGGCGCGGCATAAAATGGCATTTCTGTCGATGACGCCCCTCAGCCTGAATTATACGACCCGAAAAATTTATACTTTTCTCGAACGCCAACTCAATATCTCCGATAAACCGGAAAAATAGAGTGCGAGAAATTCGACCAGCGAGTCAAAAGCTGATCATCACACTGACGTGTTTGTGCTCATCGGTCGGCCTCGCGGTTCTGCCGGGTTGCGCCCTTTACGTAAGAACGAACGACGGAAATTTAATCAGAACAACGAGTGCCGAATTCAATGATTACGCGGCGCGGGTTTTCAGGTTGCACAACGAAGTCACGACAGACCTGGCTTATACTCTCGATGAAATCGAGTTCTCCGGCCAAGACGGCGAAGCGTTTAACCGGCTGATCGATGCCGATGATCGGATGCTGCGGGCCTGTTGGGCAGTCGACGAAGTCGCGGTTGCGCGCCGGGACGGCGTTAAAGTCAGCCTGAAGCAGCTCAATACCGCTGCAAAATTTATTCCTGATTGTGAGAAGGCGACGATCGCGGCAGAGCGATTAATCGCCGCCGTGAAATCTGGCTAAAGAACGGTGCCCCATGCTAGACGCATGTTGTCTGGAAAATACCATAAAAAAGCGAGCCCGAATTAGCCGAGGAGCTTCTCGAAATAGGGAATTGTCCGCATCAGGCCTTCACGCAATTCTATGGTGGGTGACCAATCCAAGTGTTTCTTAGCCATGCCGATATCGGGACACCGTTGCCTGGGGTCGTCACTGGGCAGCGACTGATAATCAATCTTGGATTTCGAGCCGGTGAGCTCGATGACCAGCTCAGCGAGTTCAGCGATGGTGAATTCATTTGGATTGCCGAGGTTAACCGGTCCGGTAAAATCATCAGGCGTATTCATTATCCGGATAAACGCTTCGATCAGGTCATCGGCATAACAGAACGAGCGCGTCTGACTGCCGTCGCCGAATATAGTAATTGGCTGGCCTTGCAGTGCCTGAACGATAAAGTTCGAGACGACCCGGCCGTCGTTTGGCGACATGTTCGGGCCGTAGGTATTAAATATTCTCCCGACTTTAATCTGTAATCCGTGTTGCCTCTGATAGTCGAAGCATAAAGTCTCTGCGCATCGCTTGCCCTCGTCATAACAGGCCCGCTGACCGATTGGATTAACATGGCCCCAATAGTCTTCGGTTTGCGGATGTACCGTTGGGTCACCATAGACCTCGCTCGTAGAAGCCTGAAAAATCTTTGCCTTGACCCTTTTCGCAAGACCCAACATGTCGACCGCGCCATGAACCGCCGTCTTGGTCGGTTGAACCGGGTCATGCTGGTAGTGAATCGGCGATGCCGGACAGGCGATATTATAGATTTCGTCCACCTCAACATAGAGTGGAAAGGTGATATCGTGACGCATGAACTCGAAATTGTGGACGTCGAGGAGATCGCGCAGATTGTCTTTCGTTCCGGTATACAGGTTGTCGGCACACAGAACGTTATGTCCCTCGTCCAGCAGGCGCTTGCAAAGATGCGAACCGAGGAATCCAGCCCCTCCGGTTACCAATGAGCGTTTTCTGATCAGCCCTTGAATCAAGTCTTTATTCATGCGTCGAAAATCCGATCGTCAAATTTGGGTTTTAATTTTGCGACTTTATCATGTTGCGGTACCGTAGGGTCAGAGTCCCTCAGAAATCAATTCGTGTAGAACTGACGCATGAACCGCACCGAGAGGCCGTCGGTCTCGTTCTCCGGAGTCGCGTCGATATTGAATACCAGTGTTTCATTGTTGGCGACCGCAACGTCACCAATGTAGTAATACGCTTCGCCTTCCTGTATCTGCCTCAGACTCAGGTTCTTGATCTGTCCCGTCAGGTTGTTGGCAGACACCGTGACCTCACCCGGCACCGAGACGCCCGGCGTGCCCTCTTCCTTCCGGATGATAGATACAGTCAGCAGGGTCCGGCTCTTGCTGCGGCTGATGTCGTACTGGCGCGCGACATCAGCCTCCAACTGAGACGTTGGGATGCTACTAAAGTGCAGAACGTGGTCACCGAAATCCTTGAAAGCCGCCTACGGAGGCCCCACATCGGGACCGTGAGCCTGCTGGAAATGCACTTTGCATCGGACACCCGCCGGCAGAAAGAATTCAGGGTTTGGCAGGATGAGGCGAATACCAAAGGTACGGCTGGCCGCATCGAACACCTTATCCGCAACTGCAACCGAAGCCGTGTAAACGCCTCCCACCGGCTCATCGGGCAAGACGTCAGCCTCTGTGCCTGTGGAAATCGTTCCGTATTGATCGACCGGGACGAATACTTCGACGTTAAGCGGATCGATTTCAGCGATCGTCATCACGGTGGCCTGCTTGTGCACATACTCACCGGGTGACATGGTAATGCTGACGACCACCCCATTCACCGGGCTCTCGATAGAACGTCTTGCAAGTTTTTCCTGTGCCTGCTGATAGTCTACTTTGTCGACCTCGAATTCGATCTCGGCAGACTGCACCGCAAGCTCTGCGAGTTGACGCTCTATCCTGGCCTGCTCGTACTCTTTCTCCGGCACCAGCTTGGTTGCATAAAGATCGGCAATGCGCTCCTCCTCACGGAGTCGAAATTCCGCCTGGGCCCGGTTAGAGCGGACGTCAACATCCGACTCAGCCCTGATTCGCGCGCGTTCGGCCTGCATGCGCTCCTCATTATCATTGAGTCTGGCAACCAGCTGGCCTTGCTTGACGATGTCGCCACGTTCGACGAGGAGAGCCGCGAGAATGCCCTCGTCAGCGCTACCGAGTTCAATCGTAGCGCGCGGCTCAATGACGCAGTCATAGACGGTTTCCTGTGCGGGTAACGCTATGGCGCGCAGAAAGAGCGCGCAATACAGAGCACAGCGAGTGAAGAGATGTGTGCAGGACCCGCGGATCATTCGAGATTCCCTGAGAATGCCAACAGGCCTCCCAGCCTGCTGTCTTGTTTTAATAACGCGGTGCGTGCGCGGAAATGTGAGCGTTCCGCCCTTCGCTGTGCCCGCTCGAAGAGCCCCAATCCGAGCAAAAGCGCGGAGCGCTTGGGCAAATAGGATAACAAGGCAACCGCCGCGGGAATGGCCAACTGCAGCAGTGCATCTTCGAGCGAGAGAATTCTCTCAGTGGTGCCTGGATCACCGGCGCGCGCGCAGCGCCCCTCCAGCTGGCGATCGATACGCCCCGCATCATGCCTTTCGCTCAATATCACATGCAGCCCACCCCGTTCCGCAACGCCGGTGCCGAGACAAATGTCGACGCCGCGTCCAGCCATATTGGTCGCAACGGTCACGCGGCCCGACTGACCGGCCGCCGCAATAATTTCCGCCTCTTTTTTATCGTTGGCCGCATTGAGCAGATCATGCTCCAGTCCCGCTCGTGTCAGCGCAGCACTGACGGCTTCCGACGCCATAACCGAACGCACGCCGATAAGGACCGGCCGACCTTCCCGATGCAACCGGATTGCGCTCTCTAATACCATCCGCAGTTTATCTTCTTCAGTTGCGCATATCCGGGTCGCAAAATGGGAACGGCGAAGCGGAAGATTCGTGGGTATCTCCACGAACTGCAATCCGTATACCGAACGAAGTTCGGCGACAACTTCCCTGGCCGTACCGGTCATGCCGGCCAATTGCCTGTAGCGACGAAAAAATCGTTGGTACGTCATCCTGGCAATCGGCAGCTTGCGACCGGTTATCTCGCAACTTTCTTTTGCTTCGACTAATTGATGCAGACCATCACTCCAGGACCTGTCCGCCATGATGCGGCCCGTGTATTCGTCGACGATCTGTACTTTTCCATCCTGCACGAGATAGTGATCACCGCGTTGAAACAGATACAGGGCGGTCAGTGCCTGGCTTATGCTTTGCTCGCATCTGATTCTGCTCTGCCAGATACCACCGAGCTCTTTCCCCAGGGTGATAAGCGCAGAGCGGCCTGCATCCAGCAGTTCGATACGGCGCTCATCCTTGATAACCCGGTAATCCACACCTTCATCCAGCCTTTCGGCAAGCTCCAGTGCCGCTTCGGCCCAACGCCGTTCATCCGCGGCGTTCGTCTCTTGCGAGATTATGAGAGGCGTGCGTGCTTCATCGATCAGTACGCTGTCAGCTTCATCGACGATGGCAAAGTGCAGGCCGCGCATCACAGCCTGACGACCCGTATCACCATGCTCCAACTGGTCCAGTTTTAGCCGCAGATTGCTTGGCTGATTACCCAATGCGATCCGGTCCCGCAGGTAATCGAAAGCGATCTCCTTATTGCTCGCATAGGTAATGTCACATGCGTAAGCCGCCTTGCGCTGCTGCGGCTGCAGCTCATGAGTAATCGCCCCGGTGGTAAGACCGAGTTGACGGAAAAGCGGTGACATCGTTCCGGCATCACGCTCGGCCAGGTAATCGTTGACGGTCACAACATGCACCGGCTGACCTGAGAGCGCCGCCGTCGCAATGGCCAGCGTCGCCGTCAGCGTCTTGCCTTCACCGGTCATCATCTCGATGACAGCACCATGCAGCAGAGCTACACCCCCGAGAATCTGCACGTCATGGTGGCGCAACCCGAGCTCCCGGCGCGACAGCTCACGGACCAATGCGAAACAGCGGACAACCAGCGCCTCCTCGAATCCGGCACACCGTAGCGCGGCGCGCAGTTCATCTGTTTCGGCCTGCAGCTCTTCGCGCGTGGCTGCCATAAGGCCTTCTTCCAGCGCGTTCACGGCTTCCCCGAAACGATTTGTGCCGCGACGATTAAGCCAACGCTGAATCTTCCTCGGCACGATATAGACAGCGGATTCAATGCTGTCGATCCAGTCCCCCGATTTTTCAGCGCGCTCCGGATAGAGCACGAGGGGCGGCAATGAACTCGGCAAACTAGACATTGAATCGCCGCAGAAAGACCTGCCGCAGCGCGCGGTAAATGCGAATCCCCAACGGTTCGTTACCATGACTGAATCGAACATAGGCGCGGGTGCCGAGCGCCTCGACCGGCTCCGAGATCACCGGCTCGAGTTCGACATGCATCAGGTTTTTCAAAGCCCGCGGTTGATCCGGATCACTGGGATCAAGAACGATATCGCCGCCCCCGACGGTGCTAAGAGCGAGACTGGGCAGGGTATCGCTGAGCGTGGGTATTTCCCGCCGTATCTCTGCGCGATATACCTTGTCCATCTGGTCGATGAAACGGATCTCGATCTTGCTCACCCTCTGTCTGACGAGATCGGCGCTGTCCTCAGCAATGACAACGCGAATCACGGGCTTGTCGAGCCGGGCGACGTAACCAATGACTTCCCCCTTGTGCAGAAATCGACCCGGAAGATCCTCTGCTCGCGCGACGATGAACTGCCCGTCGACGGTACTGCGAACAAGCAAATCCCGTTGACGTTGGCGCGCGAGTTCGAGATCCGCCACGGCATGCTCAAGGCGCTCGTTGATAATTCTCGCCTCAGAAGGATCAACGACGTCGCGGGCATCCTTGCGGAATTCCAGCTCTCTGACCTGAGACTCGAGTACGCTGACCCTGGAATCGAGCAACGGATCCTCCAGCCGGAGCAGTTCCTCGCCTGCGACGACCCTGTCGTTCGGTCGCGCCAGAAGCTCGATGACTACGCCCTCTGCGCCCGCATATATCGTCGATTCATCCTGAGTCCAGACAATACCTTCGGCAACTGTCGTATAGGGCAATGGCACGAACATGAGAAACGTTACCAGAGTAGCGGCAATGCCGGCCGTCACGCCGTAAGCACGCTTGCGGACCCGATGCAGCGCCGGGCTCGACACGAGATATCGGATCTGCTTGATCAGTGGCAGACCGATCATCAGAAAGACGGACCAGATTGCAACCAACACACCAACGAGGAAAAACCGGGTGGCGACGAAGGAGACGATGACCGTCATGATCGCCATGCGATAACAAAAAGACGCGATCGAGTAAGTAAATAGCCAGACCGCCTCGCGCCTTGCGGCAACAGGAGATTTCAGGCTCTTGAGCCCGAACAGATAGCGCTGAACCAGGTATCCGAGGTAACGGTTGGAACGTGGTCCGAGATTGGGGATCTCAATCACATCGGAGAACACATAGTATCCGTCGAACTTGAGCAGCGGATTGCCGTTGAACAACAACGTCGACACACCGCCGATGAGCATGACGTTGAAGGCAAAAGCGCGAAGCAGCCCTTCTTCTGCATTGACCCAGACAAACATTGCAAGGGATGCGAGAACGGCCTCGACAAGGATTCCTGCAGCCCCCACGAGAGCGCGCTTACGCTTGTCATGGAATGCCGCAGAAGACGACGCGTCCACATAAGGTACGGGCATGAATACCAGAAACATCACACCCATCTCATGTATTTCTTCACCCCAGCGTTTTACCGCGAAACCATGCCCTAATTCATGCAATATTTTTATCAGCGGGTAGGCGACCAGCATCAGCAACAGGCTCTCTGTCGCAAGTACGCGGTCGCTGATGTTGCTCGTCAGCTCAGACCAATTCAGGGTAGCGAGTACGGCCGCATAGCCTATGATGAGTGAAAGAAGCAGTGCCCCCACCCACGAGAACAGCGGCCTGACGAACGGCATCGCCGCCGCCAGAAAGCGATCCGGATCCAGAAGCGGGATACGCAGGGCCAGCGGATTGATCATGCTCATCAACCGCTTCTTTTTGCTCTCACGGATGCTGCGCTCGGCTAACTCGGTGATATTCGTCGGCGTATCGCCGCGCAGCACATTCGCCCGGTGCAATTGCGACAGCAGTCCGATCATTTCGTCCTGCGTCAGCACATCGTCGCCAAGCCTCACACAGGCAAGATCCCAGATTTCCTGGACCGTGCGGCGGCCATCCATCAGGCTGATCACGAGATAAGCGCTGGGTGTGAAGCGATGATAGCGGCCTGAGTTACGATCCTGCAGCACGTACCACAATTCGCCGCGGTAATGATGCCGGTGAACGCGTGCGTGACTGCGTAGACAGGGCTTGACGTCTGCAATCTGGTACCAGGACGAACTGTAAAGAGATTTCTCCACTCAGGGCAGCCACTTCCACAACGCCAAACGTATCCAATCGAAAATCTTGTCCGTCCAGATGCGAATCAGGAGTCGCTCATCGACATCGGTTTTGGCGATACCTCCCATGCCGGGCCGGATGGCCTCGCTACTTTGCTCAAGAGTCGCCTCTACCCGGAAATAATTGCGGCCGTCCGCCTGCTCGGCGAGGGGCGTGACCCGCTCGACTGTATAAGTTAGTTGCTCGTCGGGCACCGAGGTAATTCTAAGCCTGCCGGTCTGGCCACGCCGGATATCCGCGATATCGGCTTCATCGACCTCAAGGATGATGCGATAGGCTTCGAGCGGTGCTATTTTGAACAGTTCCTCGCCACGATCGACGGTCGTACCGACCGATTGACTCAAGTCGCCGGCGACAATGACTCCGTCGAATGGCGCAACTACGCGCGTTCGCACCAGTTGTTCGTCCAACATCGCAATCTGCGCGATAGCCTGATCGATCTGAGCACGGGCGATGTTGGCTTCGGCCCGCTCACGCGCGGCCAGCGCCCGATCATACTCGGCGAGGCGCTGGCGATGAGTCGTGCTCCAACGCAAACGCTCCAGCGCCAGATCACGATCATCCAGCGTGGCCAGCACCTGGCCCTCCTTGACGATCTCCCCGGCTCGCGCCTCCTGTGACGCGATGTACCCCTGGAAGGGTGCGGCGATGGTCCGTTGCACAAGTCCTTCGAGCACTGCGGGTGATGTGACCCGGTAGTCGCCGGGCATCATCGAGAAAAACAACACGACTACACCAATAACTGCAGCAGTCATCTTGCGACCAAAGTACTCGGGACCAAGAAAACGCCGCGTCTGCTCCACGATGGAATCGCGCAGCTTCAGCAACACATGTCTGTCGTTCTCCTTCTTTTCGGCCAGCATGGGGCCGATCACACTGGCAACAGCGTCGCAAAGCTCTATCGTCTGCTCATCGAAATCCTCGCCGGGAAGCCTCTCGAAGCACAGCGCCCCAAATACCTCGCCACCGGTATGCAGTGGCACCGTCAGGATGACGCCAATCTGGTGGGCAGTCGCCAATACCTCGTGTACGCGAGTGACGCGATAATCCCAGTTCTCGCGAACCGGATACAGGACGATCGCCTCCTGATCGATCGCTTCATCCATGGCCGCGCCGATATCCCGTATCAGGTTCATTCGATCGCCGAAGCCAGACGCGTGTGAAACTTCTGCAACAGCGGCACGACCATCGTCGACGAAGCCGATACTGACCTGATCGCAGTCAAGGCGCACAGCCAGTTCCGTCACGACCGCCTTGCAGGCGGCAGCGAAGCGCTGTTGTTCGAGAACCGCGGCCAGCATATCGAAGGCGATATTTGTGCGTTCCCGCTGTTCGGCGTCGTCGCCAGCCTGTTCGCGGCGCCAGAGTAGCTCTATCCACCCTTCTCCCCACTGCAGGTGCCTCAGGACGTCGCGCGGATTGGTCACGCTGGCATCGACTGAAATCGCGACGACGCCGAGAAGCCGATTGTCCAGAATGAGTGGATGGGCAACATGTGCGACCGGACTCTCGCCCGTTTCTGCGACTTGTGCGCTCACGGCAGCCCGACGTTCCGCCATCGCACGCTCCGCTATCGCGGCGAGCTCCGGGCTATGTGAATCCTTGCCGGGCCAGAAAGCAGCCGGCGCAAACGGGCCGACATCGGGCTCCCCGAGAACGACGATGCCGCGGACCGCGCCGCCGATCACGCGACATTGCAGGGCAAGCCAGGCACTCGTAAATTCTTCGGGGGTTTGTGCGTCCCGAAACTGCTGCCAGAGGGCCCGGTCAAGATAAATGAAATTGCCGGGCGAACTTCCTTCAGGGGAAGACGCTCCTTGTGGGTCAAACGGGTTCGCGCTGCTCACCTTGGCTCATCTCCGACGCGGCCTGAATCGCTGATATCCGTCAGCGATGCGGCAGACGGATGACGCTGGCTACGTTTTTGCCTGCCCGGCGGAAGCGGTCGAATCGGCACTGCCCGAACCTTCGAGACTGACCGCGCCGAAACGCTTCTCGTATTCGGTCAGAATCGCACCCAGCAAAATCCAGAGCCGTTTGGCCGCATGCGGATTCAGGATGATGCGATTCTGCAGCTTAACCTTGAATTTGCGTTCTGATCCTGGATTCCAGGTCTGGTTAGTACCGAAAAATACCATGACTTCTTCGCGTGTGCTCGATGCATTTACAACGTTCGCATAGGAACTGCGCATTTCCGAGTCATCCCAGTCTACGGTCGGGGCGGCTAGTTTCCCGACATTCAGTTCGACTGTGTCGCCGTTGGTCTTTTCATTTGCCATGATTTCTTTCCGTCTTCTTATATAAGTGAATGCTGGCGAAGAGCGAATCCCCACCCCGCTTCGATTTATTGGCTTGCTGTTTTTATGTGGGAAATTCTATCACAAATCGCTCTACTGCCCTGCAAAACTAGTCAGTTTTTCAAGCGTTTATGTGAATTCCCTATATCGAAGTCTCGCTAATCAGCTGGCTGACACCGGCCTGAGACGACCAGTCTATAAGACCCACGCCGTCAGTTGCGGGGGGCGGCCCCCCGGTATCGTCGATATCGTTGCTCATGGCCGTGACACTCAGGCCCCCTTCAATCTGGCCAAGCAGGTTGGCTTCCTCAACACTGATCCACTCGCCGAGCACCTCGTCGAACACCAGGGTTGGCGGCGACACTTGTTGTAATTGTCTGCCGGTAGTCAACGCCCCGGACGTAAACGGCCGACGTTTGTAGTCCATAGCGGTATCCATACCTACCGGTATCGTCGCGCCGTAACGCATGCCGAGCGTGATGCCGATCAGATCGTCGATCGTGAACGTCGCCCCGGAATGCCCTTCCGGTGCCGCTGAATCGAAACTGTCTTCACGAGTCAGCGCGATGATGCCCTCATCTATATTCAGCTGCCACGCGGTCCGATCGAGTACATCCGGCAACGCTTCGGTCACCTGAATCGAATTAATAACAAGATCTCTCTTAACTCCAATGAGCGTGTCATTGCCGGAACCGCCATCAAGCACGTCATCGCCGGAACCGCCCTCGAGTTCATCGTCCCCGCTACCGCCTGAAAGCAGGTCATCGCCGGCATTACCCAGGAGCAAATCATCACCACCGCCGCCGCTGATGGCATCCATGCCTGCGCCGCCCCGGAGGTCATCATCGCCATCGTCGCCTGACAACGTGTCCATGCCTTTACGGCCATCGATCCGGTCATTGCCGCCACGGCCCTGAATCGTATTGTCGCGGGCATTGCCGGAAATATTGTCGTCAAATTCGCTGCCGATCACGTTCTCGAACGCGGTACTGTCTCCGATCGTCAGCGCCAGGTTGATGTCACCATCGGACCGGCCTGTGTTGATCTGCTCTTTGCGCTCCTTCTCCAGGTCGAGGTTGATGTCGCCGATGAACTCACTGAAGTCCAACGTATCACCGCTGTCATTCAGGGCGCCCGCCCAGTTCTTATCGCCAGCCTCGACCACCGTGTCCTCACCCAGGCCGCCACCCGCAAATATATAAGTGTCGTTACCGGCCTGACCGAACATCAGGTCATCGTCTCTACCACCTTCAAGCGTGTCGTCGCCGCCGATGTTGATATCCGCCAACACAATCCCGCGAAGATTAATGTCGTCGTTGTCCTGATGCCGTTGGTCGAGCAGGCGTTCGATCGCCGACCGATCAGTCCCGAGATCCAGCACCTCGCCTGCGAAGTAAGTCAGCCTGACGTTGTCGCCAATCAGCAGGTCATGGCCACTCTCGCCACCGAGGTAATCATCACCGCTGCCGCCGATCAGCGTGTCGCCCGCTTCGCCGCCAATGATATTGTCGTTGCCGCCAAACCCGGCTTGGTTCGTCGACAATTCATAAATTTCACCGTTCAGGAAGCGAACCATGCCGTTGTCGCCGACGACGGTGTCCCGATCGAAGTCGCCGCCGACGATTCCGGCTTTCGGCACCGCCGCCTGATCCTTGTCTGCCCCGCCAACCACTTGTATCGCCGCGATCCCGGGCACCTTGGAGCGCCAGCTATCGGGTGCCGTGCCACCGCCGATCCGGATCGTGGCCACATCGGCCGTCAGGTTGCGGAACACGACATAGTTACCGGACGCAGGCGCGATCCGGTCGGTTGAGTCGGCGCGGATGAAATCGCCGCGGAAGGTATTTCCATTGGCGTCATTCAGGTAATAAGTCGTGGTGCCATCAGAAATACCATGCACGGAAATCTCACCGTTCGAATCGTAGTCGTCCATGTCGAGGTAGACATACACGTCATAGACCGGGTAGTAGGTGTTCAGCCCACTGATATTCACACCGACGAGATTATCCTGAGACGTGCGCAAATACCCTTCGAACAGGCGTTCGTTATCGGTGTCGGGATCGTCGATCTCATCGTGGCTGGCGTTTTGCAGGTCTTTGCCGAGCCTGCCGTCATTTCTCAAATCACCCCACTCGATCGTCACGCCGCCGGCCGTCGATCCGTCATTGAAGAGGATGGTCTCATCGCGATCGTCACCGAACGTGACATGTCTGTCGCCCGTGAGATTATTCCAGTTGCCGGCTTGGGCCGCACCAGCCAAGCCGTGGATCTCGCCCTTGGGGGTTTCACTATTGAAATTGAAACTGATGATCTGCGTATCGCGGGCCGCTTCGACGATCCCGGTATCGATGCTATCGTTGCCGATGCCGCCGAGAACCAGATCCTCGCCATTGCCGGTGACGATCCGGTCATCACCATTGGCCGCAAATCCTTCGCCGCGCGCGGGATCCGGAGTGCGCAGATTGCGCAGATCGCCGAGCATGAACGTCGCCCGCGCATTGTCGCCAACGACGATATCGGCGTCGCCGGCACCGCGCGCGTCGGACCCGTAGGTCTCGATATCGTCATTTCCCGCGCCGCCGAATACGATGTCATCGCCGCCGCCGGCCCGAATGATGTCATCACCGCCGATCAGTGGATCGGTCGTTTCGAACCGATCGATCTCGTGATGCTGGCCGACGATCTGCAAGCCATTGATGACGGGCAGGTTCTGCCTGTCATCACCCTCGCTCTCGATGCGAACTTCGACCCGGTTGCTCGTCAGCCCGCGGAACACCACGTAGTTACCGACACCCGGCGCCAGCGAATCGGTCGCCGTGACTTCGACGTAAGTCCCGGTGAAGGTATTGCCGTCCGGATCGTTGAGGAAATACCGCGTTGATCCGTCGGAAATTGCCCGCACGGACGAGCCGGCGGCGGAACTACTGTCGCCTGCATCCAGGTAGACATAAAGATCATAGGTATGGAAATGATTGCTCAACCCTTCGACGTTGACGCCGACCGTGTGCCGGGCCCCAACTTCCAGGTAGCCATCAAACAGTGTCAGGTCGGGATCAACGCTGGGGTCGATGTTCTGGTTTTCATCGTATTGCGGCTCGCCGGGCTGAGCCGAGCCCAGATTCTTGCCCCACTGAATCACTATGCCCGGCGCGATCAGGCCGTCGTCGAAATACAGGAACTCACCCGCGCCGGCGCCGAACCCATTCGGTGAGTCGAGTCCGAGATTATTCCAGTTCCCGGCGCGGGCACCCGGTGCACCGGCCTCACCGCTAAGCTCGTCGACAGGACGATCATCAGCGGTAAAGTTCACACTCAGCGTCGAACTCTCTTCACCTTCATCGAAGTTTTCGGCGCCGCCAAAAACTATCTGGCCGTTGTCGCCAAAAATTGTCTCCGACGATTCTCCCAATCCCAGAATGGTGTCGTTGCCCGCGCCGCCGAAGATGATGTCCGCACCCATGACGTTCGTGATGGTGTCATCGCCGCCCATGTCGGGATCGATCGTGCGCACGAACCTGGGCTGGCGATCGACGCCGTCAGTCTGAAATTCGGGCGTGGTCAGGATCAGGTAGCTGCTGTCGGCGTCGGGTATCCCGCTGGTATCTTCCCCGGTATTCCAGGGCCGATCGAGAAACAGCTCGGTCTCACTGTTGCCCGTGATCAATCGCTGTTGGCCCACACCGGGTCCGACGGTGATCGCAACGTACAGGCCAGCCAGCCCCCGGTCGGCACTCTTGTCGGAATCGGCGACCGGGAATTTCGCTTTGCCGTCGACCAGGTTCTGTCCCGTCGAAGTCTCGGCCACGTCGCCGATGATTTGATCGGGGGTCGAGCCGAGTCGGGTCACGATTGCGCCAGAATCGTTGAGGAAATCGACCTGGCCGCGGTCACCGAAGACGATGTCGTCACCGTCACCACCTACGATGTGGTCGTCGCCTGTTCCGCCAAAAATAATCAGCGGCAGGGTGGAACCGGTGCCGTCGACGGTATCGTTGCCGCCCTGGGTATCGAGCGCGAAGCGACCGTCCGCGCGCACACCACGGAACTCGAGCACATCCAGGTCAACCGTAACCCGATCGTCGCCACCGCCGGTGTTGACGAACGTCCAGGTCTGGAATCCATCGTCGCGCCACTGCGTATCCTTGATATCGAGCAGGTTGTTGCCGTCACCGAGGTTGACCTCGACGATTTCCAGCTCTTCGTAGGTGATGCCGCCGGGCTGCAGAGACTCGTCATCTGTGCCGGCACCGATAAGGCGGTCACCGCCCATGCCAAATCCGGTGATGCGATGGCGGTTGAGCTCTTCGTCGAAAAACATGTGCCCCTCTGCGAACGGGTTGGTCGTGCCCGCGGGCAGGGCGGGATCATCAAAAGAGTTGATGTTGTCGGTGTCGTTGACCACCATGATGTCGACTTGTTCGGCCTCGTCGATGAGGAAGTTCGGGTTCGTCTCGAAAATCGTGTATTCGCTGGTCGTATTCGGAACGGACCCGTCCCCGGAGAACGTGCTGAACCACTCGCGGTGCAATGACAGTGTCCAGCGGTCGGGCGAATCGGCGACGGCCGACGTAATAATCCTGGCCTTGTTCTTGGCCGAACCGGTCGTGATCTCGAGGGTATAGTCCTTTAGATGTTCTGGCTGGAGTTCGTCCCAGTTCTCGATACCGAATTCGGCCGGTTCCAGTTCGTCCTGTGCCTCCAGCGATTCGCGCAACTGGTTCGGATCGATCGTCACCGAGGCCGGCGCGCCGCCGCCCTCTTCTGTTCCGGCCAGCACGTCCCCCATGCTCGGTCGCTGGTTGAGTTCATACGGCAACATGATCGGCTCGCGTTCCAGCAGACCCGTGCGATCGGAGCCTTCGCCGCCGATGATGAACAACGGGCCCTGGATACGGTTCACCAGGTCGAGCATCGGTGCGAAGACCTTGGTATCGCCGCCGTCCACCTTGGCATCATCGATGGCGCGGACATAAACAGTCTGTGGCTTGTTCCAGTCGTCGGCGGTGAAAGTCAGTTCGAGCTTCATGCCTTCATCGGCGTCTTCGTCCGCACCGAAAAAATCGACTCCGTTCAGTGATACCTCGACTTGCTCGTCGAAGGTCGCGATACCGCCGGTGCGCGAGGTGCGCGTCCCCCGGGGATCGACCGTGACGGTAACCGTCTCGCCGGGTTGCGGCGCCTTGGTCAGCACAACTTGGTAGCTGTCCAGCCGCGGGAACCTGGCCGAATCTGCAACCTCGGTCGCATCTTCGAATATAGCGGGCAGCGTGAGTTTGAGCGTCAATTCGCTGGTCAGGCCGGGCGCCTCATCCGAAATATCGTCAACGTCTGATGAGGGCCAGATCGTGAAGATAATCTTGCCGTCCTCTCCCATGAGATCCATAAGTTGTTGCGAGGTGATGACGAGCGTCGTTTCAGACGGCTCGATATGCTTTCCGTCAGTCTCGAACAATCTCTCGGAGAGTACCTCTCCGGCATAGATACCCAGGAATTCGGTGGTGGAATCGAGATCGGCGACCGCCGATACTGTCAGAACAGCGTCGCCGGAAACCGTCACGCCGCTCAGGTCGAACTCGAAAGTCAGTTCCTGTTCATCATCGAAAAACACGCCGCCGGTCTGCGTCTTACTCTCGCTGTAGACCGAGATCAGGTCCGGGTCGAACTCGATCACGTCGGTCGAACCATCGGACTCGATTATGCGTACGCCGGGCGCATCGTCATCGGCGATGCCGGCCACGAGGATCCGCGAAACGCCGTCATAGTCGCCGCCCGAAGCCTCGAACACGAGGTCGACATTGTGAAATCCCTCGACGACGCCATCGTCAAAAGCGACGACCGCGACCTTCTGAAAAACGTCAAAGCTGTTTTCGTCGAACGTCAGCGATGTGATTTCCTCACCGAGGACATCACCGGGCAACACGGTGAAAAAGCGCAGCTGCCCATCGGTGCCGACGTTGGTGGAGCCGACCAGGGAACTCTTGAGATCGACGTTTACTGTTTGACCCGAGCCGGGCGCCTTCGACAAGCGAACCTGAATGAAGTCTGCGCCACCGTCTCCCGCTCCCTCTGCAACCTTCGTGTCAGCCCCCGTTTCGGTGCCGATGCCGTCGATTTCCTCGACGATGATCGCCGGTATGTCCGGACTAGCGATTGCGACCCGCACGTTCGGCACCTGGACGAGATGTCACCGC